>Ga0209092_10005452_pt1 | contig 10301 bp, 4 predicted proteins | sample FraStrMetagenome_FD_187446 | JGI IMG/M metagenome (GOLD analysis project Ga0209092, IMG submission 187446) | Marine eukaryotic phytoplankton communities from Arctic Ocean - Fram Strait ARC3M Metagenome (SPAdes) (version 2) | ecosystem: Environmental > Aquatic > Marine > Oceanic | place: Fram... | reverse complement strand
ACCCATCCCCGCGCAAATATAAAAGATCCATCAATATAAAACCTTTCGTTTCGTCAGTATCTCGAAAGTCAGTAAATTCAATAAAGTATTCGATACCCTTATGATCTATTCAAGAATAGATGCAATAATGAAGCATAAACAAGCTACAAACGAAATCCTCTTTCATTTAATTTTACTCTACTCATTTAAAAATAGATGCACTTGCAAAAATTTACAAAAACAAAAATACTCTTTGCGTCATGGACGCTTCTAATCTCTCCGATTCATATTTTGGGCAGTAGAAGAGAAGGAATGGAATATCAAATAAAACATGTTGATTAGTTCAAATATATAGTTATGAACTTTCACCTGTGCAATAGGGTGCGAACGTACAAAAACTTCGATGCAAGGGCAGTTTTCGACTGCGAAAAGAATATGCAATACCTCACAGAAATAATGGATATCTATAAAATTATACTTAATTTGTATGAAAGAAGCATTGGCCATTCCGATTGTGTTTTCATACAACCTGCACGAGATCATTTCTCGATATAAAATCTTGACTAGATGCATCTGAACATTTGTCTGGGTTATTCGCACTTCCTGTCTCCTTGTCGGCCTCATCTAAAGCTGCTAGCAAATCTGCCGCATATGTATAGGCTAGATATAACCACGTTGTGAGCTTTCCTTGTTGATCTTCTTTGTATTGGATATATTCTTCTCGAAATATTGAGTACTCTTCTTTGGTATAGAATAATTTGCCTTTATTCTTACCCTCGGTTCGTGGTATACACCGAACTTCAGACACAAGAGGCTCGAAGAAGTGGACAGCATTAGTTCTTTTCTTCTGACTTAGGGAGCTTGAACTCACAATGAGAGATGGCAAAATATGCGAATCTCTCTTGTGCTGAGGAGCTGTATGATTTGTGTTTCTAGTCCTTGTGTCGTCCAAACTCTTTAAAGAATTTGATATTTGCTGATGGTGCATATTCCTTGTGTTGCTGGTGGGAACGTTATTCATCAATGTCATTTTGCATTCGAATTGTATGCCCATAGTTTTATTGAGTTAAAAATTAGTTATTTGTTTTACGTTTTTCTAAAGTATGACATTGTTACTCGACATTATCGTGAAAACAGTCTTTCGATTTTCAGGTTTTGTTCCTATGTACATTTTCAACGAAGAAAAAAATTATGCAGAATGAATTTCAATTAGAGAACTTGTTTTTTCAGTTATATTTTGTGGCACCTTTCTTAACTGGGATTTGCCGAAAGAAAATATGCACGGGTTCAATTTGATTTTATTGACACGACCGAAAGTATTAAAAAATAGATTAAATAGAGATAAAAATCATTGTGCACGGACCTAGCAGCTTGAAAAATATCAATACAAACTTCTCAAGTGATAAAGCAGCAAAGTTGCAGTAAAATTCGGATACATATTGAAAAGTGCAAAGAAAGGGAACCGTAATGTCAATGCATGTGCACGGTCCAAGGAAGAATCCAAAATGTAAAGGCTGACATGTTAGTTGATGTTGTAATGATCGAGCTTGCAAATATGTTTTGAGAGGCTCTTTTTTAGATGAAAGAGAATAAGTATATGTAGAACTTGTTTGAAGCTTTAATGTGCTGGCAACACGAAGCAAATTTAACATTTTGTTTTTCTCTCGATTTCAAACCGTTTCTACTACATCGTACGATCTTGAGAGCATGGATTCTCATTCGAGTTTTGGCAAGAGGGAAAAAATTTGATTTTCACATAAGAGAGATTTTTTTATCGTTAAAATATCGAAAGAAAAGAAATCTGTTTTTTTGGGTGCGCCAATATTTTTTCTTTTAGAAAAGAAGACATAACGGATAATCGACTTCTCTTACCCGTGCCGACCGCCAAAAAAGGTCACAGCAGACGACGAAAAAATAAAAACTCTATTGTTTATGGTGAAACGCATTTATTGTTGCATCGTTTTGACCGTGCACACAACAAGCATACTTCCTGAGAATTTAAAATCAAGCTAACATTGAGCTAAGGAATTTAGGCTATTCCAATGTTCTGAACAATAATGATATCAGAAGGAATAAGATCATTATATTCTCCATATATAGATTACATATATAGATGACATACATAGATTACATATATAGATTGTTGATCACGATTTTCTACTAGATAGTTGGTTTACTTACTAAAAAATATGCCTATAGGAAAGTTTTATTTCAAGTAGATTGTAAATAGCATTTTTCACGTTTTGTTGGAAGTAAAGTACGATCTAAATATATATTAGTTAATATCTTGCTTAAACACACAATTACACCGCCAATAGGTTATGTAAATCGTCGTCTGTCGAATAGACGATTCTCCAGCAAAAGCGCCGGTCGAATTCTCCTTTCGCCATTCCAAAAATCGCTTCCTTTATCAGCGCAACGCTTACTATCGGTATGCCAAACCGTATCAAGGTAATCAACGAGTTTTCCCATCGGAGAAGTGTGCCCAAGCTCATATCCCTCCAAATACCAACCTACCAGCATATCCATTGATCGTAATTTTTACATTACGTGATATCTCGACTTATTTACACCCAAGTACTCATAGTTGTCTAACAATTTTTTAGACTAGATCTATGATTAAATTTTCTTTTGTACGTATGGCATTCAGTGGTACTAAAATCTGCATAAGAAAATGCTTTCAGAAGTCATAAATAGTTCTTTAGCGGCATTTGATTCGTGAATTGGGCTTAGTCTAAAATCAAGTTATAGAGCGTTATGCTTAAGAATAGGCGCTGAACATTTGGAGTCTATTTCATACACATACTCTTAAATTCATTCTTTTTCATGACTCAATTAAACTCAACCAAAATAAACCAAATTAAACTAAGCTAAAAAAGGCTAATATCAGATGACGTACTTTAAAGCATCTCAGCAGTTAAAATTATTTTTTTGCGAATCAATAAAATTCTATGGATTTTAACCATCTTCTTGCAGCGATGAAAATTCAACAGTAGATCTATCTCAACAAAGAACAGTTCTAGTACTAACGATATTTTTTGTAGGCGGTTTACGTCACGAATCAACAAGTGTTACATATAGATTTTATTGAACCATATGCACCTGTTATTCACAAAGGTTTGATATTCGAAGAACTCAGCAGTATAACATTTTATATGGTGCACAAAAGAGGACGTCAGTTAAAAATTAAGAGTAATCCTTAGCTTTCCACATTATTTCTCAAAGTAGACTCTGAAAACACATAGAGTTCACTCTTTCTTTGAAAAGAATAAAGGATTTTGTATATGCGTACGTATGTGTAATGTTTTCTTTCTTTTTAAATAACAATCAATATATGTACAATATTGATACTTAAGAGATTTAAGAAATAGTATTTCTGTTTTAAAAATATAGGTTATTTATTTAAAGAATTTAAGATACTGTCTTGCTTAATGACACTCGTCTTCTTAGTTTCAATTTAGACGTTGGATTCGTATTGCAATGTAAGAGGATTAAAATCGTGGATGATGCATTTTGAACAATACCTAGACATTGAGAACAGCGCATTGCCGACCACAACACGATAAATATAGCATACCACCACCACCTAAATTTTGAGAAATTATTCAACCATCCAATAGGCGAAAATTAAATGGAAACTAGTGAACGAAATGTTAGAAAAGACGCGACCAATCATCATATAGAGAGCGTTTCATTGAACCATTCAACCTCGATAATGAGGTTAAGTTCAATCAAACTACACGTCTTAAATAATGATACATCTACAATTTCTCCTCGCATCGTTTTGAGCCAGAAGAAAAGAACTAATGCTGTCCACTTCTTCGAGCCTCTTGTGTCTGAAGTTCGGTGTATACCACGAACCGAGGGTAAGAATAAAGGCAAATTATTCTATACCAAAGAAGAGTACTCAATATTTCGAGAAGAATATATCCAATACAAAGAAGATCAACAAGGAAAGCTCACAACGTGGTTATATCTAGCCTATACATATGCGGCAGATTTGCTAGCAGCTTTAGATGAGGCCGACAAGGAGACAGGAAGTGCGAATAACCCAGACAAATGTTCAGATGCATCTAGTCAAGATTTTATATCGAGAAATGATCTCGCGCAGGTTGATGTATACATATGAAAAAATAAAGTCCTTATCTTTGGAAACAAATTAGTTGTTATATTAAACAAAAATAAAATAGCCAATTTTTTCCTTACGAATCAAGTATATGAAGACAGCAAGTCTTTCACATCAAATGATGACTCATGTGTCCACGTTCCTTTTTAATAGCGAGCACATGAATAAGCAAATTTGTCCTTTGGACTGTAAAAAAGAATATTAAAAGCATGATAAAGGTCTCTTGAATAATATGAAAATCAACTAATATAGTAGAGATTTTAAATTCCCTGAGACAAATAACTAAAATAAAGAACTTGGATATTTTCGGTTTCCTGAATTATTCCTATGCAAATCCAATAACTCTCCAAAAGTTAATCATAAACAAATACATGCTTGATTTGTGTTAAAGTATAGTATGCTAAAGTACAGTAAGTAGTACAGAAAAGGAGATTGTTTTCTTACATCGATGCTGGATAAAACACTTCAGGATTGTTTGAACATAGAGTCATCGAAACACGAGGTCTCTAAATTCACCAAAGATCATTCCAAATTTGTACTGCTGTCGTAACTTCGACTACAATCATGAAACTTATTTCCTAAGAACGGATCTTGTTCCATAGTCTCAATTAATCAATGAATTTTAAAGACGATGATGCTTCAGATACTTACAAAAGAAAGGAAAGGCAAACGCAAAATTACAAAAAATCAAATCTCTTGGTATTTTCTTTTTCTGAAATATTAATTTAGGAAGAAATAAGATCAATTATTTCACACCTTGTAGCACAAAAGTCATTCGACCCAGAAAAATATACATTGTTCAAAACAAGGTTACAAAAACAGATAATTTTAAACATAAATTATTTCAAGATGGACATTTTGTGTGAAACAATCTTCTCACATAGATTATGTTTCGTAAGCCTGGACAAGAGCTTTATACTTTTGTCCTAATTGCATCAGCTCGTCGTGACTTCCAATCTCAACAACCTTGCTACCATTGCCGTTATTTTCAAAGACACAAATCACATCTGCAGTTCTAATTGTACTCAAGCGATGAGCAATAATAATTGTAGTACGATTACCTGCGCTTGCTTGAACCAAAGCGTCAAGACTTGCTTGAACAATTTTTTCGCTTTCATTATCAAGAGCTGATGTCGCCTCATCAAGAAGCAGAAATTTAGGTTTCCCAACTAGAGCCCGTGCGATGGCAATCCTTTGCTTCTGACCACCACTTACTTTTCCTCCAGAAGCTCCAACATTGGTGTCAAAACCATCTTGTAACTTCATTATGAAATCATATGCATTTGCATTTCTTGCAGCTTCTTCTACCTCTTGTCGCGTACAGTTTTCCTTCCCAAGAGCAATATTATTGTACACAGTATCATTAAAAAGGACTGGCTCCTGTCCTACAAGGCCCATATTTTTTCTAACCCACCTGCAATCAATGTTTTTCATATCAACATCATCAACTTGAACTTGCCCGCAATTGCCACTGTGTGCCACCATTTTAGTTTCCATTCCATCCTTTTCCTCTCTATACGAAATTGGATCATAAAAGCGTTCAAGCATTTGAATAACGGTACTTTTTCCTGAACCTGAAGAACCAACCTTAAGTATAATAAAGTAAAAAAGTTAACTGTTTGTCCACTACGATCCGTAAAACGAAAATATGCACTTACCAGTGCGACGACTTTTCCAGCAGGAATTTCTAAATCTATATCGTCAAAGATTTTTGCAGCCTTTCGTGATGGGTAGGCAAAATTTACTTTGCTCAAAGTTGCACCTCCATTAGTAATGTTTCCTGCAGGAAGAGTCCTGACGGTTGGAATTTGGGTTTTATGATCTGCTAGACCTTTATTTTCCCAAGGTTGACTATCAATAGCTGAAACATGGTCAATAGTATCAAAAATAGCTTTCACAGCTGCCTTTGCCTTCACAGCATCACCAGCAAAAATAGCTGCTTGTCCAAGACCAGAAGCAGCAAACGCCATCGCCCAAAGTGCTTTATTAAATTCGCCAAAGTCAATACGACCCTTATCAATTAGTTCACCTCCGACATAAAAAGCAAGTGCGTAAACTCCAAACATGATAAGTTGTATCATACCCATTGTGAAGCCTTTCAGAATAGCAGCTTTCCTAGAAGCTGGACCTACTGTGTCAAAGAGACTAGTTCTGATTTCTCCCGCAATCATTGTTTCAAGAGAAAATGCTTGTACTTCTTTGATGCCATTGACTGTTTCTAGTAAAACGCCTGAATTCTTTGTCATTTCTCCACGGATTTTCCCTTCACTTGCTGTCAATGCAGCCATATTCAAAACTTCTGTCATCCCTAAGAGTGGAACCATTGCAAGCATAACCAAAAACATTTCCCATGATGCCGTTACTGAGATTAAAATACCTGTTGTCAAAGCAGATAAGGTTTCAAGAGTTGCTGCAGCAGATTGTCCAGAAACTAAGCGAACAAGCTTCACGTCAGTGGAAAGCCGACTCGAAAGATTTCCGATGGAGTTTTCTTCATTTTCAAACCATGTAATGTCTTGCCTTAACATTGCCCTAAAAGTATCACTTCTCAACCTTTTTGTAAGTCGTTCACCAACTAGTTCAAACAGATACTTTTGCAGAAACTCTGTTACAAAAAATATAATTGCGAGACCATAGAACATCAGACTCCACAGATAACTTTGTCTACGGATAATGTCTGTATCGCTGTTAAACCACACGATGATCATTTCACTGAATGCTAAGGAAAGCAATGGAAATAGAGTACCCTTGCATATACTTGCAATGCAACCAAAAATAATGTAAGGCCTATCTGGCCTGGTGTATTTCCATACTCTGCTTTTGTTTGCTTTCAGTTTTGACTTTTCCTCTTTTTCTTTTTTAAGTGCAGCGGCATCTTTCTTCTTGGCTTTTCCTCGTTTTTCCCAGAAACCTAATTCTTTAACTGCATCATTTTCATTCACTTCAAATTCATTTGTTTTCGGGGTTTCTTCCTCTGTGAGTTCCATTGATACAGATAATTTGGTGTTTTCGTCAGAGCTTTTACTTCTTTCACCAGCACCAACAAGAGCCTTGTAAAATCCCTTCTCTTTTTTCATTAGTTCATCATGAGATCCTTCTTCTAGTACGATACTACCTGTTGTAGCAATTGAAGTTCCTTCAGGTGATCCTAAAACAATAATCTATTTTGCAAAGAATTTTGAAGAACATTTGTGAGTAAATCAATAACTGAAGATTGAAAAGGTCAAAGTCATCTTTACCTTATCTGCATTTCTGACTGTGGATAAACGATGAGCAATGACGATCGTAGTTCTTCTATTGTCTTTGTCTTCCATTAGTTTATCAAGTGCTTGTTGAACAGTTTTTTCACTTTTGTTGTCCAAAGCCGAAGTTGCTTCATCCAATATGAGGATAGGTGGATTTCTCAATATAGCACGAGCAATCGCAACACGTTGCTTTTGTCCACCTGATAATCTGGAACCACGTGGACCTACCATCGTATCATATCCATCAGTAAATTGGGAGATAAATTTATGTGCATTCGCGTTCTTTGCTGCTTGCATAATTTCTTCATCCGAAGCATTCGGTTTTCCATATCGAATATTTTCTTTAATTGATTTATCAAAAAGAAGAGGCTCTTGGCTGACAACACCAATATTTGCTCTCAAGTCTGCTACTGCAATATCCTTCAAATCTACCCCGTCCAAAAGGATTCTCCCCTCAGAAGGATCATAAAAACGTTGCACTAATTTCGCAATAGTACTCTTTCCACAACCAGACTCACCCACTTTCCATGGCAAAGTTTGTATCATATAAGTCAAAAAAAGGTCTATTGCATTATCCAAGAAACATTAAGAAGTGAAAGTGTCTTACCTAAAGCAACAGTTTCACCAGACTGAATAGTTAAATCACAACCTCCAAATATCAAACGACCTTCGTCATCTTCGTCCTTAGGCTGATACCTAAATTGTACTCGATCTAACCTCAATTCTCCCTTAATTTGGTCCTGGTTCAGACGTACCTTGCCTTTTACCTTAGTTGCATCGATTTCAGGAAATCTTTCTATCACTTTAATCATTTTCCTCGCAGCAATTCGACCATCATTTAAGGCACTAAGCCCAGGTCCAATTTGTCCAGCAGTGAAAGCTGCAAGAAGAATAGAGAAAAATACCATAATTGTTTTGCCTCCTGTGAAACAACCATCATTAATTGTAAATGTCGGTCCAGAATTACTCCCATCACTGAAACTACAACCGCAATTAGGCGAAGGAAGATCTTGTGATTCCCAAGGAATAGAACATCCGCAAACTTCATATGCTTCCGTAGTAGCGCCATTCTCGTCTAAAAACGATGAGCAAAATATTTCTGTAAGACCTTGTTGAATCGGAGAAAATGGAGAAGTTCCTTCCAAAAATTCGTCAGGAGCAGGATGCGTAAAAATCGCCACGTCTGTGGAGTCTGCAATTAGTTTCGCACCGTACCAGAATCCTAAACCTTCCATACAAAACATTGCCGCAAAAAGAGAACCTGTCAAAAAAGCAATTTTTTTTCCTTGACGAACAGCCGCGCTTTCACTATCTCCTAACAAATTGTCATAACGACGACTAATTTGTGTCTCAGCATTGAGACTGAAAACAGTTCTTACATTCGAAAGAGCTTCAATAGAAATTGCTGCTGCGTTTTCATAAGCTTCTTTTCCGTATTGACCATCTTCAGATCCCCAAGTAATCAAAAGTGTCATAATTCCAACTAGTACTGGAGTACAAGCCAATAAAACCAAAGATAAAAGTGGTCCATAATAAAAAGCAATACCAAAACCAAAGACAAAGGTGAAGATTCCTTGTAACATAGCTGCGAATTTATCAGAAAGACCATTTTGAACATCAAATGCAGCATCTGATAAAACCGTATTTAACGATCCTGGTTCTGTGTGATCGAAAAATATCGCGTCTTGTTTTAAAACAGCCTCCATAAAATTATTGCGAAATCCATTGGCGATTCTGGCGGCGGCTAGACCACACATGGAAAAACCAATGAAGAATGTTACAAAACCATAAACTCCTAAAGATGCCATACCAATAAGAGCTGTTCTCATCACATCTGCAGTACTAACGGGAGATGCAGCACCATCGATGAGATCTCCAAAAACTAAATTGATTGCCGGCATTGTGGCTGACATGGCAATGCAAAAAAAGATACCGATGCAGAGGATGAAAATGTCGGAATAAGATGCAAAACGAAACAGCTCTTTGAACGATGCCTTATCTTCGTTGTTCATGACTCCATCTTTTTTCTCTGTGTCTTTGGCATTGGCCTTGATGGCAGACTCAATGTCCTTGCCATTGCACATAGTGTTTCGTGTAAGTTGTTTTTTCAAATGTGCAGTCTCCGTTCGATTTTGAATAGACTATTTCAAAATTATGAGACTGGCTTTGGAATTCCATTCCAGTGAAGAAAAGCATTATTTGGCGTAAAAAAAGAGTATGATATTAAAACCAAACTGTAGATTCTTAAACAAGTGCGTATTACGTCAGGAACAGGAATGAATGATGTGAGAAAAGCAGTTTTGAAAATTGCACAAGAATGATCTCTTTTGGGCCACACGAAAACAGAGGTCATTTCCAGTAATCAAGATCGTACGTAGTCCGGTGATAAATACATACCTATACATATTGAGAATACAGAAAAATGCACAGTCATACTTTATTCCTTCTCAAGCTTTTAAATAATTATTAACTTAATGCTGGTTTAATTATGAGCTCTGAATTCTGGGCAGGCCACCTTTCCTTCCACCGAATTCTATTTTCGATGAAGAAGAACCTGCAGCTCTCAATTATGAAGAAGATTCGTTTTTCCATGCATTTTATTTGATACTGATGAAAGGTTCAGAATTCTTTTTTTTCTTTACTACACGTACATTTCATCATTTTTTGTACAAATAGAAATAAATACCTATTTGTTTTCATCACTATTTCGTATGAATATAAACGATTGTTCTCTTTCTTTGTTACTTTTATATTTTTCTTTTTGTCACCCCTGACTATTTTACAACTAGGTTTGTGATGTATTCATTTTTCTGTGGTCAAAAAAATGTCAGTCAATCTCATTTCGCTCCCATTATTGTTTCCAAGATATGTTACTCTCTTTCTTGTTGATTACAGGTATATGATTGGTTCTTCAATGGTATATTGAAAATAGGGGTATATCGATTGAGTGA
>Ga0209092_10005451_pt1 | contig 10302 bp, 3 predicted proteins | sample FraStrMetagenome_FD_187446 | JGI IMG/M metagenome (GOLD analysis project Ga0209092, IMG submission 187446) | Marine eukaryotic phytoplankton communities from Arctic Ocean - Fram Strait ARC3M Metagenome (SPAdes) (version 2) | ecosystem: Environmental > Aquatic > Marine > Oceanic | place: Fram... | reverse complement strand
TAACATTGTTCACGAAGCCTCTTCTTGGAATGGATTAAGAGGTGGTATCAATTTTAACCTGAAAAATAATGTTTTGGATTTTTTTGAAGATAGGAAGAATCGACTACACTATGAGAAATTTGAAAGAACTTTTCAACCTACGTACGAAGTTGAAAGGCGTTTTATCTAAGTAACCCGCCGATCACCTTGACAAGCCAAACAGTACCTATCAGAGCCAGCGATACCCTCTTTCGCCCTCGCATCATGAGCGGAAAGGCTAATGCTACTAACCCATCTAATTTTGGCAGAGTGAAAAGAGCCACTTCGGCTTTTGCGTCCTTTCAAGCAAAATCTTCACCATCTCCAAACCACCAAAACGGAGCTTACGCGAACCTCTACACGTCCCCAGTACCAGCTGTACGTGAAATCGTTCAGAGCACGTTCACCAGCTTCTGCGAGTTCCACAGAGGCAGAAGAGCGCGGACATCAAGGGTGACTACAAGTGTATTCATCAAGAATGTACTAGCTATTATGCAAAGAGAAGACAAAAAAGTCGCTATTCTTAGTTACGATGAACAAAATCCTGTTAATTCAATATGTCATCCAAATCAAGTCCCAGATGACATGGACCTCTTCCAAAAGTACTTCCCAAGAGCTTATTCATCGAAAGGGACTCTCACAGTTAAATGCAGGATTACCTCGTCTATGGATATACACTCCTTAAAAAGACAAGTGATGCCTAGTTTAGAAAAATATGATTACTTTATTTGGCCATCCCAGTTGAAAGCTGTGAGGACAGGAAAAATAGGATGGCTGTACCTTGCCCATCCAGATTTAACTCACCGAGGTGAAATAGTTCAAGTCTTAAGCCCAATCATAAAACAACATTTTAATAAAGAAATGGAGTTTCAGGCAGTACCGGAATTCGAGACTGTGACTGTGAATGAGAAGGTAGTGAAACAACGAGTACTCACGATTCGTTGCTCTCATGATTCTCTTGAAGATATGAGAGCGTTCTTCACGGAAGCCTTTGCTGCAGATAGTAACATGCACATCCAATATTTAGCGCGTTACACCTTCGTTTCGAACCACCCTATTGGAAATGTGTCGTGGTCCCACCTTCAAGCTGTATTGGAGATGCAGAAAGTGTTCCATAAAAATGTCCATTGGTTCAATCTGTTTGGCGTTACAAACGTCGACCAAGAATTCGCCCTTGCTTCAAAATCGGGAGTCACTAGTGAAAATATTCTAGAAAGAGTAGTTACTCAGGCAGACAATGCAAGTCCACAGAGCCAAGATGACACTAACATGCTTCCTGCGGTTCCTGAAGATCAGGAGATGCCTCCCTCTGAGGACCATGATGCCTCGAGCAATCCTATGGGAGAGTCCAACGGTCGAGTGCCTGAAACATCCCCTCCAAGAATGAGTCTTAGGTTCTATATGTACAATAAGATGAATTCGGATAATCACAACATGATTCATGCAGTGTATAAGTCCGCAGATGACAAGAAATTATTTGTCCTATGCAGTCAAACAAATAAACAAGAGACCTTGTCTTTTCTACACAATATCGAGTCAACGATATCTGAAGTCTTTGAACCAGAAGCTCTTCCTGTTTATGTCCCGAAATCTCCAAATGGAAAAGGCCCATATGTAAAGGACTATCCAAAAATGACTTCTAGATACACAACCTACGTGAACAATCTTATTGACCTTACAAGTTCTGTAAATCCTCAAGACGATACTCCAATTCCTCCAGCAACATCTTATGCGAACGCCGTCACTCCCAACAAACGCCACCACTCAGGAGCACCGAAAGAAACAATTTACAAGTCCAATCTTCCTGTAGGATTCAATGAAAGCCGCCAGCAAAATATACAACTCACTTCGACTGTTAATGAAACTATCTCTAGGCTCAAAACTGTTGAAACCAATGCTGTGGAAAATACTGAGACCCTCAACGACCTGTCAGGGAGACTCGACAGAGCAACCCAGGACATATCAGAAATGGGAGCAGCCCTCCAAACCCAAAGTGAATCTCTTGCAGAGGTTCAGAAAGCCCAGATTGTCGTGCAAAAAGAACAGCAACTTCAAGGGGTCACCATGCATGCAATGAAGTCTGAACAAACACAGATACTTGACATGCTTCGCCAATTAGTAGCAACTTCGGCCGCACCCTCGAATGGTCGTGAGAGGGGTTCTGCATCATGAAGCCTACAAATAGGGCGGCACGATGCAAGCCCTGTAAAAAACAGGCATCATCATCCAGTAGTATGGATGACACTAGCAATGTATATAACTCTATTAAAAAGGTTAATCATTCTTACTCTAGTTTACTTCCTATTCCTTCCAAATCTCGACCTATTCCTTCAATAAAAATTCCCACTCCAACGAAACAAATGACATTATTAAATTTTTTTCATAAAGGTCCATCTACCACGAAACCATGCATTCAAGGGAAACCAAATAGTTCCCATCATTCTTCTCGCAGCCCCGACAATACCACATCCAGCCCGTCGATAAGCTCATCTCCTAAATCATCATTAGGTGATGAATTAAGCGTATTTTCGTCATCTTCATCATCTATCCAAACCCACACATCTGCATTAGCCAAGCCACGCATTCCCAATCCATACTTGAAGCGTCCACAACCACGAACACTCAATTATTTTCGCACCCGGCGCATGTTGAATGAGGATGATATTCAAGCACCTAAAATCTATCACGATCATTTCCAATCAGAATCAATTTCACCTCTTCCAGCAGACGACTCCACATACTCTGATCCATCCCCAACGAGATGTGAGAGCATTTCATCACAACCATCTTCCTCATCCTCTTCTAGTTCTGATTCTTTTTCGAGTCCAATTCGAAACAAGTCCTTTCCATCTACAGTCCATTCTTCCATCTCTCCATCCTTTCTTCAATCCCATTCCTATACCGAAGCTTCCATATCCATCCCAAGTAGTCCTCTTAGATCTTCTCCATCGATTGCTTCTATCCATAGATCCACTCATTCCAACAGTCACACCGACCTACCATCTTCCGCTCCAAATAACTTTCGGTCTCCCGAAAGCGAACCATCAGTTTTCGCCGATAACATTGCCACGATGGTAAATTCACTGTCGCAACAATCCAAATACCAGTCACAAGCATCTCAAGACATCATCAAAAAACTTCAAGTAAAGCTTCAACGATATAAAGAAAAAAGTGATGAGTGCAACATTCGGCGTGAGCGCATCGAAGACAATCTGAAGAAAATCCGCCATCATCAAGAACTTCTCCGGACATCGACAACAAATATGGCTACTACTTTAGGCCAATTTACTCACCTAGATTCCACTGAAGCTCAATCGTCACCCTCCTCTACAAGATCATCCAATGCTACACCTGTGTTTCCATCTCGATTCAAGCGTCTAAATTTTGCGGCAGCACCAGACGAAGACACTTTCAACTCCTCCTCCCTAGAGACTATATCCGTTGACTCTCCTCTCTACTGTCCAATCGAAGAAGTGTCCTCAATTGACAGAAGGTCTTCTCCTGCTCAAGTTGCGAGGAAGCTCCCCACGTCGATAACAGTCAATACGACTATCCGAAAAGACAAGTTACCTCATTTTCCTGAGATGCCTTCCCAAGCTCATGCGTCGTGCCCAACTCCATCCTCTAAAAGCCTCGACTCCCTTGAAGGGGATATGTCACATTCAGGGCCTGAAGAACTCAAACCTACTCCACACAATTATGAAGAACCCGTCCAGTCTGGTAATACAACATTACATTTATCAACTCAACCGAGAAGGGTCACTCAACAAACTCAAGGCGACACACCGGATCTAAAGTATGAAGGAGATGTTCGAATCATCTCTCAAAACTGCCGTGGCGCAATCCAACTTGACAAATCTATGGAAGAACACTATATTCCGTCTATTACATCATTTAAGGACCTCCTTGCAGATGTTGTTCTCCTGAGTGAAACAAACGTAGATTGGCGTGTGAGAGACAATCACTACGATACGCACCTTGCAAATCGTGTCATTTTCTCTCCGGCTCCCGTGAAAACTACCACAGCGTCATGTTCCTGGGATAATAGAGCCAGATCCTCATACCAACCTGGGGGGGTTCTCTCGGTTTTCGCAAATCACGTTACTCCTCGTATAGTAGCATCAACCTCTGATCCGTATGGGAGATGGGTGAAGACTACTACCATCCAAGTTAGACAAAGGAATATCGTTGTATTCAATACATACAGAACTCACCGGAAGACTCTTGAGACAGCAGGTTGTGATACACCATGGATGCAACAATGGGTTGCTCACCGTAAAAGCACAGGAAACACATCTGATCCAAGAGCGATGCATATTGACGACCTCATACAGGAAATCCAAGCAATCCAAGATAACGATGACTATGTTTTGGTCATTGGAGATTTCAATGAGGATATTCTCGACGCAGAAACTTCTGGCATCAAAAGACTGCAATCAGAAACTCGTCTCCTACAAATATATGAGCATCTGCATGGGCTCACTCCCTCCTCTCGCCAGAACGATAGAAAAATTTTTCACACCTTCATGTCTCCGGAGCTCGTTCGATATGTGCGTAAACTTGGTGTTTGCTCAAGCGACGCAGGTTTCGTCCTTTCAGACCACATTCCGTTTTTTGTTGATTTCCATGCAGAGCTGTTCAATACGAAAATACAGCCGATATTACCTACGCGTAATAGGATCTTGAAAATGTATGACAAAATTAAAGTGGATGCCTATGTGAAAATGGTTAACGAGCAACTAGAGCACCATAATGTCTCCCGTAGGATCAAGTCTTTACAAGCCTCAATTCAAAGCAACGGATTCCAGTCCCACCACGCCCTCCAATTAGACAAATTGGATTCTCAGATTTCTCAAATACGTCTAAACTCCGAACAAAAACTCCTTAAACCTCCAACTTCATTTAAATTCGCCAAGGTGGCTAAAGACCAAGTTGAAAAAATCCGCCTATTACAAAGATTAAAACGGAAACATAAAACAGGCCAATCGTGTGATATGATTCTCAATAGGTTGTCAACTTATGAATTCGTTTTTGACATAAATCCGGAGAATTTAGCAAATGTCCTCACGCAAGAACGTCAATGTTTAAAACAAATACAAACAGACATCGAGTTTCACCGAGAAGCACATTTGGAAAAAATTTGTGAGCAAGCTGCCAGCGAGAAAAATGTTACTAAAGAACATATTATAAAAGCAATAAAAAACCGAGAAAAACAGAAGCGCTCTTGGCAAAAGATAAAATATGTTACTAAATCTCGTGGCAATGGTGTTAGTAGGCTTGGAATACCTGCTGGTTATGAAAATCGCTCTACCAAAGATATATGGAATTTCCTACAAACTCCATATGTGAATCCGGACTTCGTCTACATAACTGATCCCGATGAAATTGAAAAACGATTAGTGGAATGGCAATACCTCCACTATATGCAAGCTTCGGAAACTCCCCTTGCCGATGCCTATTGGTACAAAAAATTGAACCCCAATGATCTCACCGATGAAGATATCCAACAAGTGCTAAATGGGAAAATGAATGAAGATCCTACCATCCATGCAAGTTCAAAATGTTTCTTTCAAGAAATTAGTGAAAATATAATTCCTGATATACCAACCACGCTTAGTGATATCAATACTTCAAAATTTAAACATTTCTACTCCAAAACCAAAGAAAGTACATCGTCATCTCCCTCTGGTTTACACATGGGGCACTGGAAAGCTGCGGCTACTTGCGATTCATTGAGCTCAGTCTTGACATCAATAATTAATATCGCGATCAACAACTCATACACACTCACAAGATGGAAAAGAGTAATCGGTGTTCTTCTTGAGAAGACAGAAGGCAAGCCCAATATTCATAAATTTCGAACCATACACTTAGTCGAAAGCGACCTAAATTTTGTTATGAGACTGATCTGGGGCAAGTCGATGATGAGATGGAGTGAGTCGAATGGGGCTATACACTCAAATCAATATGGAGGTCGCAAAGGCATTCAAGCTCAGTCTGCAGCGCTCAACAAGACGTTGACACTAGATGTCATTAGGTACTATGGAGAGGAGGCGGCTATAGTCGACAATGACGCTCAAGCATGCTATGACCGGATTGTTCCAGTAGTGTTAGCGTATGCTCTCCTGAGATTGGGTCTACCACTTTACCTTGTCCGCTTTCAATGCAAATGGCTTGAACATGCCACTTATGAAATGAAACTCAATGGTAAATTATCATCTCCTTACTGTTCCATGGTGGATAAGTATTTATTCGGAACAGGTCAAGGGACAGGGTGGTCCCCCCCGAGCTGGGCGGCCTTAAGCGATATTGTGAGCAGAATAATGAACAAACATACCCCGGGTATGAAATTAGGACACCCAGACGGTACTTCCATAGAAAGAACATTAGACGCTTTCGTAGATGATACGACTGGAGGACTTACCAAAGACGGCTTTGATGACTTTATTCCAGTTACCAGTGCATCCCCAGTGCAAAAACAGCCTACACTGTACGAGCAGACTGAAGCGAACGTTCAATTTTATGGCAGAGTGTTATTTACCACAGGCGGTAGGCTTGCCCTTCACAAGTGTGCAATACACCTTCTACGAACAATCTGGAGAAATGGCCGGCGCCACTATGAGAACACACACACCACCACTAGGCCTCTCCGAGTTCAACAGGACGTAACTCAAGCCCACCAGGAAGTCCAGGTAGTCTCTCCAAAAGAGGCAAGAAGAATGCTAGGCGTATACGTGGCTCCAGACGGAAATTGTAATCTCCAAGAAAAACTCCTTCGATCCAAGTCAGCTGAGTGGAGCACAAGAATACAAGCCAATCGAATGGCATCGCATGAGGTGCTTATGAGCTACAATCAAGGCATCATGAAAAGCCTCGAATTTCCTTTAGGTGCAAGCCTTTTGAATGAGGCTCAATGTCAACATATCCAATCTCCAGCGCTATCGTCCTGTCTCCAAAAAACGGGAGTAGCCTCCACAATGTCAAGATCCTTGGTATTTGGTCCTAAACGCTTCTGCGGTCTTGGATTTAGGAACTTGTACACGGAAGCAGGCATTCAAAAACTAGAATTACTCATAGGGCATATCCGGAAAAAGGACGTCACAGGTAACATAATTCTAGTAGCTCTTGCTTGTATGCAACAAGAAATAGGGATTTCAGCTCCAGTGCTGTCTTCATCATACGAATTATATTCGAGCATTGTAACACCATCTTGGAGCCAAAACCTCTGGTGCTTTCTAAATGATATATCCGGCACTATACATTTTCCGAAAATGTGGACCCCTCGACCATGCTTTGCACACGATACCAACATTATGGAGCAAGTAGTAAATATGGACTTTTCAGCAAAGCAAATGTATCAAATCAATGTATGCAGGTTATATAAAAAAGTGTATTATTTAGGCGAATTACTGAATGTCACAGGCACTAAATTCCGCCCCCACGTATTTGATCTATCCCAACCCGGCTTTCACAATGACAAATTCCCTCAAATAAGCCTTCCATCTTCATTTGCTGAAATATGGAGATCGGCTATCTTGTCTATCTCCAAAAATAGAGACCTCGGCACATCTCTAGGACCACTCCAAGACACCTCTTCTTTTGAATACTGCCTAGACTCCTCGATGCAAGTCCTCCTTAGATATAGGAAACATCAAATAATCTCCTGTCATCTACGAACTTTGAAGCAAGATGGATATAATGCATCACCCTCGTCTGTCCATTTTAATTTCTTTCCTGCGTTTGCGGCTGAAGTGAAACAAATAGGACATATGCTAATAGTACACAGATACCGTAAAATCCAACATGCCAGCATTCGTCCTGCAGTTCCTTCTGATGGGGATCGTCCTATGGATTTCCATCATTTTCAACAATTCCTGTATTTACAGCCTCATGTCCAAGTTCGTAATCTAGGAGAGCTCACTGCCACAAAATGGGATACCTTCCTCGAATCCTTTGCAGAAGGTAAAATAATTGGTGTAGCCGATGCTTCCGTCAACTTGAAATCAGGGTGCCACTCCTATATTCTGGAGTCAAATGACGAAACAGCTCACGTCCAGGGTCAAGCTCCTGTCGATGCCGACCCGGATGATATGACAAGCAACAGAGCTGAGATGTGCGGGGTTCTTGCTATTTTGAATATCACTACGGCTATTACGAAATTTACAAAAAGTCAAGGAGTTGAGATTCCAGTGTATTGCGACAATTTGGAAGCAATACGACGACCAACCTTACATAACAAAACGTATACAAAACTCACAACTTCCGATATGGATCTTAAGATGGAAATACTCAGGATTCTCAACATCTCTCCAAATTCATACAAATTTCTGCATGTTAAAGGACATGCCGACGAAGAAGAGGGATTCGAATACGATGATGCTGATCATCAAACGAAACGCAATATTGATATGGATGTGGCAGCAAAAATGTTTCTATCAAAACCTCCATCTCACCTTACACCCTCTATGGAACCCCTATTTTTTCACGCACAGGAACTCTGCCTACAAATACTTGGAGTGAACATAGTAGGCAATATGCGGAAACAAATCTATCTCTACAGGCATGGAAGTGTAGTAGAGGACGCGATCAAGTCGAGCCTGAGAATTTCGGATAAAACAATGGAGAAAATTGAGTGGGAAGGCCTAGAAAGAGCGTTTGCAAAAATGAGCCCACAAGATAGAGTGTCAAGAATGAAAATTTTTCATTTGCAACTTCCGACTAGGTCTCTACTTAAAAGAAGAGGCGAAGTTGATAATAGCCAATGCCTCCGATGCTGTCGCCAACCAGAAACATTTCAACACCTCTTTACGTGCACCAATAGGCTGTCGCAAGTGGCTCACAGAACAGCACTTGCACAATTTCGCCAAAAGCTTCGGAAAAGTCGAACGCATATTCTTCTTATTGAAGCAATTTCAGCATTTCTAGATCAAGTTCATAAACGCCGGAAAGTTGAATACGTCGCTCCACTTCTGGGCGATGCCGACAAAATTCACATGACCGAACAAGTCTTCACTCAACAACTCCACCTAGGAAAATTCTCCCTCCATCGGGGCATTATTACGAGAAATTGGATGGTGTTGCAAAATGAGTTTCAGCATAACGATTCAAGACAGAAAAATTTACCGTGGCTCCGGAACCTTATTCGAGCCCTGTGGACTTACTCGTATGATGTTTGGGTATCACGATGTAAACATGTCCATACCAAAAATCCTGATGACTTAGTTTCGATGAATCATGAGGAATTGAAGAAGGTGGTTCGAGGTTATTTGAATATAGACAGGAAAAACCTTTCTATTTTGGAAAGAAAACTACATTTAAATGTCACCAAAAAACTCCAATATGCCCATCCTCGTACGTTAGTTAGATGGATCTCAATGTTAAAAGATGAGCGGTCCCGTACTGAAAATGACCGTAGAACCGTACGGAAAATTCACCGAAATCAACAAATCACGCGTTTCTTTCCTATGAGAAACCAAAACAGGTGACGCAAGCAGCGTTTTCCTGGGCAATCAAGAAATCTTTTTTCACATGTCTTTCTACATTATTTTTATTTTTCTTGTTAATATAGCTAATTAATATCTACCCTGGTAGGTATTTTGACGTAGCGTAGCTATTCTCGACGAGAATGCTAGCAGCGCGTCGTAAAATAATATATGCAAATTTGCCAAAATTAGTATCATCAAAGGTTAACACCGAATAAGCAACTGAATCACTTGATTTCTTATTGTCCTGTTGTACAACTTTTTTTCTGGACTAGTAGTAATAGTAGTAATATTGTTGTTCCATCCATGTTTTCCAGTATCCATATTTTCTTTCCACAAATTGGAACCACTTTTTTTAGATTCATTGCCACTTGTTGGCCATGATGCGATAGGACCAGCTATATCGTTTTTCAATACATCGTTTTGCTGATTATTAATATGCACTTGTTTTTTTGAACCTTTTTGTTGCACTTTTTTCTTATTTTCAGTAGTAGAACTAGTTTTAGTAGTAAGATCGATGTTCCATCCATGTTTTCCAGTATGCACTTTTTCCATGAGGATGCAATAGGAACACTATCAGAAGGTATACCTTCTTGTAAGCCAAAATTCATACTACGAACAGAATTGGAAACAATGGGAACACTAGTACTAGAAGGTAAACCTTCTTGCAAGTAAGAATTCTTACTAGGACCAGAATTGGAAGGAAGATAAGATAAACAATTGTTTTTGCTCTCAAAATAGCGAATATTGCTATTAGGAACTCTTCGAAGCTTGTTGTGGTATTTAGCAAGAAGATCCTTAT
>Ga0209092_10005450_pt1 | contig 10308 bp, 20 predicted proteins | sample FraStrMetagenome_FD_187446 | JGI IMG/M metagenome (GOLD analysis project Ga0209092, IMG submission 187446) | Marine eukaryotic phytoplankton communities from Arctic Ocean - Fram Strait ARC3M Metagenome (SPAdes) (version 2) | ecosystem: Environmental > Aquatic > Marine > Oceanic | place: Fram... | reverse complement strand
CCACGACACGCCCACGCCACACGCCCACGACACGCCCACGCCACACGCCCACGCCACACGCCCACGCCACACGCCCACGACGCGTCCTCTGCAGGTGCGGCTCCGCTTCCACCCTGTCTTCGTCAACCCGCTGATGGACCCCGATGGCGAGGACATGGGGCCCTAGAAGCGGAATACGTGTTCATGTGTATCCCAGCCAGCGCTCGAGAGGAGACGCAGTCTGCTGTACTCGACCGTATTCCGCGGTATTCCTTGTACTCGCAGCCGCTCGTAGCTCACGCGGTGCTCTGAAGACGCCGCACAAGACCGTGCCTCCCGCCCTGACGTCGGTGTCTCCAGCGCGCAGGAGATGGGCGCGTACATGCTCCGCCGGCGGAACCTCTCCCTCGCCGAGTACAACGACGCGGCGTACCCGCTCAACGTGGCGGCCGCCGCGCTCAACTTCAGCTACGCAAAGGGGCGGCGCGTCATCCACCCGCGCCGCGCGCACCTCGCCGTCGCCGCGGCGGCCGAGCGCGATCGGGCGCCGCTCTACGCCGCTCTGGCGCGCGCGTACTTTGAGGAGGGGGAGGACATCAGCGACGTGGCCGTGCTGCTGCGAGTGGCGGCCGCGCTCGGCGTCGAGCGCGACGAGCTGCGCCTCCGCCGAGCGATGGACGGCGAGGGCACACTAGATGGGCAGCACGCGCACTCTTCTCTATTCCGACTGGCGCTCGAGAGGGCGCGCAACCCGCTGTCTCCGGCCGTATTCAAGCCGTGCGCACGGCACTCGTAGCCCTCAGCCGCACGCCCTGATCGCGGTGTGTTCACGCCGCAGGGGCGGAGGGGGAGCTGTCGCGCGCCTCCCGCCGACTCGACCCTCTCGTCGACGCGGTGCCGCACTTCCTCGTCCGCGAGTCCGCCTCCGGCTCCGGCCTCGAGCTGCACGGGCCGCTTGAGGTGCGGCTAGCTGCCGCCAGACGCACGTCCCTGCACCCCTGCGCTCGAGACGACACGCTGCTCGGCGGCATCCCGTCGCCTTCCGCCCTGAGATGTGGCTGCTTCGCTTGTTCCACACCAGTGACGCGGCGCCGTGTCCTCTGACTTTGGTGTATGCGCACTCCAGATCGCCGAGTTTGCCGACGCGCTGCGCACCGTGCGCGACGCGGCGGGCACCCCGCCCCCCGCCGACGGGTTCGGCCTGCAGCAGCCGCCCGGCATGCTGCTGCCCGGCTTCGGCGGCGAGCCGACGCGCGTGCCGACGGCGGACCGGCGCGGCGGCGCGAGCATCGTCGGCCTCAGCCTGCGGGGGTGGGAGGGGCCAGGTGCGTGGCCGTACGTCGCCGGCGACTTCTCTCGCGAGGATGAGGCGGACGACGCGATCAAGTACGCCTCGCCCAGCTTTGCGTCGCACGTCGACGCCGCCGCGTCGGCAAGCCTGACGCAGGTTCACCCCGCCTACCGCACCACCCACGGGACTGAACCCGCACGGTTCGAGACCCTGGAGGTATGGTACGCAGGCGTACTCCGCCTACTTCGGCTCGGTGGCCGCCGGCTCGCCGCTCGCCATCCTCGACACGGCGGCGTCGTGGACAAGCCACTACCCGCCGCTGCCGGCCGGCACGCGCGTCGCCGTCCACGGCCTCAACGCGCAAGAGCTCGCGGCGAACGGCGCGGCGACGGAGGTCGCAGTCGGCGACCTGAACAAGGACCCGACGCTGCCGTACACCGATGGCGAGTTCGACGTCGTCACCAACGCGGCGAGCATCGCCTACCTCACCCGGCCGCGAGAGCTCTTTGCAGAGGTGCAGCGCGTGCTCAAGCCGGGACATGTCCAGGACACGTGCACGACAGGTCCGAGACATGTCCCATAGGTGCACCGCGTGCTCAAGCCGGGCGGCCTCGCGCTGGTCTCCTCCACCGCATCCGCCATCACTGCCTATTAGTTTAGCGAATTCATTCATTACGAATCGGGTGGCAGGTCTCCTTTTCGAACCGCGTCTTCGCCGAGAAGGCGACCGCGCTGTGGCTGAGCAAGATCGACGAGGACGTGGCGCTCTGCAGCGTCGTCCGCGCCTTCTTCGCTTTCGGCCCGGCGGGCGGCTGGCGCAACGTGAGCAGCGTCGACCTCAGCCCGCATCCGACCGAGGGCGACCCCCTCTGGATGGTCACGGCCGTCAAGGCCTAGTCTACGCGCGCATCTGCGCGCACCGCGCTCACGCCCTGGCCTCCCCTCTCGCCGGCTGTGGCCGGGAGCATGATCGAGAGGGAAAGCGAGGGGCCCGGGTGTGCGGCACGGTCTCGCCCGCGATGCTGTGGGAGCGTCAGCGCGATCGAAGTTCGGTCGCGGGCGAGCGTGTGTGTGTTCGTGTTCGTGTCGTGTGTGCCACATATGCTCATGGTTGAGCGCGTTTTAACTCCATTCAATGTACGTCACAGTCAGTTCTACGAGGCGCGAGTGCATTCGGGGAATTCGCGCACCTCCTCGTCGCAGGCGCACACCTTGTCTGGTCTCTGGTCTCTGGAGTGTGGAGTCTCTGGAGACCGTCTTGAGTCGCTGCTCGCTCCAGTCGTCCAAGCCGCCACCGCCAGGACCGCGGGGAGCCGCATCACGTGGCGGGGCGATGGCGGGGTGCACTTCAGTCGTACACAGACCACAGGACATACACCTTACAACGCTTAAATCAACCTCTGCCCGCCACGGGTGTAAGGAAGTGTTAAAATATTGAATATATTGCTCCAATAGTTAGAGAGGCGATCAATATCAACACACATGGCAATAGTTAGAGGAGAGGCTGGGCCTGGGCTGGTCAGGACCGTCAGGTGGGTCCATCCTGGGCTTGAAAGTGGCTCTAAATCGTTGAAAACGGGGCCAAAATCGCTTCAAAATCGCTTAAATCGCATAAAAATCGCTTTGAACTCGTGATTTTTTTGATTTCAGCCCACATCTAGGCAATGTTTGGGACAAATGTCGACATTGGTGCTTTTGGAGGTTAAAATCAGCGATCAATATGTCAATATATTGTCAATAGTTAGAGGGGATGCTGTCAATAATCAATATCAATAGTTACAGGGACGCGGTCGGGCGATCTGTGCTCAGGAGCTGCTGCTCCAACCTGTTCACACTTTCGTACGGCACAGCTACTCGCTCTTTGCTGAGTCAAGACTCAAGTCACCGTTCACAGTTGTAGCTGCGGGGTCAGATAGAGATTTTCAGGTGTAGCCTGAAGTCCGTCGCGACGCGATCAATCCCTCCCAAGCGAAAGCCTGTGACTCTTCTCCAACTCGTCGATATATTGCGGATAGACTGCATAGAGCAGCAAGATGAATTCCATATGTTGTGAGGTTACAGGTGGTGTGCGATACCCCGGCGGACGGCGCACATCAAGAAGACGAAGACACGCAACACAGGTCACAGCCATGCATGCCTCACCTCCACCTCCACCGCGGCCTCTTCCACGCCATCTTCCTCCTGCTCCTCCTCGCCGTCAGCGACCACCACCGCAGCGTCAACCTCCATCGCCTCCGCTCCCGACTCCCTTCTCATCACTCACCTCGAACGCCTCCACCTCGACCGCCTCCGCCTCCTCCATCTTCTCCGCCTCCATCTCCTCCATCTCCGCCTCCGCCTCCGCATGCAGCTCGGCCCACCGCTCGCGGCACTCGGCGCCGGTGCGTCCAGGCAAATGCGACGCCACGATGCCCCATTGGCAGGACGCGACGCGCGCTCGCAGCCCGGCCAGCTTCTTTGCTAGACTCGGCACCAGCAGCCGCAAACGCGCGTCGCCCCCTCGCTCGCCACCCCAAAGGAGCGGTGCCGCTGTCTCGTCCGCCACTGAGCAAGCAAGGACGGCCGACGCCGCATCCACGTCCTCGCCGCCCTGCGATGCGCGCGCCGCGCGCGCTTTCCAGCGCCCGGACCGCTTTGCGCGCACCGTGCCCTGTACACCGATCGATGGGTTTGAGAGGGGGGGGGAGGGTGAGGGGGTCGTGCTCACGTTCGTGCACCTTCTCTACAGGTCCCCTTCGAGTTGCTGCGATCGCAGCGTGCACCGAGATGCTAGCTGAGCTGGACAAGATGCGGGGACCGTGGGGAGAAAAGGGGGCCAGAATTCCTCACAGCGGTAACCCCGTCAAAGCAGGGATCAAGGACCTCGAGGCCGTGCGTGGGAAGTTGAAGCAGTTGGCGCGAGTTGGGCCCACAACTCCCTCGGCGGAAGCAAGCGATGTCGCCGCGCTCCAAGAGCAGGTCGTGGAGCTGCAGCAGCAGCGGCAGCTGCTGCTGCAGCAGCAGCAGCAGCAGCCGCAGCAGCAGCAGCAGCAGCCGCAGCAGCAGCAGCAGTGTTGTGGAGCGCCCCTCTCTGGCTCTCACGCTCACCCCTAGCGTTGGCCACGCGCATCGGAGCACCGCTACCGTGTGCTGTCGTGATCACCGCATGTAACCGCATGACATACGCATGTTCATATCTGGGTACAGACTGTGTCTCGTGTCCGATTCGTGAGTGCTTTGTGATTGCTGATGATGTGTCGTTTCGTGTGTGAACGTGAGTGTGCATGCCTGGCTGTGAATGTCGTTTCGCGATTGCTGATGATGTGTCGTTTCGCGTGTGTGGCCTCTTGCTGCTTTGTTGTGACTCCGAGCATCTCGCGTGGTTTCTCCTCATCGCCTCCGCTCTGCCTTCCATGGAAGGGCCACGCCAAGAGTCACAGGACGGCGACGGCACAGTCGTCTCCGCGCTCGTCGGTTTACCCGACGACGTGCTCAGCACCAACGCGCAGTCAGCTGCAACCAGTCTACCTACACCGGGCTGCGCGCAGCCCGGGAATCCTACCAGTTCTACAACTGTAGCAGCAGGGTGCTCCCCTTCAACGTATCATCCCGCCTGTGCCTCCGGCACGTCGACAAGTACAACAAATACTCTGGCACCTCCTCTCCCCCAAGCAGCACCCGTGCCAATGCCACCTCCATCCGGCCCGGCGGGCCGCCCCCAAGCAGCACCCGTGCCCCCATCCGGCCCGGCGGGCAGCTCGCCATTCCCTTCAAGTTTGGTCAGCCTGCCTTCGGCGCTAACTACGACGACAGCAGAAGCACAGCCGATCGCGCCACCACCGCCGGCGACCTCAGCGACACAGGGCGTGACCGTTCGCTCAGCGTGCGATGCCAGCGACTCCAGCAGTCTCCACGGGCAGCTCGGCACATCATCTATTGCAACTCCACCGCCGGCACTCGTGCCTCAGCCGATGAATCCGAGCGCTGCGACCGCAGGGTGGTTTGGGTTTATGCCTGCCACCGTCTCTGCCGCTATGCCACCGGGTTCGACCGCCCCAACGCCGCACGCCGATGCGAACGCGCTGCCCGCAGCTCAGCCGCTGCCGCACGAGCAGCCCAGCCAGCCAGCGGTCGCTTCGCCACCGCCCGCGCCACCTCCCGTGAATCAGGGTGCTTTCCGATTCGGATTGACGGGGCTTCTCCAGCCCCCCGCGGCCTCATCGCCATCGCCGGCTCCGGCCGCCGCCCCACCGCGTGCGTACGACAATGTGCCATTGTCAGCGCAGCAGCCAGCAACTCCCGGGCTGCACGACCCCCCCAATTCCAGCCTCAATGCGCTCATCCTTGGGCACGATTCCGGGTACAGGCCCGACGCCAGCTTTGCACCACCGAACACGAGTTTTGCTAGCGCCAGCATCGACCTCACGTCACCTTCGCCTCCGATCCACATCGACCTAACCTCGCCGCCACAGCCAGTGCCACCCAACCAGACACCTCCATCCCTACCATCGCTGCTGACATCCGCCTCGCAGAACTCGCTCTCCGCCTCCATCTCCACCTCATTCTCCTACGTCGAAGCCCCCACGCCCAGTCCGACCTCGGCTGCGGTCCCGACCCCGCCGATGCTACCTCCGTCACTTGCCGATTCACCACCCACCTTGACGCCCGCTATTGCGCAGACCCCTGCACCGCCACCTCGCCGCCAGTCATCGGCCTCTGCCGCCACCGCCCAAATGCTCCCGACGATCCCGTCGCCGCACGCTACCTGCACCGCCGCGCCACCGTTTGCTGACTCGAACGCCGCCGGATACACCCCTGGTGGTACGGCGCAAGCCGGTTACTCGCCAGCCGACATCGCCGCCTTGAGCAACGTCGAGCAGCCTCCACCTGCCCGCCGCCCAGGCTGGGGCAGCCGCTCTGAGTCTGACAGCGAACATGAGTCGTCACCACCGCCGAGGCAGCCATCCGGTGGATCCGGTGCACCGCCACCACCGCCGCCGCCAGCCGACCCCCCACCGCCGTCGCCGCCTTTGCCGCCAGCTGAGGAGCCACCTCAGGCTTTTGGGGTAGAGCACTCATCCAGGGTATGGATTGCGCGCGAGGTCCCAACTGGGACGGAGCTGCTCACCTTCGTACGATCCGACTCCGACGCGCTCAACCCTCAGTTCGACACATGGGGCGGAGACATGGAGTCCGTCGACGTGAGCAGCTATTCCAACACAGCTATCCGCAGACTCGACAGCGAGGTCGAATTGCCCATCACATGGAGAGCGAAGATCGGCGATGAGGTGAATGCCTTCCCTGCCGGTCACCGATTGCGAGAGATCGTCATGCCCTCGACAGGGCGGCACCACTGGACAGCTCATTGGGTTGTCCTGCTGCCGAGCCAGTACCACGCAGGCAATCCCACGCCGCTCGACGAAGAGGACGCTGGAATGGTTCCGATGACGATGCTATGGCGTCCCCTGCAGCAGGTGGTCATCAACCTGCGCGGATTCAGGACGCTTGCGCCTGTGGGCGACATGCTGAACGAACTGCTCACCAACCCGGCCCCTGCAGTGCCGACCACGGCCCGTGCTGCTGCGGCCTCGCCGGCTGCTGCCCCTCCATCGCCGTCCCTCTCCTCCCCGCCGCTCCGTGGACATCAGCATGATCAGCCTCCGATCGTGTCCGGCGAATACGTGCGGATTGTCACTGGCCAATACCGCCGATATGGAGTAGCACGCGTCGTTTGCCTCAATGGAGAATACCAACTCACCCTTCACCACCCATCTCTCTCCAGGGACATCCGCATTGCCCGCAGCAGCGTCGACCGCCTGCCGTTGGAGCAACGCTTCGACCACGAGCCTGTGCCGGGTGTCGTGGTGGGATCTGAGGTTGTCGCCGATACCACCAAAAGCGCCCAAATGGCGCTGCGCTCCGCGCCGCGAGAAGCGACGCCCCGCCCCAACGCGCCCGATACATGCGCCCGCGTCTTGCATGCCCACCAGCGTCACCCACCCGAGCGTCACCCAAGCGATCAGCGTGCATGCCCAGAGCGCCGCAGCCCACAGCACAAAATGCGCGCACACCGCCCAGTCCCGAACACTGCGCACGCGCACATGCTGCTCCCGCACGCGCACCGACCCGATGAACCCGCCCGCCTCGAGGCACCTCAAAGTCCACACTGTCGCGCCGCAGCACGCGCTGCCCACCCTCCCTCTGCTCGGCTCCTGCAGAAATGACCAAAACTTGCCGGCGTTCTTGAGCTGCAGGTGATAGATCTTCTTGAGCAACTCCATGCTGAAAAGTCCGGCCACCGTCACGGACGACCACAGCACCGGCTCGAGCAGGTACGCGCTGCCCGCACACCCGTAGCCGGCGCGCGAGCGCACGCAGCGCCCGCCCAGAGATCGCGCACCCAGCAGCGAGCGCGCCCGCTCCAACAAACTCACAAACTTCCGCGCGCGCCACGTTCCCAAACCCGCCACGTTCCATACTCATACCGACCATACTATCTCACTGACTCCTACCGACTACCCTTCGGGGATGGCACCGGCCTCCTCCGGATGCTCGCGAGAGCTTTTCAAAGTCTCAAATGTTCACAGTCACCGAAATTTTCAAAGTGTCAAAATTTCAAACGTCTCACATTTTCAGAGTTTTCATGGACACAGGCCGAACCTAGACTCAACGCCTAGACCTACCCATGCACCGACCGCTCCCCGAAAGGGGGGCGGGGGGGCCGGTTTAGGGGGGCCCCTTCCTGCAAATGTGGGCAGGGTTCGAAGAGGGCCCCGCCGGTTACCCAGTCAAAGACCCCGGGCCTGCATGCTCCCTGCCCCAAACCCCAGAGCCCCTCCGTGTGAGAGCTCGCTGCCCCAGGGTTCAGTCGCCCCCCGGAGCATCGCTGTTGGATGCCGGGCCTGGCCCACCGGGGGGGGGGCGCTCGGCCGGCGCCCCGTCCGCCGTGTCCCTCCGCCATACCTCGGGCAGCGTTCTATAAGTCCCCAATCGGGGCAACCACATATCTGAGGTTGTCGCCGCACCACCAGCCGCCGAGGCGGTCGCCCCCATCCCCAGCCTTATGACCCTCACCCTCGACCACGAGGTCAGCGAGCTTCGTGCTGCCAACGTCGAGCTGCGAACCCGGGTGGAGCAGCAGCGCCTTGAGCACGACACCCAGAGCAGCGAGCAGGCGCTGGCACTAGTGTCCGCAAATGACCTGGTCAACGAGTTGCGGCAGAGCTTAACTTCAGCCCAGTTGCAGCTGGAACAGGTCACCACCGAGCACGACGCGGCGATGGCGCACGCGTTAGTGGCTCTGGGGGGTGGCGACGGCGCCGACGCTTGCGCCCCCTGCGACGACGCCGAGTCCGGCGGCCCAGATTTCGACGATCCTGAGCGGTACCGCCGCATGGAGCCTCTTGAATCAGAGAACGCGTCGCTGCGAGAGGCCATGCGCAACATGCGGCCGCTCGAGCAGGAGAATGCCTCGCTGCGCGCGGGTGTGACTGACTTGCAGGAGCAGTGCAGCCACCTCGACGAGCAGAATCAGCGCCTTCGGCAGCAGTATGCCGAGTTATCCGAACCTGGCAGCGAGCATTCGAACGATGTGCTGCGGCAGCTGGAGGCTGCCCGACGCACCGGAGCGGAGGCGCAGCAGAAGTGCGCAGACAGCGAGCGCAGGCAGCAGGAGCTAGGGCAGCAACTCGTCGACGCGCTCGAGCGGCTAGAGCAGGGCCACGACTACGAGGCGTTGCAGGACGAGATAGGTAAGCTCCACCTGGAGCGGCAACGCGAGCGCGCAGAGCTGCAGGATGCACTTAGCCGCACGCAGCAGGACTTTGAGCGCGCCGAGGCGCAACGCGTCGAGCTCAGTGTGCTGGCCGACGAGAGCGGGGAACGCCTCGCCGTACGCGTGCATGCGGGCGAACCGGATGGGCACGGAGCGCACCTCGAAGAAGAAGGGCAAAACCCTGGTCGGCGAGAAGAAGTACAGCATCGACGTAAAGATGAAGGAGAACAAGGATGAGCTGTATCAGTACCTGTGCCAGGATGCGATGGAGGAGTGAGACGGGCGCGCGCTGGTTCGGTTAGTCTGAGCGCGGCGCGCCGCCGTGCTGGCAGTGGGCGGCGGCAGGCGGGGGAACATGGGGGAGGAGGGGGGGGGGTCACTCTGTGGCAGCCATCGTTCCCTCTCTCCAGCTTGGCTGGACACCCGTTTTTGGGAAGGTTTCGAAGAAATTCTCGTTGCCTGATACACGTAGCCTGTGTTTATACTCATTCTTAAATCTACAAAAGACCGGATCAGGACGCACGCGGGGCCGACAGAGCCTCGGCAACCTGCACGCCACGCTCCTCCTGCACCTCGGATAAACGCATGCGCTTTGCCGCCTTTGCCTTGCCCCCTTTGGGTGCATATTTGGGGGGAGGGCGCTTCTTCAAGGGGGCGGCACCCGTCGCCACCTCATGCGACAACGTTGCGGCACCCGCAGGCAGCTCACGCCACCCCTTACGCGCCAGCGGGTGCGCGTTCGGCAGCGTCGCCTTCACGTAGGCCAGCACGGCATCGCGCATCGCCTGCTTCTTGATCATGCCCCGCGACGCCATCGGGTAGTCGATCGTGTCGTAGATGCCGTTCACCTTGGCCGTGGGGAACTCGACCTTGGCCGTGCTCGCCTCCAGGTCGGTCTTGTCCTGCATGACCGTCAAGAGCGTCTCGAGGCCGACCACGATGCAGTCCACGTTGCTATCGCGGCCCATGTCGTAGTTGAGGGCGCCCGTGGCCTTGCGCACGTCGATAAACTCCTGGAAGTTGCACACGTAGGCGATGTGCTCCATCTTCTTGAGCTTCAGCGTCATCGTCAGCACGCCTGCACGCTCCGTCGTCTGGACCGTGACCTTCGCGTCCGTGGTCGACAGCGCCGCCGCGAGCATGTTGAGGAAGGGCACCGCCAGCTCCCACAAGCTCAGCTCGACGAGCGGGAGCTTGTGCATGTGCGGGCGGCGCGCGGTGCGGCCCAGCGTGACTGCACGGGCAATCGACTTGCGCACCTTTGAGAGCAGGGGCCGCACGTTGA
>Ga0209092_10005447_pt1 | contig 10310 bp, 3 predicted proteins | sample FraStrMetagenome_FD_187446 | JGI IMG/M metagenome (GOLD analysis project Ga0209092, IMG submission 187446) | Marine eukaryotic phytoplankton communities from Arctic Ocean - Fram Strait ARC3M Metagenome (SPAdes) (version 2) | ecosystem: Environmental > Aquatic > Marine > Oceanic | place: Fram... | reverse complement strand
ACATTAGCGATTGGTACCTCGTTGAAGACGTTTTTCATCATCAAATTCACACTAAAAAGATAGTCCTAGAGATAGTGGAGAGAATTGACCCCAATCTACATCAAAATTTGTTATTACCGACACAATATTAGGACGTTTCAAATACCAACAAAACATACTTCACCATGTCATCACTTCAAAGCGACAAGTATATGGAACATTTGAAAGAAGGGATTCTTTCCACACCCCTCTCTCAAAGGAATTTTCGAGACTATTATCTCGATCTATTCTCATTAGACTCTGACGACACTGAATACATTGCACAACAAGCTGCAGCCCATAAATTATGCACTCAAGAATTCAATAAAAACTCAGGATCGCAAGAATGGAACCTTACACATGAAAACACAACATTATATTCCACAGAAAACATAGAAAGCATACAATCAAAGGAAAACACACTATACAACCAGGATAAATACGTAAATTCTGAAGTACGAAAAGGAAAGGCCAGGCAAGGGAACTATCATGACAAGCTCTTCTCTTCCGACTCGGACGAGGAATCATCTACATGTTCCAGCAGCACAGCAAATAAGTACATATTCGACCTAAGCAACCTATCACACAAAATAGAAAACGACACCAGAAAGCATTCAATATCAAATCAAGAACACAACGATCTCACCACGTGTTCTGACATGGAAATCTCTTCCACTGATTGGTCAAGCCAACACTCACAATCAATCAACTCAAACGGAAAAGACTACAACAACCAAAACAAGGCTGATAGAACCTACGATGGCTCGGAAGAAAACGAGGACATGCATTCACAACAATCCACATGGTCAGACGATTCCATTAACTATTTAGACGAAATAGAAATTGAACGACTGCAAAGAGGCACATACATCCAACAGGAACTCTCAAAAAACAATTCCGAAATTCAACATGACATTCAAACCGACAAGATCATATGTCATAATGTTCAAAACAAATACGAACACATGTCAGCAGCAGAAATGATACTAAAAGAAGAAATCACATTTGCAGCTTTACAGGAACCCTCCTCAACCGGAAGAAAGGACAACATCGCATGGAGCGCATTTAAACGAAGAGAGCTATCATCAGCCAGAATAACCTCATACGAAACGCAACATCAAGTAATATTATATGATGCATGGAGATGGGGAGGCAAAGAACTCACGGATTTTCAAAGCTTCCAAAACGGCAGATTAACATCAATTGCATTTGAATTTGGTGAAAAACAACAATTGGGAATCATATCCATATATTCAATAACTGCATCATCACACAAAGATGAACATGAGCGGAAAATGGAAAGCAAGTTAAGGAATACAACAACATTCCTCATGAACAAGACTATCAAGGAATGGCAACACAAATTCCCAAACATTTGCATAATGGTAATGGGAGATCTTCAGGAAACAATCACTACAACTGATAGAGACAACATAGGCAACTACAGAAAGCCGTCCTTCAAAAACGGAATACTTGCAGCATTACGAGATTCGCATACATCCATAGCTAGAGAGGACAACCCAAACTCACAATATATAACCCGATTCGGAACTGAAGGGGGAAGGGGAATCGACCACATCATGATCCCATCAAAAAACCCTTTCAAACAATGGTTTTCGAAAGGCAAAATTGGTGAAACACAAGCAACAAATTATTTCCCGTCAGACCACACAATAATTCAATGCAACTTTACTCGAATAGGCTGCAATAACAAAACTGATGGAATAACAAAAACAAAATTCGATTACAAAAAGATATTCAGAATTAAAGTAAGAGAAAGTAAAACGTCACAAGGGGACATCGAACTAGATTCCTCGCAATTCAAGGATTCAAAAAACTTCAAATCACAAGCTAAACTATATTCGGAAATTATGAAAGTCACGGGCGACGATTCTTACCTCTCCAACAGATTCTTGACGAAAATAGAAAACAGAATATCAAAACTTTTTGAAAATCTATTTAACACAGGAACACAACAGAAAGTAAACGGAAAGCAAAATAAACTTGTGAAAATATCACCAGAACAAGCTACGCAACTTGCATACATCGTAAAGCAATATAACCATAGCATCAAAGCAGTAATGCATGAACTCAAATTGGACAAAGAACATGATGAAGTGGCAAAAGCAGGAACAACAAGAATGTCTGTCTTCAAGGGAAAAGGCTTCAAACTATTCGAAAACTTACCTATCCCAACAAAATTACGATATATGAAAAATCGTGTCACAATTAAAAAAAGAAAGTTGGAAAACTATATAAACTGGGCTAAAAAACGAATGATCCAACGCAAAACATACACACCGTTGGAACACCCAGGCAAAATATTCCAACGCCTTCATGATTTACAGGACTCAGACGAGATAAATGACTATGGGAAAACCATTTGGAAAGAATATCTTCAGGAAGCAGAAGAAAGGGAAAACCACGTACAGGCCATCAATCACTGTATCAGGAAAGTGAAGAATATGAAATCAAACACAACAAACAGCAACGCTCAAGGAACCACGGAGAAAATGGAAGAAGAAAACAATAATTTCTTATTATTGGAAAAGCTAATCATCGACAAAATCAATGAAACGCTTCACAAAACAGGATGCCATCAACCGTTTAATACACAAACAAACACGGAACCGCTAGGATTTTTAGGAAAAAATATGAACGAATGGAAAATGCATATACTACATTATGACGGATTAACATTCAACCCAAAAAACCACAACGAAGAACAAACAATGATTCAAGACTTCTCAAATGCGAAAAATGAACTAGACAATTTAATAAAACGTATTCAAAGAGCACAATCCAAATATAAAAAACAAAATCTACGTTATATGCTAGCATCCAATAACATACAAGAATTTACAGCAAAAGTACTTCCAAGAGGAAGAGAAGCACCGGTACCACATAATATGATCTTCGATAGCACAATCAACTCTTTCAGAAGGTGCAACAGCGAGACGGAAGAAATGAAAGCGACCTCAGAATATCACAATAAATGGATGAGCCCCTCCAAGGCAAAAGAATCGTGCGCCTTTGCCGAGGTAGTGCGTGAAGGCATCCTAGGACCCAGGGGAATCAGGTTAAAACCAAAAAGGATAGTCAAATTAAGCGATATAGGACAACTCATACACAACGGGGAAAAACTACCTTTAAAAATAAAAAAGGACGTAATAAAAGCACACGGACGGCACACAGCTTCACTTTTTGAAGAACCTGAATATGACTGTGAATTCTTTTATTACCCCTTCTTTCTTAAAGATAAAACCGGCACAATGAATGATGAAATCGAATTCAATAAAAAATTTATGAAAGCAATATTAAGAATTCCAGGAAAAGCCCGCCATGATGGCTTTCAAATGGCAGTCCTGGGCAGGTTTGGAAAAAGATGGAGGGACATCCTTTTCAACATAGCCAAGTTAATGCTTATTATGAGATATATACCACCAGAACTTAAAATTATCTCCAGATTCCCTATTCCAAAACCGGGAAAATCAGGGGAATACCGTCCCATCTCCCTCTGTCATGACCTTTACTGCTTCCTGAATGGAATATGCACGGAAAAAACAAGTAAAGGGATTGAGATGGCCAACATACTACATGATATGATCACATCCTACAGGAAGGGAAAAGGTTGCACAAATCTCGTGAGCTTAGAACAGGCATTTAGAGAAGACTGCATAGAATCAAACCTACCTGCATCCCAAGTGGATGAAGACGAAGAAAAATTCTTCGACAGGATATGCACTGAAATGATCCTAGCTGCAATGAGAGTCTGCGGCTTCCCTCGGCAAGGGTTTCTAGAATTTAAAGCAAATTGCATGGATGAAAAGGACGTCAATATTATCACAAATAAAGGCACTGCAAATGGAAAATTTTCATGTGGATTAGAACAAGGCAATCCAGATTCACCTACCATCGCGAATCTGGTTATCCTGTTTAAACATAAGATCTGGAATAAAGTACATAAGCTAGGAAAGGCTGTAAAGGAAAAAGGCAAGGCATGCATCGAAAATGCATATAAATTTTTCACGAAAGATGTAAAAGACATGGATGTCATATTAAAAATGATGGGATATTGTGATGACAATAGCAGATTTTGTGCTAATAAAAACGAGCAAAAACTTATTTCAACGACATACGATTATATACAACAAACAGGAGACTTGTCAATAGTGACAAAAATAGGACGGAAAGGATCAAAGTGTGAAACACATTTCTTTAATTTAAATGCAGAGACCGCCCTAAAATTGGAAGAATGTAACACCACAGCATGGAATTTTTTGAAAGACTGCCCAACAAGAGAGCGAGTACCGATTAAGTTATGCCTGAACCCAACACAAACGAAAATCTATGTTAACAAAATCAACGAAAATAAAAACCTATCAGATGAAGAAAAAGATAAACTGCTATCAAGAATCCATAATGATGCACACCGTCACTTGGGAATCACATCTACATTAGCAGGAAAGGTCAAAGCCACAAGCGAAAAATGCATCTCAAAAATTAACAAAAGAATCGAAGAGCTTAAAATAACATATATGGAAAAAGAAGCACAAACCAAGTGCGTTAATATGCTATGCACCACAATGCATAGCTATGCCCCCCTCCAGGCTAATCACAGCTTAGAGGAATTGGGAAAATGTGACACAGCGATATTTAACAAACTACATTCGAGAAGAGGTTTATCCAAATCAGACGCAAAAAACAGATTTTCCATTAAAGACAAATATGGTGGGTTCGGATTCAAGTCTTTTATAGAAGAAGACGTTGTGGCCAATTCCAGGGAATTGGAGGTCCTACTTAATGGAATGGACACGGACAACAAAGCAATAAGAGCACGTCTCGCGGCCTATCGAATGGGAACAACTAAAGAATACCACCACAATCATATTAGAGATGCAGTCACCAAACTTGCAAAATTCGGCTTATATATCAGAGACAAGGATGAAGAATTAGTCAACTACTCGCTCGGAATTTTGAGTAACATAAAAAAATATAGTCCGGTCGGGGATCCAGATTATAAGGACAGTAACAAACCTGGTATAGGCACAGGAAAAATTAAATTGCTAGATTTAAGCATGGGAAGCAAAATAGAAGCCTTAATAAGGGACATATTAAATGGAACGGACACTGTCCTACTCAAAAAATCCTGGGACGGCCGTAAATTTACGAGTTTTGACAACATATACAGAGCAACAAAAAAGGCAAAAGAGAATAGATTCGCAGCAGTATCGGAAGGCTTTAGCTATTGGGAATGGATCAACACAACAGGCGGAAACGAGGTATCACAAAACCCGACAGATTGGAAACAGTATGATATGACAAAAATCTTACTTTCGGAACTGGGAAAAGATGCTTGTATCAATATGACGACCAAGGAAATTAGCGACAAGTGCAGAGATATGATCAAAATAGACCCATCCAAGTGCATAAATTGGAACAAAGAAGGAAACCCCACTCCGTCAAACATATACGGCAAAATTGTAATGGAATTCATAGATAATGATAGCCCAATGATAGTTTCCACAGACGGTAGCCATATCCCAGAAGGTACAAACAAACAACACTGCACCACAGCATCCATGGTTTTATGCAAACTAGATATAAGCAAAAAAGAAAACATGGAACACCTTGCATGGACAAATAAACCAACAATACCACTACTGGCTCGAATGCGACAATTACCTCAGACACTAGGAACATCCAAATCCGACATTGCACACGGAGAATGCATGGGTGTCATCTTGCAAGAAGAAACATTTGCTGGAACGCTACCAAGGAATATCATTATGGACAGCTCAGCAATACGAAAATGCGCAATTAACATACGGGATATAAGTCACACATCAGGCAACAATAGACATTATATAAGACATGTAACATCAGGAGTAGGCAAGCACCTAGCAGGCAGACTTCTACTAGCATTCCAAAACAGCCACAAAGATATAATATCCTCACAAGAATCCCTAAACCACAAACTACATGCAGCAACACAACTTTTAACAATAAAGCTTCAGCAATACAACAAGATCACAAAAACATGGTGCATCAACAACAATCCCAATACAGACCCCACGAACACAAATTGGCCGATAGAATACTGGGAAAATCATAAAAACAGATCGTTCCACAAGGTGAACTCGCATCAACTCAACGAGAATGCGACACAAATAAAATCATCACCAAGATACCCAATATTAACACCAAACCTCGCAAAGCTCAACAGCAACCATCATGCAGATATAGCAGCAGGACTACTTACCCTCACAAGGTTCAACAACTCCCAATCAACTCCAAACGCCTACCAACTACCCACGTCAAATTTACGCTTCTTCCTAACATGGAAAGGAAAAATAATCGATAAAGGTATCGCAAAAACCTTACTTCACATCTTCCAAATCGAAAAAATCAAACGCATGAAGACAAAGGCAACACAGGGACTTCTATGGAGACTACAGGAACACAGCGAAGCTAAGTGGCCGAAATTAAATCAACACCCAGGATGGCTACGATCACTATTAGGGCTTAGCAACTCTCATACTCGAGCCTTATATAAGTCCAGCATGTATAGGTCAGGAGCTTGGAAATCAAAAGACAACACGACACAAGATGACAGTGACGAAAAAAGAGGGATAAAAGAGATAGAAAAAATAAAAAAACTATCACCATGCATGTGGTGTGACATTCAAACAGAAGCACCACCCAATGTCAATCAAAAACTAACCGTTAAGGGCAACAGACTTCATCATTTCTTCTTCTGCAATCACAAACACATACGGTCAATTAGGAATGAGCTCGATGCTCTCATAGAAAACGAATTGGAAAAAATGATGCATATCTACTCAGCTCTACACGGATGGGAAAGGAAACGGAAACTCTTACTCGAAGTAGAAGCAGAATTCCTACAAATTCAAAAATCGAACACAGGCCGCCTCAGAAAACTCCCCGACCACCTCGCACCATATAAATCACTCGACTGTATGTGCAACCATTTAAAAGCACCTTCGTGGGAACAAGCATTACTAGAAGGGAAATTACGCCTGAGTGATATATTCAATTGCAGACCCCATTTCCAGGACAGTATAATGGGGGATGAATTAATGGGAACAGCGGAAGGAATGTTCCTGGGGCTGGTACCACGGAAAGTAAACAATCTTATGGAAGCCAGACTCAAAAAGGGATCCAGCTATGATAATATGCCTAAACAAGTTATTCAAACTTGCCAGAAACATCAACTGAAAGCTTGGCATGCAATCAAGGAGCTCCTCATTGCAAAAAATGTTTGTCTGCATAGAATCCTAAATGAAACAGCAACAAAACAGGAAAACGAATGGAAGAAACAATACGATTTGCAAGAAACTTATTACAGGGAGCATAAAAAATGCATCAGGATTAATCAAAGCAGAACACCAACGAAAATATCACGGGTCACAGAACGACAAGGGAAGAGGGCAGAAACAACGAATATTGAACAACATATGGGGACAAGATATTGCTCAGGAATCACGTGCAATAAAAATTCGAAAAACTGGAATACATCCAATAACGACAATGCGAGCAGGCTCTCTCAAAAGCAAACACAGTGCCAAAGGTGTTGCAAACATCTCACAGCAATGAGAAAGGGAGCCAAAGTACTCAACGAATTAGGATCTCAAAATTCAAATACCCAAAATACAATCATCCAAATCACATCACAAAACATACACTCTCCAACTTACAAACCACTAATGAACATGCTCCATGCAAACTCCAATAAGGATAAACATAACAAAGCAAAATTCAAAAGCGAAGAAATTCAAAAAAACAAACGTCAGAAAACAACCATATCAGACGCTGACAAAACTATATGCAAAGTGATCATATCATCCATGCAGCAAACGTCAGAAACAATTAAAAACGAAGACACGAACTCTCCAGAGCAACTGAAAAAATCTGCAAATCTCTTACTCAATGCCATCACAGCAGCAAAAGGCATCTCAAACACAAGAAAGAATCAAATACAACAAATACAAAGGGAAGAAAGTGAAAGGGCAGAGCAATTACACAGAACACATGAGAATGATACAGAAGCACCCCCGCTGGAGAAAAATAAAATACAGGACGCAACAAACTTACGAATAAAACTCAGGAATCCAGATGGACTACTCTCCGGTCAGCATATGCATAAAGCAATACAGGAGCTGCGACAACACAGCCCAGGATCGGTGTACATTGCCAGTCCGGAGGCCATGGAAAACGTAAACAAAGCGTATCTGACATCTAATTGGAGAACATTTGGAAAAGCATTCAACTCGGTCGGGGTAGCGAATAGCAAGCCCCATGGTACTTATCTTATTCCTCGTTTCTCTGGTGAAGCTTCAAAAGGACATTGGACTTTAGTTGTTATACAAAAAAATAATGAGGCTTGTGTTGGCTTTCATATTGACTCACTTGGACTTTCGGGAACAAAAGAAACAACCTTCAAAGAATTGGAAAATTTGTTTTCTGGTGGAAGGAAATTTACATGGCATAATACACGAAGCTTACCGCAAACGGAAATGGAATGCGGCTTCCGTACTATTTTTGCAATGGCGGAAATATGCAAAGGCATACATTATGGTCACGAGATTTCAAGATGTATACAGGCTGCGACTCTCTGTGACACATCGGCAGAAACATACGACTCCTCACGAATTAGACTAATAGGTACCAACATAATCACGGGAACTTGGATACAGGACACCAACAACGAGGAAATAAAATCCGGAACTCAAGCAAACATCAAAAAGGACCAAAAGGGAAAAAGAAGCAGAAAACAAAGATCCAGAAAGCGAAGCAAGTCAAAACATAAAAAGCAGAAATTATAAGAAACCAAGAATGAATCGGAAAAACGGACAAATAAAATGTGACATAAAAGAATGGCAAATTAAGTTGAAAATTATTATATACATAATATATTGACTCCTTATATTTCGCATTATATTTAAAATATGAGGCACACATATACAAATATATCATCCAAACGCGATCTTCACATATCAGAAAATGCTGTTGCAACAGGAATGGGAAATAAAAATGCTAATCAACAAAAATCTCTTTCCTACACACATTCAAACACAGTCAAACGTTTTATGAACAGCACGATACAAACTGAAAAAGCTACCCCGAATCAGGAAATAGCACCATGCAAGGAATGGTTACATCGGGCTGTTCCTCCATGGTAGGAGGCAAAGTGAACTTCAAGCAAGAACGCATGGGATTCTGTTCACATTGGTCATGATCGAAAGGACTGGCGGCAACTCTATCTTGCGCAATGATGCCGGATAATCTCTGTCGTTTGGCTGTATTGCGAGACAACTTGGGAGATACATACCTATGGCGCCCATCGGGCTCATATAAGTCTTCTTCATAAGCTCGAGGGTCAAATCGATTACTACCCCAGGTATACTCCGGCACCCACTCACGATACTTGGAATGATGCGCTTGGGTTCGAGGATTACCCAAAATAGATCGAACAGATTGCGAAGTATCGGCCAGATACTGAAATTCCCGGCGCATCAGATCATCCAAATCACGACGAGTCATATGGGGACTGGAATGAGCCCATCGCAATTGTTGAAGACGGAGCTCAGTTCCCTCAAGCGCTTCGACCACTTTATGCAACGTGTCACGGAGAACATTTGCACTTGGGGAACAACCAGTCGTACGATTGAGAACAGCGAAGGATGGAGGTGGTAAAGTCACAGCGGTGGATTCGGTAGAGGAAACACTCATGGGTATTCGTGGGACTAGGTCCGAAATAAAGCACGACGCAGAGGAAAAATCAAGCCATGAAATTGAAAACTCAACTTATGGAAATAACAACGCGCCAGGAAGTAAAAAGTTTACAAAAGTAAATCCCGTACCTTATCATACAATCAGTATGCAGCATAAATGGGAGCACCCACATCAAGCGGACAACAGGTAAGTAAGTTGGAGAGACAGACATGTTCGGTACAGGATATACTGGCGTCTCCCCTTGTTACCGGCTGCGGGCCACGCAAGTAAGGATTAGACCCTCTTCGTGAGGACAGTATGGATCGTACATGGGCATCGTGAAGATCACCGAGCCGTCTTAGCGCGTAGGGACCGATAACACGGAAAATATAGCATACCAAAACCAAACCAAAACCTATTGGAAAATATAAAAAAAAACTTTTGAAACGTGGAGAAGACGGCGGTTTTCGGGACTGAACGGCTTTTAGGTTATTGCGGAGGCTCTCATCATCGGATTCTTTTATTCATCATTACGTTGGATTCACATTTTACAGAGT
>Ga0209092_10005445_pt1 | contig 10312 bp, 4 predicted proteins | sample FraStrMetagenome_FD_187446 | JGI IMG/M metagenome (GOLD analysis project Ga0209092, IMG submission 187446) | Marine eukaryotic phytoplankton communities from Arctic Ocean - Fram Strait ARC3M Metagenome (SPAdes) (version 2) | ecosystem: Environmental > Aquatic > Marine > Oceanic | place: Fram... | reverse complement strand
ACTCAATGAAGACAGGGATAAACTTGAAGAGAAGCGGAAAAAGGCATGGGAAATTGGACACGCCTCCTTGAATTGGGAAGTTGAGTCCAAGTCTTTGATTGAAGCTGTGGAATCCATTTTGGACTCATGAGTAAGTCCATCCTCATTATCTACCCTCATTGGCCTCCCTCCAACCTTGTAGGTGTGCATCGGGTAAGGCTGATTGCAAACAATCTCGCCAACCATGGATGGAGACCGACCGTTCTGACCGTCCACGAAGACTTCTATGAGGAACCGGGATCACCCGAATCCGTGAAATTGGTGAACGACACTGTAGAAGTTGTCAAAGTCAGAGCTCGTAAATCATGGGCCTTGCTCGGCCAAAGAATGGTCGGCGACATCGGTCTGCGCGCCTTCAGAACGCTCAAGCAAGAAGCCCTTCAACTCTGTCATAAACGCCCCTTCGAATTCGTTTGGATCTCGATGCCTTCCTGGTATCCGTCGCTTCTTGGAGAATTCATCCTCAAGCAAACAGGAATCCCATTTGGCATCGACTATCAAGACCCTTGGATTCACCCCTTACCAGAAGGCAAACAGTCATGGAGCAGGGCCGCATTGGCACAAAAACTCGCCCGTCTTCTCGAACCTCGAGCTTTACGGCATGCCGCACTCATTACAGGAATCAACCGCCAATATTTTCAAGGAGCACTCGACCGCAACCCTGAATTGAAGCCTCATACCGCTGAATTCCAATTGGGCTTTGATGCTGCCGACCACAGCATTGACCATCCAACAGAGACGCCCTGGCCAAAAGACAAGGTTGTGGCTTTGTACCCGGGTGCATTCCTCCCTCTGAGCGCTCCATTCCACAGGGCCATTCTGACGGCATTTAAATCCGTTGCATCTCGAGGTGAATTGCCCGAGGGTGCTCTCATGGTCTACATTGGAACTGGACGTTCCGACCGGCCTGTTCATGAGATGGCAAGTGAACTGGGTATTGCAGACCGGGTGATCGAGCTTCCGGAACGAATTCCCTACCTAGAAATCCAACAACTCTTGCGCAGCGTTCAAGGGTGCATGGTCATTGGATCACCAGAACCCCACTACTCGGCTTCAAAGGTGTTTCAATCCATCCTCAGCGGTCGGCCCATTTTCTCCTTACTCCACAGGGACAGCGAGGCACTGAACATTTTAAGAGACTGCCAATGTGGGTCATTCAGCGTTGGTTTCGCTCAGAACCTCGATATCCAAAGTCAATTAGAAGATGCCTTGAAGGGATTCTGGAACTGTACTGAATGGAATCCGATCACGGATGCATTAGAGCCTCATTCCGCGAACAATGCGGCGGCAACTTTATCTGCGGCCATGCATCATTGCCTCACCTCATGAAACGGCTCGCCATCGTCACAACCCATCCGATTCAGTACAACGCTCCGTTGTTTCGGTTAATCGCACTCAATCCTGAGGTGGAGTTGTTGGTGCTTTACACCCGAAACAGAGGTGCTGTTGAACACGACAAGGAGTTTGGGCAAGCGGTGGTGTGGGACATTCCTTTGACAGAGGGATACGCGCATCAAACAATCGACGCGACCAACCAAAAAGGGAAATCCACATTGATTCAATCGATTGAGTCGTGGCAACCCGACGCGCTTTTGGTGTTCGGTTGGAATTTCGCCGGACACTTTTCCGTAATGCGGCATTTTTATGGGACAGTGCCTATTTGGTTCAGAGGCGACAGCCACCTTCTCGACCCTCAGCCCCAATGGAAACGATGGGTGCGCAAGGCTTGGCTCACTTATGTTTATCGGCACGTCGACCATGTCTTTCCCGCAGGCAGCGCCAATGCTGATTACTATCGCTGGGCCGGACTTGAGGAAGAGCAAATGACAATGGCACCTCACGCCATAGAGAACCTACGATTCAATCAAAAGTCCACTCCTGCCGAACGTGCGCTTTGGAGATCAAACCTTGGAATTGAAGACGACCGGCCCCTTGTCCTTTTTGCAGGCAAGCTCACCCCCAAAAAAGGACCACTTCACCTGCTCAACGCCTGGAAAAAAATCCAGCAAGAAACGCACCTGTTGTTTGTTGGCAGTGGTGAATTAGAGGGTGTTCTTCGGGAGGAAGCGAAAACCACACCAAACGTTCATTTTGCTGGCTTTCTGAATCAATCGCAAATGCCACTGGCGTACCGCTTCGCTGACATCTTCTGCATGCCTTCGAAAGGACCCCACGAGACATGGGGTCTCGCCATCAACGAAGCCCTCGCATCGGGAACGCCTTGCATTGTGAGCGACCGAGCTGGTTGCGCTGTTGACTTGGCCAATTCACCGTGGGTAACCGCGTGCTCTCCTTCCGATACATCGAGTTGGACACGCGAACTTGAAAAGCAACTCCACGTTGCGACGCGCGATGAGACTTGGCGCAATGAGTTTCTAAAACGGCATTCCCTAGAGTCGTTCGCAAACCTCATTTCTCAAAGACTTCTGAATGCTTGAGCCTTTGAGGTCCCCGGTCATTTCGGCGGTGGCAGTGGCCATTGCAGCCTATGGGCTGGGCACAGCCAATCCTATGGAGACGGCATGGTCAGCGTTGATGTTTTGGCTTCTCACACGCTGGTTTTGGTGGAAAAACCAACCTGGCATCATTCTCTATATGCTGGCCTTTCCCTTCGTCGAGATCCACACTACGGTTTTCGAAGCCAACAACTACGGGTTAAGCCTCAACGAATTGTTTGAAGACACGGGAAAGTCCACATTCTGGTACTCTTCTCTTGGACTGCTCTTCGTTTCCTTGGCCTTCAAACTGGGAATCCAAAGGGCCCAACTCCCCACATCCAACGCAATGCGCGAGGCTGCCCACCAAATCTCCCAACTCAAACTCCTGCTTGTCTATGGTGGCTCGGTCCTCTTGACCACCCTCATCGACCGCCTCATTCCTTGGGGAAGTGGGCTGCATCAATTGGAGACTTATGCCCACGGAATCAGCACCGCCCTTCTCGTGAGTCTGGGCATTCATTATTGGATCACGAAAAAGCGCCCACTCCTCATTCTCGCGCTCTTTATCGCCGTCCTCATCACCAGCTTCTACAGTTACTTCTCGGGATGGAGACTTCCGTTTACGCTGTTCATTGTGACTGCGCTCACCAGTGTAAGCCGCATCAACAGGCGCTCCCTACTTCGGATTGCCCCGGTTTTGATTCCCATGCTCGGATTGGTGTTGCTCTGGCAAACAGTGAAAGGGGAATACCGGGAATTCTTGTCGCAGGGCCGGCGCACGCAAGCCGTGCTCGTTGACCGCGCAACGGCGCTCACCAAGTTTAAAGAACTGTCCATGCAGGCGTTCGCGACCTCGGAACTGCTGGATGAAGACGTGGTGGCGCAGACGTACCGCAGGGCCGGATACCTCGAGTACTTCAGTGCTGCCGTCAAAAAAGTGCCCAGCGAAATCCCCCACGAAAGCGGGAGCTTGCTTGCGAAAAGCCTGTCCTATTCCCTCGTCCCCCGAATTCTCAATCCAAACAAGGGATTCAAGAATGACAGAGCCAAAGTGGAGCGCTACACCGACCATTACTTTGGGGAAAACAGCTTCTCCTCCTTTAGTCTGGGTCACTACTGTGAAGCTTACATCGATTGGGGTCCCATTGGCATGATGATCCACCTGTTCGTTTACGGACTCATTGGCGCTGGCCTTGTGCTGCTCACCCTCAAAAGGTCCAGCAAAATCAACCCCATTGTCACGGCTGGCATTCTTTGGACTGTCCTCGCTCCCTGGGGGACGTTCCAACAGGACATGGTCACGGTAACTGGACAAGTTTTCTGGGGGACAATTTGCCACTTGTTCCTTTTCACTTGGTTTTACAAGGTCATCCACCGGTACATTCAAATGCCCAAGGTGAACACGCTAGGACAGCATTGAGTCCCACGCTTTTGCGCCACACAGGCAAAAGAGCAGGCCGCTAGTAAACGAGACATTCGACCTTGCGACGAAGGTTTGGAAAGTGGCCTTTCATCCGCTCTCTGCGCGTTAATTGACTGGAGGTCAATTGAGCAGACTGACGCCCCTGCCCATTTCACAAAATGCGTGAAGAAGGTGTGCTATATTGCCGACCAAGAAACCTGTGAGATTTCGCGATTCATGACGCCACAGACCATCGCAGCAAACGCTGCATCCGCCCCCCTTTCCGGCCGCAAAACTGCGGCCGGCGCCATCTCCCGTACCCTCGGAATGGCCGCACTGCTGCTTGCCGTGCTCTTTTCTTCGACGGACTTGCTCGCTCAAGCGGGCTCGGGAACGTTGAAAGGAAAAGTCACCGACGTTGAATCTGGAGAGCCTTTGCCCTTCGTGAACGTGGTCCTTTTCCTGAATGGAAACCAAGTCACCGGTGGCAACACCGACTTTGATGGGAACTACACCATCAAACCCATCAATCCCGGATCCTACGATGCGCTCTTCAGCTTTGTGGGGTACACCCCCAAGCGGGTGACCGGCGTGAAGGTGACGGCCAACAAGATTCAATTCGTAAATGCCACACTCGGGGCGGGTGTGATGATGGACGAAGCCGAAGTCATTGAGTACACCGTTCCCCTCATCGACCGAGATGGAGGTGCGTCGGGCGGAACAGTGACCCGTGAAGACATCGAAAAACTCCCAGGACGTGACGCACTGGCCGTGGCCACAACAGTTGCGGGTGTCGGAACATCCGGAACAGGTGGAGGCGTGTCCATTCGTGGAGCACGGACGAGCTCGACCTGGTACTATATCGACGGCGTTAAAGTCCGTGGTTCGGTTGCCCTTCCCAAAAGCGCCATCGAGGAAGTGAGCGTGATCACCGGTGGAATTCCCGCCAACATTGGTGACGTAACCGGTGGTGTCATCAGCATCTCACTTCGGAACTCGAGTGCCAAGTGGTTTGGTGGTGCAGAGGTCATCAGCTCTGGCTTGCCCATTGGCGAGGAGCAGAGCGTGGGACTCGACAAGTATGGTTACAACCTTGCAGAGGCCACCATATCCGGACCGATTGCCTTTGCCAAAAATGATGACGGCAGCCGCGGACGTCCATTGCTCGGGCTCTTTTTGACCGGCAACTACACTTCGAACTTCGACGGCCGCCCCACGTTTGGTGGATTGAACCGCATGAAGGAAAGCACACGGGAGCAGCTCATTGCAGATCCGCTGCGCCGGAACATCGACTTCTCGACAGGCGACTTCAATGGCGCCCTCTACAACGCCGATTTCCTCACCACAGACGACTTTGAGTCTGTCCCCACACGCTTGAACGCCGCCAACACCAGCGCTCAGCTCGTGGCCAAGATCGACGTCAACACCTCTGAAACGGTCAGCTTGACCTTCGGTGGAACCGGCCTCTTCAACCGAGGACACAACTTCAGCTACGCCAACAGCTTGATGAATTGGGAAAACAACTCCCTGTCCACCAACCTGAACTGGAGGGCCTACGCGAAATTTTCGCAACGCTTCCAAGCCGAAGAAGGCGAGGAAGAAGGGGGTCTCAGCAACGTGTTCTACCAAGTCATGGTCGACTTTACCCAAAACACGGGACGCACAGAAGACGACACCCACGGTGACGACCTGATGAAGTACGGCCACCTTGGCCGCTTCAATGTCTTTCAACAGAACAGCTACCAATACGACGCTGGTGCCGACGTCTTTCGCCATGTGGGTTGGGAAGACACCGCCGTGTACTTTAACCCTTCACAGTTCAACCCAGAACTGGCCGCGGTCACGCAGCAATACTTTGACCTTTTCCCGCGCACCGAGTACGTCTCCTTCTTTGATGGGCCATACGACAACCTCCTTACGGTTCAGAACAACGCCCTGTTGAACGGTCAAGGTGCTCCAAGCACATACGGTCTTTGGAACTATTACGGAAGCCAGAGCAACGGATTCAGCAAGTTCGATCAACGTCAGTTCCGTGTGTCTGCTGCAGGTTCCGCCGACATTGGAGACCACGCCCTCCAAATTGGATTTGAATACGAGCAACGGCGTGACGCCTTCTACAGTGTCGCCCCAGTGGGTCTATGGACACTGGCTCGACTCACCACCAACAGCCACATCAAGGAGATCGACACCTCGGACTCCACGGTCACCAACATCGGCACCAACTACTACGTCACGTATGACCGTTTGATTGGTGACAACCAGTTTGAATTCGACCGCAACCTCCGCGAGAGCCTCGGATTGAATCCAGACGGTAACGACTACATCAACGTCGACAACCTCGACCCCAACCAAGTCACCATCGACATGTTTGGCGCAGACGACCTGCTCAACCAAGGATCGAACTACGTGACCTATGGCGGATTTGACCACCATGGAAATACACTCACAGGTCGTCCTTCCATCGAGGACTTCTTCAACGAGACCAACGACAACAACTTCCGGACCCGTCCAATCGGTGCATATGAGCCCATTTACATCGCAGGATACGTGATGGACAAGTTCACCTTCGACGACATCATTTTCAACGTGGGCCTGCGTGTTGACCGCTTTGACGCCAACCAGCCCGTCCCCAAAGACCCGTACATCATTGGAGACGCTTACCGTGTAGAAGATGTGACCACATCCTTGCTCGGCGACCTCGACCCCAACTACTCGGTGCCGAACAACATCGGCGACGACTATGCTGTTTACGTTGACTCTTACGACAACCCAACCACCGTGGTGGGCTTCCGAGACGGAGACACCTGGTTCAACGCTGCTGGAACAGAAGTGCAAGATCCCGATGTCTTGGCCGTGAACGAGGTGTATCCCGCGCCATGGCTGCAAGGCGACCAAGATGCGCCACTCACCTCGAGTGCCTTCCGAGACTATGAGCCTCAGGTCAATGTCATGCCAAGGGTGTCCTTCTCGTTCAACATTTCTGACGAGGCGGTCTTCTTCGCACACTACGACATCTTGACACAGCGTCCAACGTCAAACGTTCGGTTCAGCCCCATCGACTACCTCTTTATCCGCAACCGGGACGAGCTCATTGCCAATCCCAACCTGCGCCCCGAGAAGACCGTCGATTACTCCATCGGATTCCAGCAGGTCTTGTCCAAGACGTCAAGCTTGAAGCTTGAAGCCTTCTACAAGGAGCTGCGCGACATGATCCAGGTGCGGAACTTCACTGGCGCCTTCCCCCGTCCATACCGTGCATTTGGCAACCTCGACTTTGGTACAGTCAAAGGGCTCACCGTTAGCTATGACTTGCGTCGCACAGGCAACGTCCGGATGAACGCCAACTACACTTTGCAATTCGCAGATGGAACTGGGTCTACGACTTCAACCGCTTTGGCATTGATCAATGCTGGCTTGCCAAACCTGCGCAGCATCAACCCACTCAACTACGACCAGCGTCACCGCATCGTATTCAACGTGGACTACCGCTACGGATCCGGCACCGAGTACAACGGCCCCATGATTGGCAAATCCCAGATTTTCGCCAACACAGGGTTCAACGTCATCACCAACCTCGGTTCTGGCACACCGTATACCTCCCAGGTGTTCCCCACTCCCATCACCGGAGAAATCAGCCCGTCCACAGAAGGAAGCTTGAACGGAAGTCGCCTCCCTTGGCAGGTGACCTTGAACGCCAACATCGACAAAAGCTTCGAGCTCACTTTCGGCGAAGGCGAGGGCAGCAAAAAGGCATTCCTGAATGTCTACTTGTGGATCTCCAATGCACTCAACACCCAGAACATCACGGGTGTCTACCGTTTTACCGGAACACCGGATGACGATGGCTACCTGGCTGCCGCCCAATACCAGCCCCAGATCGACACCAAAAACGATCCGGACGCTTACCGCAACTATTACAGCATGTACGTGAACAACCCCTTCAACTTGGGTGTGCCACGTACCATTCGCCTTGGTGTCAAACTTGACTTCTAAGGGCAACCCGAAACGAGAACCTCGAGTTTGATTCATCAGATGACCCGAAACCGCATCCTCTCCATCGCCCTCGGCGCAGCCCTCCTCACCTCTGGTGATGCGTTGGCTTACAAATATGTTGGCGCCAACGGCCCCGGCGCCGCAGGACCCAATGCCACTGGCGAAACCAACGGCGTCCTTGGCGCTGTCCAGACTCGCTCTGTGGCTGCTGCTTGCGCTCCCGCAGCCGCACTCAAAAACCTCGAATGGAACAATGTCCGTGCCCTTGTGGAGACCGGAGGTTCCCTTTGGCAAAACCGCGCGCAGGGCAACGCCGCCTATGAGATTCCGAAGGACGGAAACGTACACTCGATCTATGCCGGATCGCTGTGGATGGGCGGAATTTCCCCCGACCAGCAGCTGAAACTCGCCGCCATCAAGTTCCGCGCTTCCGGAAACGACTACTGGCCAGGACCGCTCACCAACGACGGTTCTGCCGAAGTGGACGAGTCAACCTGCAACGAATACGACCGCTTCTTCGTGACCGACCGCGCAGCCAGCGAACGTCACCGTCAATATTTTGAATCTGTCTCAGCAGGTACCGTAGATGAAGAGTTCCCGGAAGGCTATGCCATCCCCTCGAATTTCTTTGACTATCCTGCGATGGGCAACACCGCAATCGGACAGGACTTTTACCTCGCTCCGTTTTACGATTACGACGGTGACGGATTCTATGACCCCTCTTTGGGTGACTACCCCTGGTATGACTTCCTGCAAGAAATCGACTGCAAGAACCGCCGCCGAGAAGACCCTGTGCCTTTGTTTGGTGACCAGAATTTCTTCTGGATTTTCAACGACAAGGGCAACGTTCACTCCGAGTCTCAAGGAGAGCCGATTGGCATGGAAATCCGTGCGCAGGCTTTTGCGTTCTCCACGAACGATGAGATCAACAACATGACGTTCTACAACTATGTGCTCATCAATCAGGGCACACAAACGTTGACGAACACCTACTTCGGCTCTTGGGTTGATGCCGACCTCGGATGCTACAACGACGACTATGTGGGATGTGATGTCCAGCGTGGTTTGGGCTACTGCTACAACGGAGATGCCAACGACGAGAATTGCGGTGCCAATGGCTACGGTGAAAACCCGCCAGCAGTGGGCGTGGACTTTTTCGAAGGACCCTATCAAGACGCAGACAGCATCGACAACCCTCTGACGGTTGACTTCTCCGACGCGCAGGACAGCCTCGGAATCCCCTATCGTGGAATCGGCATTGGGTACAGCGATGGCATTGCTGACAACGAACGGTTCGGCATGCGCCGCTTCGTTTATTACAACAACTCCGGTGACCCCATCAACGGAGAGCCAACGACCCCCGTCCACTACTACAACTACATGAACGGCATCTGGAAGAACGGTGCCAAGATGACCTATGGTGGCAACGGCATCACCGGATCCGAGACCGCCTGTGACTACATGTTCCCAGGCGAAACAGACCCCAACTCATGGGGCACTGGCGGAATCCCAGTAGAGCCATGGACAGAGCAAACTGCAGGCAACCCTGCTGCTGACCGTCGCTTTATCCAAGCTGCAGGACCCTTTACACTGGAGCCAGGTGACTTCAACAACATCACCATGGGTGTGGTGTGGGCTCGGGCCACTGCCGGTGACCCCTTCGCTTCTGTGGAGTTGATGCGGATTGCTGACGACAAAGCGCAGGCCCTGTTCGACAACTGTTTCGAAATTGTGTCCGGCCCAGATGCTCCCGATGTGTCCATTCAGGAGTTGAACAAGGAGTTGATCCTGTACCTGACCAACGACAATCCCATCTCCAACAACTTCCAAGAGGAGTACATCAAATTTGATCCGGGAACACCCGAATACAATTCCTCCAACGACGTACTCGACAGCGTTGACCGGAGTTATGTCTTCCAAGGATACCAGCTTTACCAAATCCGCGACAACGAAGTCGGACCGGACGAATTGGACGATGTAGAGGCCGCGCGCCTGATCTACCAGTGCGACGTCCAAGATGAAATTGACATGATTGTCAACTTTGATCAAGACACCGAAATCGGACTGCCTGTGCCATCCCTGATGGTGAACGGAGAAAACGAGGGCATCCGCCACAGTTTTCAGGTGGTCAACGATGCATTTGCCCAAGGCGACAACCGCTTGATCAACTACAAGACGTACTACTTCATGGCCATCGCATATGGCTACAACCAGTACGAGCCCTATGATCCTGTTTTGCTCACAGGCCAGAGCAAGCAATACCTCGCAAGCCGCAAGGCCGCCGTGGGATCCATTCGGACCTACAGTGGTTCTCCTCACCCCCCTGTGAGTGAGGCGGGCGGTACAATTGAGTCTGCTGGCTATGGCGATGGCGTGGCCTTGACCCGGATCTCCGGAAAAGGAAACGGCACTCAGGTCATCGACATCACACGCGAAAGCG
>Ga0209092_10005442_pt1 | contig 10315 bp, 9 predicted proteins | sample FraStrMetagenome_FD_187446 | JGI IMG/M metagenome (GOLD analysis project Ga0209092, IMG submission 187446) | Marine eukaryotic phytoplankton communities from Arctic Ocean - Fram Strait ARC3M Metagenome (SPAdes) (version 2) | ecosystem: Environmental > Aquatic > Marine > Oceanic | place: Fram... | reverse complement strand
ATTTTTGTGAGTGTTACAAAAGTAAATTCTTCGACGTAGATTGTGAATCTCACGCGTAAAAGTAAACAATTCTTCGACGTATATTGTGAATCTCACGCGTCTAAACGTAAATTGGAATGTAGGCAATGCTAAGAAAATATTACTGTTATCGCTACATGGACTCACAAAAATAATGAGAAAAGTAAAAATTTCAATGCAGGTCGAAAAATAAAAATTTTAATGCAGGTCTCGAAATTTTAATGCAGGTCGAATTTTTACTGATCACACTCAAATCTTTTTTCAGACATTACGAAGTCACATTCTTCAACCCTTTGCGGATGAACACCACTTCATCGGACGTAATGCAACAGTGATCGATGCACATGGTATTATGGTAAAGAATGCGATGCTGATCAATGGTGACTATCATCGTATGCACGCAAGCATTCAAAGCCTCATCATCGATATGTTTAAAAAAGCCAAGATATGGGCTATTCGCGAACCGCAAAACATGTTTCATGGCCTTGTCCCAGCAGAGATTCTCAGACAATATTGTGATCAACATTCGATCAAAGAATTCATCATTCCCGACATAATGACTTACGACCATCCACATCGAGAAAGGTCTGGACGGGTGATGCTACAAAGACGAATTTTCGAGGTGAAGACGATGCGAGTGGATAGTCGTATGAGTAAGTATAATCCTCGTAACCCCAGTAGAAGAGCCGTGGAGAAGAGAGTTGCAGAGATTGAAGCTCACTATACGAAACGAGCTAAGAAGTTAGATGCCACTTTTGCAGCTGGTAACAATTCTAATCCATTCCTAAGTGCATATAAGTCCTACGGTATAAATGGAATTGATTCGCTTGTAGTTGGTCATTTTGGCGAAGTAAACAAAGAATTCAAGCAATTAATTTGCTCCTTAGCGAAGGTGGCTGCAGAATCACAAGAAGCAGGAAATATAACTCCTGCGAGCTCTACGGATCACAAAAGGAAAGAAGCTTACGCCTTATTCATGAAAAGGTTCAAAGTTGCGCTAGGTTGTGTGGCGATAAGGACTCAGACTGAACTAATGATACGTCGGGTACAATTTATAAGAAGAACAAATACCAGAGGATATCATTCAGAACATGGGAACTCATGATTCAATAACAGGGAAAACGATGACGCGTATTATATATGTTTCGATCATATATTAAATAACAACTGCTACTACTCCTCCTCTTCCGAACCTGTAACTGATGAAGAGGATGAGTTGTAACTACAAAGTAATTTATACCTGGTACAAGAGTAGAAGTTAATAAAATAAAAGCATATAGTTTAAAAAATATATATCTATATAAAACAAGCCAAAGACAAATTTTTTCTTATTGCATTAGCGACAGCATTCTCCCCAAACACATTAAGAAACTTTCCAACACCTATATACAAAAATAAAAATAATAGTCGTGTGTGTATGACAAGTCTGCATTGATGACAGACAAACAGTACATTGGTATACCGGATATACGCGAACTACAAATTTTAAGAAAAACCGGCAATATTATGAGTTATACAAAATACTCTCTCTCAAGACTCCATCTCTCTTCAATAATGACGACGACGACGATGATGAAACCATCTGATACGAGCCATCGGGAGACCTCATCAGCACTGATTAGTACACAGGTTGCATATAACAATCCCTACCATTGCAAACTCGATAACAACGGTCCGGACAACACGCCACAATGGTACTGCAGTCCTTCTGCCGTTCCATCTTTGGAACCGACGATCGTTTCATCGCCATCTCCCACGACTGCTGCAGTGATTACAGGACCGCCGACGAAAGTGCCGACGAAAGCTCCAACGGATGAACCGACAAGAAGTCCGACAAAGTCTCCAAGTGGAGCACCGACGGGAAGTCCTACGAAATATTTAACGTCTGAGCCAACAAGAGCTCCCACGAAAGTTCCAACAGAATCTCCGACGGGTGCACCGACCGGAAAATCTACTCCTTTGCCTACGAATGGCAGTAATAATATACCATCGGTGTCACCGACTCATGGACATCATACGAATCCAAATCATTCATCGCCACCGTCTTTGTCATCGGCATCATCATCTGCGGATAGCAATGATGTTTTGACGGATATGCCCACAGCTTCTCCAACGTATGCTCCTACTGTAGAATCATGTCCCAACCACGATGATGCGGATATTAACGATAGCAATCAGAGATTAATGCTAAGTTTTGATTATCAGCTGGATATAGAGCAAGATGGTGGTGTTGATGTTTCGGATGTGAACTATATGAATAATTTAATTGGTAGGATTGAACAATCTATCGTACAATTAATACACGATGATTTGTTGCAGTGCGATAATGTGAATAGACGTGAACGCAAGAATAGGAGATCGCTCGAAGACGAATATCGTATGGTAAAGTTAGATAGTGCGCCAGTGGACGTACCTGCTGGAGCACAGGAGCAGTGCCAATCCCTATCGGATGAGACGACGTGTCAATTGATTTCCGGTGAAATGACAATGACGTTGGAAAGAAATGGGGGTAATGATAACAACTTGGATGTAGGTGATGTAGCTAATAATGCATATACTGAATTGCGCAATGTCATGGATGGCCGTCATATAGTTAGTGCTTTGAATAATGATTTTCCTGAACTTATTCGCATCAAGTACTTATCTCCAGATGTGCTGGATAACAGCAGCGATGGCGAAAATAAGGCAGTATCTGAAGGTGACACTTCAGCATCATCAAATGAAAACTCGTTCTTGGAGGACGATGCAATTCGTTGGGGTGCATCAATTGGTATTGCTCTAATAGTTCTTGCGATGGTGGTAACACTAGTTGTGATGAGGAAGAAACGAGCACGAAGACATGAAAAAGCGCACGGAAATGGTGAACTTGATTCCTTTTCAGACGACTCGAGGACACACCTGTCCTCACCAAGATCGCAAGCTGGTGTCGTTAGTAAGAGATCTTTTTCGTCACGTCAAGCGAGCGTTCGCTCGGATCTCCATAATGGCGATGACGATGAAAGTATCATGGTTCATAAAGGTGTATCGTCAATTGATGCGTTTGATTTACCGACATGGTTTCATCATAATTTGGATGATGTGCAGGATGAAAGTGTCAACGACTTTTCAGCACAAAGCGTTGTAAGCTCAGTCTGGGATATGGAATCCATTGCAAGCCCGAAAACAGCTGGCTTAGACTATGACAGCCATTGCATGGTATTTTCCGATGACGATGGAGACACTACGAAGCTATTCGACGATAATCAAATAGTTTGAGGCCCTTGCGAAGCGGACTTTAAACATATGATTTAATTAGGTTTATAACGTTTTTCTTAACAGTATTTGTAGTCTAACGTTAGAAAGGTAGTCTATGCAGTTAAAGCGAGCCAAAAAAATCAATGCTTAGCTGTGTTTGCATTCATTCGACGAAATAGTTGGTACGAAATTAAGAACGATATTGACACATGTGTCAAAGGAATATTAGTCAAATATATAATCACAACTCTTCCAAGAGCGCCATTGACTAAATTCAGGACATTTGTCCAATGAACTTCATACCGATCTAATATTATTATTTGTTACTTTATGAGTATTGAGACAAATTGATAGTGCGATTTCAACTATACGAGTCTCTAGAATCCGTGGTTCTGTTACAATATTTAAAATGATGATTATCAAGAATATAATCCTTTGAGAGTTCATATGAATTATCTTTGATTGATGACGTTGCTGGTGTACAAAGATAATGTCTTTGACCGACATGTACTTCTTAAGTTTTGTAGTATATGTCTTTGACCGACATGCACTTCTTAAGTTTTGTAGTATAAAATCAACTCAATTCTATACACGAGTACATATGTATGATGTGTAAATCGGTTACAGTACGTGTTCGAAATGGATACAAACATAAGTGTGATATAAAAAGTTTAATTTAGAAGATTAGGTAGAGTCTAACGTTCATTTGTGAATTATTCGTCGACGCCTTTAATCATCCGAATTAATAATCTTCTGTGCTCGTGAAGTTTAGACCGGGTATAATCTTTTTGGGGCCTGCGGCAAAGGTCTGCCGTATTTTCTTTGCAACAAAAGTATCAAATTTGTCCGATTTGTCGGATATCATTGGCATACTCAATCTGTAAACAAGAAATCCAGATAAAGCAGCGAATACCGCTGGATACGTCATTAAAGCTTGGCCTAATTCTAAGTAGGTGTTCTCTTCTAATACGGCCCATAATCCATAAAAAACGCCCGGGACAAAACCAACTGTGGCTCCTTCAACAGCTGCTAATGCTGCCTCTTTTCGTATATTATTTTTGACGATTCCACGTGCTAATTTTCGTTTACGTTCAAGTTCTTCCTGCTGACGATTTATGTCCCTCTCAATTTCTTTTATTTGAGCTATTTCCAGTTCCTGAAGTTTCCGTTTAAATTCTCTATTGTCGATTTTTCCAAGTGATAAGTCTTCCATCAAAGCAATTGTGGCATTGGCAGTCCGAATTTCACCTTCAGAAAGCTCCGGTCGGCGCGTAGAAGAAATTAAAGCGCTAAATGGATTCGAAAATAAGTTCTTCTCTGCTTCATCTTCAGCATCTTCGGTCTCGATCTCAAAGGGAATATTTGCGGAATTGGCAGTCTGTATTTCAATTTCAGATAGTGCCTGTCGAGGTGAAGAAGAAAATAAACCAGCCAGTGGATTCGAAAACAGTTTTCCTTCGACTTCTTCTTCGGCGCTCTCTGCCTCGACCTCTGAAAGACTTTCGGTCGTCTTCGTGATGTCAGAATTAACATTTTCCTCAGGTAAGTCTTTCTCTTTTATTACATCTTTTTCAGATTCCATAACGTCGGGGGCGTTAAACATACTATTGAAAGGGTTCACGAAAGCATCTTTCTTTTCTTCTTCGACCTTTGCCTCATCGAATTTTGCGCTTGAAGCAAAGTCTTCTACGGTAGTGTCAGGTTCAACATTGTTTTCAATGTTGGGTTCATCTCGAACTTCTTCGTCTACATTCAAAAAGTTTCCATTAAAGCTTGATATAAATTCTGTGGTTTTGTCATTCTTAGGTGGATCCGTTGTAGATTTCTCTTTGTTTTCTGATGAAGGAGAAGAAGAAGAACGAGGAGGAGAAGATTCAGCAGCATCACGTTTCTTTTTCATCAAACTTTCGATCATGGATGAATCTAACGAGCCCTCCACATTCGCCGGGTTGGTAGAATTACGCTGCACATCAGCTGTAGCAGCAGCATCATATAACTCTGACACAAAACGTTGCAAGTCAGTTGCTGCAGCAGCATCATATAAATCTGAAATAAATTCCGGGTTTTGTGGATTGTCGTCACTGTCATCACTCGTCATCTCTGAATTCGAAAGCTCAGTATCTACAAAGAACGGGATATCATTCGCTTTATTATTCACACCACCACTGCCACCACCTTTCATCTTTTTCTTCTCTCCATTTACAATCGGTCTCTCGTACAATCGAAGCAGTTTTTGAGCCATCGAACGGTTCTTGGCGAAAGGAACAGAAATGTGAAAGGAATACACCGATTGTAGGGAGATTAATGCAGCCAGGCATTTCATGATGCCGTTGTTAAGTCTATGCATTGGATTTGGATTTAGGTTTAGGTTTGGATTTGGATTTGAGGCGGGGTGTGTTAATGTTTGGTTTTCAATGATGATATATGATGGAAGGATTGGATAGTCGTGGTTAGTACGTGCGACTTCACTCAGAACTAAAAAGGTATGTTGTAGTTTGGTGTTTTCAAAATGTGTTGCGTGTTCCGCATGGCGATGCAATTGCGTGTCGAAGTTCTCCTGTGTACCTTTTACGCGTCTTCTTTTCCTGTGACAAAATGATTACGTAGGCGAAAATAGATTAAAGAGTTTAGAAAGGGGTAAAAAGTAAAAGCCAAATTTCAAATTTACTAGGCAAATACCAAAATTCCAGGATTACCGGCAACGATGTTCAACGGTTCAAACCGATTCACCCTTTTCTACCGTGGTCCGCCATTTGGTATGCCATTTAACAATTTTACTACCTTAAGTACTACAAACCTCTTCTTAAAGTGGTTTTGATGTTTCTGTAAATATTTAATGAATATAATTGGGGAGAAGTTGAGATATTCCTGAATAATCCTAAATAATCACCATAGACCTCTACGTAAAAACCTGCGAGAATTTAGGTTAAATTGTAAATGATTGTTTGGTTCATAAACTATCTTATTTGCGTTCGATCGGCTCGTCATATCACAGTTTTACCCATCGTCTTCATTAGAAAAGTGTCAAACAATGAGATGTAACGTCTTGAAATTTGAAATGACCATATCTCGGAATTTTGGAGAGAAAATCTTGATTACCTGCTTAGAAATTTGCTCATATACTCCTCCAGTTACGACATCAAACGATACACATGCCATTTTACTTGACATAAAGTGGTGTGCGGCTGACTTTCCTTTTAGTTTAGCTCAACATTGTCACTCATTGTGCTTTCGTCGGATCTCATTTCCAAAAATGGATCCATATATATATATATATATGTAGCTTCGATACTTGCTTTTGGAACAAGATAGCTACCAGGACTCTCCACCCCAATCCCATCGATGTCATCAAGTTCATTGTTGTAGATTGTTGCGTCAAAGAAAAGTTTATCGTCGGAACTGATGTAATCATGAGCAAAATTTTCTGCTTCATGGTTCAAATTTAGGCTATTCCGATAGATAGGGATAAAAATGAGGAAGAAAACATTTGATTACCATCGAAGGTAATACACTTATTGATTAGGACTTGTTTGATTGTTGTGCCTGATTTGAATGATTTTCGTTGAGTAGTTCGAGCATGTCGGATGCTAATACTTTGAACATGTTGTGTTCAATCGCCAAATCTTTTGAATAAGTGTGTGCCTCGCACATTAATGCTCATCTCAAATCATAAAATTTTCATCTCAAATAACACACACATCTTCAATGCGCAAACTTTCATCTCAGATCAAAAATCGACCGACTGCGCTGGCTCAGCGTCATGCCTTCGCACGTTGGCGGAACAATCCCATCTTCGACTGAGTTTCGCGATGCTTTAATGCTCCGATATGCACGCGTACCTTCAAACCTACTAACTTCTTGCGACGGTTGTAGTGAGTCGAAGAAGTTTGATGTGAATCACGCCCTTGACCGCAAAAAGGGTGGATTGGTCACAGCTCGACACGACGAAATTTGTGACGAACTCAGATATCTACTAGCACATGTGTTTAGCCCATCCCGTATCCGATGCGAACCTATGATTAATCCTGCTCCGATTCGTGTCAATGGTACCAAAACGCATGTGCCAAGAGCTTTCTCCTCGTCCGACTTTCTGAATGCCGATCGCAGTGATCTATTGATTCGCGGCTTTTGGGAAGGTTCGACCGATACCATTATTGACGTTCGCGTGACGATTTTTGATAGCAAATCTTATAAGAACTTGCCACCCAAGAAGGCTCTGGAACGACAAGAGAAAGAGAAGAAAAAGAAATATTGCAAACCCTGTGAGAACCAACGTCTCCATTTTACACCCTTCGTGGTATCGACGGACGGAATGTTCGGCTTTGAAGCCCGAGCATTTCTCAAGAGGCTTGCAAAGTTACTTGCAGAAGAATGGGAGAAGCCCTATTCAACAGTAAGGGGAACGAGTATCGCTCTAGTTAGAGCAACGAATCGATGCATTAGAGGTTCCAGGATCCCTGTGAACAATATGTCGAATCGCTTTCGTTGGGAAGGAGGTTCAGGACTTGGATTTCTGAAAAGTGATAATTAGTTCGAGACTTTACATGTCAAGCAATATTTGAAGATTCGAGTAGAGTTTCCAATACAACTGAATTAGCTGAATGACTAACACAAGTACCGAACCTCGGTTACATAAAGAATTATACGAATGTAGCGAGATGAAAATTAGCGTAATACCTAACAATTAAAATAACTATAAAAAATCGACCGACTTACCACCTCTCGTTTAACCCTTTTCTACCCAGGTAGTACTTTTGGTAGCACTTTTTGCGAAATTTTGTAACATCACTTCTAGAAACCTACTTTTCACCATTCCAAGTACCCCAGACTCCTTATCATAGTGTTTGGGATATATCTGCAAATTTCTTAATGACTATGATTGAATACAAGTTGAGATATTCTAGAATAATCGATATATAGCTCTACGGAATTTTCTAATAGGGGATGCTTTTTAGAAAAATAAACTATCATCTAAGACCCGGGTCGACTCGTCATACAAAAGTTTAATGCTTTGTCTTTGTTGGGAAAGTGTCAAATAAGTGATATTCTGTTTCTATCGTGAGATGCAAAGTTTTGAAAACACCATATTTTGGCAAAATTGCGCAATATTTGCGCATTATCGCGCAGAGCAATTTTAGCCCCTCTTCGGCAGGGATTATTCCAAACTCTCCATTATCTTGTGTCCCATAGCTGTCGGTATCATCATCTAGATCTGGACTACGAAAACCCCCGGATTCCTCAATTACAGGCGTATTATCCGTATTTCACTCCATTTGCTTAGATCACGTTTTCATGTGGTAGATTAGTGTAATACAGTTGTGTGATATTTTTTCTTTTGAAAAACGGTCAGCTTTATGGTATTATATGATGCGTTGTCGTGTAGGTGTTGAATTTTTTTTACTTGCAAATTCAGGTCGTTTTCAGCATCAATTATGATGGTTTCATCAGTTCCCAGTGCCATGGCTGTATTATTCCAACCTTTTCTAAGATCTTGAAGTTTACTATTTTCAACTGATGTGAGTGAGAAAAAGCTTTCATCATCAGAAAAGAGATCATCTGCCTCCACAAAGGAAATTTCCTCAAAAAAATCGGATCCATCTGAGACTAATGGGTCATCAAATTTTTGGTAGTGAGATTCATCATCCACCACTCCACGTACGTACATACGTACGCAGATACATAGAGGACAAATAAATCCATCTTTTTCGATTTTTACTTATGTCCGGACAAAGAAATCCATCCATTGCGATTTTAACTTTTTTAATCTGTATGCTTTTATATTGTTAACTTCTACTATTGTACCAGGTATCAATCACTTTGTAGTTATAACTCATCCTCTTCATCAGTTACAGGTTCGGAAGAGGAGTAGTAGCAGTTGTTATGATCGAAACATATAATACGAATCATCATTTTCCCTGTTATTGAACCATGAGTTCCCATGTTCTGAATGGTATCCTCTGGTATTTCCAGCGCATGCTGCCTGAGTGGCAGCTTCTTTTGTTCTTCTTACAAATTGTACCCGACGTATCATTAGTTCAGTCTGAGTCCTTATCGCCATACAACCTGGCGCAACTTTGAACCTTTTCTTTAATAAGGCGTAAGCTCCTTTCCTTTTGTGATCCGTAGAGCTCGCAGGAGTTGTGTTTCCTGCTTCTTGTGATTCTGCAGCCACCTTCGCTAAGGAGAAAATTAATTGCTTGAATCCTTTGTTTACTTCGCCAAAATGACCAACTACAAGCGAATCAATTTCATTTATACCGTAGGACTTATATGCACTTAGAAACGGACTAGAATTGTTACCAGCTGCAAAAGTGGCATCTAACTTCTTAGTATAGTGAGCTTCAATCTCTGCAACCTTGTGTCCGGACACAATTGAAATCCATCTTTTGCGATTTTTACTTGTTTCCGGACATAATTAAAATCCATCTTTTGCCGTTTTGACTTGTGTCCGGACACCATATTTCGCCAGTTTTCAGATGGATAAATTTGCCCTCTACGGTACTTATTTGTTCGAGAAAATTCTCTAAATCTCCGTTTTTTTGTAACTTTCTCTAAATCTCTGTTTTTCCAATGACATTTTATATCGTTGTCTATTTATGATAATTACGATAAGTAATTTTTCAACTTCAACCTCATCACCTCGGATTTTTTCCTGCTTAAATGACAAATTTACAAAACTACAGAAGCCTATATATTTTTAATGACTTATTGTAAATTTGTCGTGCCGCCATTGCACACTCATAATTCAAACAGTGTTTGACACCCTTTCTAGAGAGAGAGAGGGTCCCGACTCCCGACAAAGGAGTTTTCGTAAGTGGTATGCCATAGTATGCCACCCACTACCAGGCTCGTCAGACACTCCACCTACCACCTGTGACTATGTGACTGTATTATTACTGACATCGTGAATAAATCTTATCTCTACTTGCGGGTGTGATCTGTACAGGTCGTTGTCATCGGATGTGGATACATTAGCAAACATCTCGTGCGGAGCGATGTCTCCAAATGATTGCAGTAATGAAACGGAAGACACAGCAGAGGCTACCACGTTTGAGGAAGAAGA
>Ga0209092_10005440_pt1 | contig 10317 bp, 12 predicted proteins | sample FraStrMetagenome_FD_187446 | JGI IMG/M metagenome (GOLD analysis project Ga0209092, IMG submission 187446) | Marine eukaryotic phytoplankton communities from Arctic Ocean - Fram Strait ARC3M Metagenome (SPAdes) (version 2) | ecosystem: Environmental > Aquatic > Marine > Oceanic | place: Fram... | reverse complement strand
CCGCCCAGCTTGACGATTACGGTCTTCGATTTGACCGATTAAGTCATTGATGCCAGTCTCGTTTGCGATTGTCAGACCGCCTAATGTGCCTCGGTAAGCATCTGCATCAGAAACAAGACCCTGCTCGTAAGTATTAATACGGTCTAATTCATTTTGACGCTGTGTGCGAAGATCACCCAAGCCTTGAGTTAAGCCAGAGTATTGGCTGTCAAACTGTGTAAAGCCATCTGGATACATCTGGTTAAGGATTGGAGAAGAGAAACTTGTACGGCCAACATTGAGAGCAGAGAGGTCGCGCTCTAATTGGTTCATTTGGTTTTCGTCTGCAATTCCAAGCTGACCTAGCTGTGTGCTGAAGCCAGCCAGACTTCCTAGACCTTGGTTGCGGTAATCATTTATACGAGCTACCTCGCTCTCCCGCTGTTTCTTTAAGTCTGATAAAGTTCCTGACAAACCAGAAAGGTTATTTGATAGGTTGTCGTATTTGTTTGTGTTTACTTTTAAGAGGTCGGGTATGTTTGTAATCCCGATATTACCGTATTCACTATTAACACTGCTGTTAAAAGTAGGCTTTTCCATGCTGAAGTCTAGGTTGCCTAAACTGTTAGTTAGGTTGCCTAATTGAGTATTGAAGCCTGCGTATGGGTTTTCGTTTGCCGCAGTATTTGGATCGTCGTAAAGATCAGAATAGGTTAAACCACCAATACCACCTGACAGGTTACTGTAGGTGTTGCCAAAGTTTGAAAGGCTATCGTTGTAGCCTGTAACAGCCTCGTTATACTTGTCCGCTTTTTTCTTGTAATCAGCCTCAGTATCAAGACGGATTTGTTTTTTCTCTGCGGTGTAATCTGGTGGTGGAGCTGGACTTGACTTACCCATAACTTACCTCTCTATCCATTTGCATTCTGATCGGAGTTGTCCATAGACAATACCGTCTTTAGGGTTGAAATAAGATCGAAGCCGCCCTTCTTCTCTGAAGCCAAGACCTCGCAGAAGTTTGATGGACTTTCGATTGTCTTCATTGACGAGCGCGGAAATTCTAATACATTCGCACTGTTCGAAAACGTATTCGTAAAGCAACTTGATGTAGCGTCTGTGCCACCAACAGGGGTCTGTTGTGACGACGCTGACGTGGATGTCGTTGCCTGTGTATTCTGTGAACACGACGGCACCAACAAGATCACCTTCTCGTTCAAAGCCAAATGCTTGAAAGTTTGCCCATTGGACATTCCCTTCGAGCTTTGGTTTTGCCCACTTTGCAATGCGGTGTTTGTCATCCGTTATTACCTCAATCATTAGCTAGTCAGAACGCTGACCGCCATCGTGACCTCAAGGGCAGACCCTGATGAATTGTTTGTTATAATAAAGCCAATGGACTTAGATGACGATGTTGCATCTACTTCTATTGGCGTACCGATAGTGAACTCGTTTACTGTTGAACTTACGCTGTATGTACTGCCGAAACCTGTCCCATTAACAGCCACTTGGATTGAACAAGTACCTGATGTTGTTTGTAGGGATAGACCGTCAATCTGTATCTTCTGTTTGAAGATGCGTTTAACTGTATATGTTGTATTTGTTGGTGTTGTGATTTTCTCGTAGTAGCTATCACTCGCCAGCAAAGAAGGAAGCTGAGATGAGGGCAGACGTCCCGTACTGTCGAGTGATGCAACTCCATTGGCGGCACCCTTTTGGGTGACGGCAATTACAGACGACAAGTCGACTGTACCATATTCTAGCGCGGTTCCAGTGCCGTTTACTTTTACGAACTGTCCAGAGTTTGCCGTTGTGAATGTAGGCAGGGAGCTTTCTGGTGACGTTTTCAGCCACTGAGTTCCATCGTAGAATTTAAGTTGGTTCGGTGTCACAGACGTATCATGCCAGATGTCACCAGTAGAGGGGCCATTTGGTGAGTTAGATGATACTGTGATTTTTGCTTTTGCCCCAAGGTCTGTCGTAAGATCAACGACTTTTGCCTGTGGGATAGATGAGTTATCTATTTTTATTTTAGCAAGTTGGATGAGGCCGCTGTCTGTATGGACAAAATCTTCTTCAAACATCATGCCAGTCACGGCTTGGACAGACGTGTTCTCAACCGTGATGATTGAGACAGTATTGCCAGAAGCGACATTGCTATTAAATGTTACAGTGTTTGTAGATGGTGATGTTGTATAATCGTTAGCTCCACCTTCGCGCTGTAAGATACCATTTTTATAAACTTGTAGCTTAGTGTTCTCGTCGTGGACAAAGGCGAACACAGCTTGGCTGGATGTTGTATCAGTGTCTGAACGGTTGAAACCAGTGATGGCTGTAGCACGCACTTTAAATACGCTGACAACGTCGCCTGTGGTCAGGCCGCTGTTGAATACAACTGCGCCTGCGTTTGATGATCCGCCTGCCGCATTAGCTGTATAGTCAAAAGATGAGCCTTTACGTTTTAGTACGCCGTCGACGTAAACCAGTAGCTCGTCTGTGGTATCGTGAGCGTAATCAAAGCTAGTTTGTGCAGACGTGGCAGTGAAGTCTACACGCCCGAAAAGGATAGGTGCGCCGATTGAACCGAAGTCTTGTCCTGATGGGCCACGTAAGTCTGCGGCGGCTACCAGTGTAATCCATCCGTCTGTACTGTTTGTGTACTCGCCTACGCGGTACTCGATGTCTCCGCCTGTATTCTTCTGAAGCTCGATAGGGCCATCAAAGTTACCGTTGGCATCAAATATCTTAGCCAGCAGTTCGCCGACTGTGTTGTTGCCCAACTCAGCAGAGTTAAGGTATCGAATGACACCTTCAAATTCATTGTTTATATTCCCACTTGAGCCATAGTTCTGGGGAAATTGTTGTCTAATACGAGCCATTTTATGTCCTCACGGTCACTGCGAAACCGATAATGCGAAGCAGACCACCGCCTCCTTGTGTTTTAATGCGGTATTGAGCCGCGCGATAACGATGTGACCACTTGCGTTCATACTGTTTGGATAGTGGCACATCCTCGAAGTAGTTGTCGTCCGAGGTATCATCGACTTCGAAAACTAATGATCCTAATGTTCTTCCATCTTCGTCTTGGGCATCCATTGTGATAACGCCCTTCCCAGACGCTTGCACGATAACGCTTTGCGTCTCCTTTGTTTCCTCAAGGCTCCCATGCCAGAGCAGGGGTGTGACAACTTCCATATCGGGGGTAAACGCGTTTTCATTGTCTTGCTCGACCTTGAGAACTTCGTATAGCCCACCAGTTGTTCCATAGATGAGTTTGCCGTTTAAGAATGATCCACAACGTGCATTGAGAAAATCGCCTGTATTGAATTTCGGAACAGCCTGTCCGCCCTCTGGGTTCATAGCCAGTGTAAGACGTTTGCAAAGCTGGCCTCCAGCTTGTGGAAAGAAGACGTGGTATTGCGCAGTGTCTTGGTCAAAGACCGCGCTCAATGTTTCCGGGTTCTCGACGGAGGCAAATAGCTCGCGATAGAGCAGGTCGATCTTGTCCGACAGGCTGTAAGAATACACAAGTATCCCGTTGTCCTCCGATCTCTTGATCGAATGGATACCAGATCGCGAGCAGTATAGGAGGTCTGTTCCCGCGTTTGCTATGGTGTTGTGGCTGATACAGCCAATGTTTATGTTTGCGTTGTCGTCTATCACCCATCGGTCAATATCCGGGTCTATCCTGTAAATGATGCTTCGGTCTGCCGTGAAAACTACAAGACGGTTTTGCTCAAACGTCCCAAGACCAGTGATCTGGTCAGCAGTACCTAGCAAGTTTGCTACGTCGATGAAGCCAGCGCGTAAAACATTCGTGCTGGCCGGGTCTTCATCATCGGGGAAGAGTTCGTCTTGGTCTACCCTACTCAAATGTACTTGTGTTTCACGCCCCGGAATACCAGCTACGGCCAACCTACGCTGTACAGACGTGATGTATGCAGGCTTCATTTCGTTGATTGATGGTGACTGGTTGCGTGTAAATTGGATACCGTTGTAACGGTACATAGGTCTTGATCGCGCCGCTAAATGTACGGCTTGGTTGAAGACAGTGCTGGTAACGATAGCGGCAGTCGGGTGTACATCTTCTAAGACGTGATCACGTTCTGACTTAAAGTTAAGACCAGAGCCTGTTTCTTCTACCCAGCATACTTCGTCAGAGCCAAAGAAGCGTGTATGTTTTACTTTGAACTCACCCTTGCGAAACTTGCAAGAAGCGTCACGTACCATCTGGCCTCGCCAGTCAGACGAAGCGTTGTTGATCTTAGTAACGTGCTGGTCTTTGCCAGTGTCTAGGCTGGTGATGTCACGAGACGTATCGAGACCTTGAAAGTTCTCATAAGCAAACGTCTTGGCTTTTATCCCGCTTCGTGACTTCGTTGTGCTAGTCATTAGTAGCTAACCGTCCCATTGCTCGTGTTTGTTTTGCCGCCGTTGATGTTGCGTTTGTTTGTGCCATCGTCGACAACAGTCATCTGTATCTTGGTGTTGCCGTTCTTGGCCTGCCATAGTTCACGGTTTAGGGTCGCAAAATATGTGGGCATGTACATCTGCATCTTCTCACTGCCTTGTTGAAGGGCGTAGTGATAAAGTAAACCTTGCACCATGATGATGTCTTTGATCTTACGAACGTCTGTGGCCGACTGGTAGTAATCAATGGCCACATTGTCGTAGTACGGATGAGTGCGAATGTCGTCGATGATCATGTTGCCGAACTCGATGAACATAAGCATCACATCACCGTCCACCGTGCCGGGATGAAAGTCTCCAAAACGTCTCAAGGCTTGCATGGCTAGAGTGTTTAGCGGCGAGTTTACTTCGCGTATATGGGGGTTTGTGTCGCTTTGTACCATGAGTTACCTCTTACGGACAATTCGTGCGTTCATGACAAAGTGGTTCTTCTCGAAGCGTTCGACGTCGTCTGCCTGCACTTCGTACTCTAAACGTCCACTTTGGAAATTTCGGATAGGGCCAATACCTGCGACTGCGAACATAGATGGTTCTTTTTCGCGGCTTTCAAACCAAACAACTGCGTCTTTCGCAGGTGCCTTTTCAACCTTTGCAGGCTTTGTTTCGACCCAAGCCTCGTTTTCTGGTGTGTTAGGGTCGTCTGCAATGAATGCGCCCGTGTCTGTGCGTGCGCGTGTCTTAGTTGTTTTCTTGGTCACAGTCTTTTTCGTTTGCGCCATAAGTTTCTCCTAAAAATTAAGGGGGCAAGATGCCCCCTTAATATCGCTTGTTTTAGCAGACTGGTCGTCCCACTTAGTTTTTGCGTGCTGACCAGTTTTTGATGTAGGCGTGGGTTTTGTCTTGCAGAAGTTCCAGACCACATTCAGTCAGGTACTCGTGCTTGACGCTATCCGCGTCTACCGCTTGACGGTTCTCCAGAAGCTGGGTGTCGCGACCTTCTAGGTGACGATAAACCAGATACGGGAAGTCAACGATGATCATAGCGTTAGCCATGTTCGGGATTTGACGGAACTGCGGGTGCAGGTGAACCATCAAGTCTCCAGCGAACGTGTTGTAACGTGTCAAGTTGACGCCGTAGGCACCTTCCATTGCTGTCGGTTGCCAGCGATCTTTGCCGTACTGTTGCAAGTGGTTTGCAACATTTTCGCCAACGAAAGCGATCTTTTGCTTAGAGCCAAACTTAAAGACTGTAGAGATCAGTAGGCTGTCAAAGCCTTCTTCAGTCATAGTCCCTGCGCCAGAGCCACCGTAAGACGCATAGTCTGTAGTGACGTCAACGACGTTGCTCAAGCTGTTCAACAAACCGCCTGTGTAGCGAGTTGGCTGTGCAGTAGAGCCGTTAGCTTCGTGCTTTTGACCGAAGAACATTGCACGCTCGATGTCAGACATGTGGAGCTTGAGTGCTTTGGTCATCGCTTCGTCCAGCTTGTCGCCAGTCCGTAGGTATGTGCTTTGCATCGTATTTGTTACGGCGAAAGCTGTACGGAAAATCTGGGTAAAGTTGGATGATACTGTTGCATCGAAGCTAATAGCAGTCGGAGAGCTTCCACCCTCTTGTGCGGCAAAGCCAGCAATGAACATGTCAGCGTTATCAGCAATCTGGTGTGATGTGCCGCCAATGTTACGAGCCACAGTCAGCGTAGTTGCTGTTGTGTCCGCAGTGACGTGCATAACTTCGCCAGTTTCGCTGTTGACAACGATCGCGCCATTGATAGCGAATTTGTTGTCGTCAGACGCATCAATAGTAATAGACGTAGTAGACGTAGAGGCTACTGCACCGTTTACTTTTAGTTTGCGCTCCGGCAGTTCGTCACGGAAGTTTTTGTATTCCGGGTCGTCTGTCGGTTCTGATGAACCCATTGCAAGCATCGCGTTTAGCGGTGCGTTACCATTTGGTTCGAGAAGTGTGAATAATTCACGATAGTTTTTTGGGCGGAAGTCTGAGGTAAACTCACCTGTTCCGCGCAATCCTTGAATAGCCGCCATGATGGGCCTCCATTATTTTAAGTTGCGGTTCAGCGAGCCACGCGGGAAAATCCATCGCATTGCCCTATATTGTTAGCTGGCTGGGCCGAAGCGCAACCGTCTGTGCTATGTGTAGTATAGGACGTACAAATATAGTTTTCGTCCCTATTCACAAAAAAACGCCACGGGGTTTAGCCGTGGCGTAGTTAAGGAGGAGGTAATGTCTAAGCCATGCCTTTCTTTTGCATAGCCATAGTCGCGAGCTTGTCGAAAGTGTTTCCACCATCTCCGGCTCCCGCTTCTGCGCCTGATGACGCTGAAGGTGTTGAACCCATTGAGCCAGTATAGGCTTGGCGACGCTGTGCTATTGCACGCATGCGCTCCATCTCAGGGCTATCCATGTTGTTCTTGAAGTCTGTCATCACCTTGATGGTGAGTTGAGGGTCGACAAAGTCTTCCATAGTGAAGCCTCGTTCTGCCGCAAAGACCATGAAGTCGTTGGCCTTGTCGTCTGCCAGACCGAGAGCAGTCTGTACTTTGTCGATGTTATTCGAAATTGATTGACGCATTGCGTTGATTTGCTGGCTTTGTGCGCCCTGCATTCCTTGCTTCGCCGCGTCTGCAACACCATTGGACTGTGCCAATACCGCTTGTAGCATTTGTTGCGTCTGTGCAAGTTGCTGTTGCATCTGTGCCATGCCCTGACCTTGTGAAGACATCATATCTTTATAGCCGGGAGGGAGGGATGCCGCGTTATCTTCTTCCCATTTTGACATTATGGCGTCCATGTCGCCACCTTTGAGAGCCGCAGTTTTATTGTAATCGCCAGACTTTTCGCCGTCTGTGTTACCCATAACAGGGTTAGGCTCACCAGCTTTTTGTAAGTTGGTTAAAGTGTCTGCGACCTGCTTGCTGGTCATGTTGGGATTGGCACGCATGTACTGCTCAACCACGTCCATGACGGGTTTGTACTGTGCGTTCTTGTAGTTCATTGCGCTGTAACGCTCGAACGTAGATTTTATTTGTTGAGGTGTTAGTTTGCGATTGTTGCCTTCGCCGAAGTCTACCTCGTAAATAATTGCTTCAGCGGAAATTTTATCGCCTTCAGTGTCGGGAGAGCCTTTTTCAGCCGCTTGGCCTTCTGCGCTATCCTTCGGTTCTGGTTTTGGTGCGGCAGGGGCTGGTTGCGCCTGTTGCGGTTCTACGCCCATAGTCTTAGAGGCGATGCCATCTACCATCGCGGCCATTGCTTGGGGGTCTTGTGGGTTTGCCATTTTATTCTCCTATCCCAGCCGAGGCGGGGGATTGTTTCTGATGTTGTATTATGTGTTAAGTGGTTTGCTGTTGTCGTCCGCAGAATGAAGGGCAATGTCACCCTCTAGTTTCTGTCGCAGACGTACAGGAAGTTCTAACATCTGCTTTGCGGCCCATATCGAGCCACGGCGGAAGTTAATCTCGTCGAGTTCCATTGATGGCGTTTCCGCAATAGACATTGCAGACGCCAAAATTTCCTCGTGCATGATTTCCATGACGACTGTCCAACCCTTAGAATTTAGTAGGTTGTCGACCGCCTTTAACTTGGCGGATGGCGTCATGTGCGTTTGGCTTTTTTGCCTTTACGAACTACTGCTTTGCCAGCCATGACTGCGCCATGACCTTTTTTATTGGCAGGCGTATGTACTGCCGAGCCTTTTGGGTAATACTTGTCTGCGTTACCGTTATTCATTCCCATGTCATTCTCCTTATGATGAGAGTATGATAGAAGATACAGACGTTATGTTCGTCCCTATCTGGCATAATTTTCTATCAGTCTGTCGATCTTTGCATCGAGGGCGTCAAGCCTATCCATGACACGGTTTATGTCGCTGTGTACTTCGGACTTAGTGATGTATTCTTTGGCCATCTCTTCGCGTGTGCGGTTGAGTAATATTTGCAGACGCTTCTGCTCTTCGACATAGTTACGGAGCATCCATCCGACAAAGCCAATTAAGCCTGTCAGTGCGCCACTCCATAATATGTCGAACTGCATATCCATTATTCTGGGTCAGCTTCCATAGCCGCTTCTTGGTCAACATTTGCTTGTGCGGCTGTCTTAGCCCAACCTCTTGTGAAAGCATCTGCTACGATTAACTCTCTTGTTGCTGGTATAGCTACGCCTTCATCTAATGCACGATTGGTATACATTGAGATGATTTCGTCGTTAGCTATTCTGGCTCTATTAGTAAGCGCATTGTCAGCCCAATCTTGTGGGTCTAAAGCGGCATACTGTAAGCCTTTGTATTGTGTGTCTGTTAAAGTAATTGTTATGTCTGGCATACTTGCCTCCTTGTTTTATCCAATTAAATAGCCCATCCATTTAGTTCTTCCTGTAGATACATTTGTATTAGCGACTGAATGATATATCTTGGCTTCAACATAATCTCCTGCCGCTAAATTATGAATCATTGTCTGTGTTACACCAGTTGTATCTCCAAAATCTACCCACCCTTGCCCTGCAAAACTCGCACTATTGTTGACATAAAGATTAAAATGAGAACCGCCGGTGCTTCCGTATTGTATACTCGAAGCAAATAAATATCTCCCTGCTACAGGCGCAGTAAATCTGTAAGTTCCAGTACTATAATGACCACCTATATTATAAACAGCAGTCCCTGCTGGAAGTGTTGCTGGAGTAGGGCCAATTGTAAAAGAAGTATCTAACCTTGCCATAAACGCTGGCTGATACGGCATTGTGACACGGCCATATTGATCTATTTTTAGCCTATCATATAAAGTACCTGCATGAGAAGTTTTAAGTCTTAATTCAGCCGCCCCAATATTTACACCGTCATTTGTTAGATTATTAACCACCGCCGCGTTTTGGAAGTTACGTTTGTCAAAAAAGCGAATACCATCTTGGTGGCCTCCAGCGGTTCCGTTGTAATGTAAATCAACATTCGCTTGATATGCGTGGTTACTTGCACCATCTGTATTTATTGAAATACCCGATGGATTAGTTATACTAACGTCACCACTACTCCCAATCCGCATACGCTCTGAAATTGTGCCGCCATTTTGCGTACCAAAAGCTAAGTAAGTATCACCATTAGCTGTTCCAGTTATAACTTCACTTTCTATATAGGAACGACCTGTATTAAAATTAATCCTACCTTTGTCTGCATACGCACTTGCTCGACCCACTGATACAATAGCATTAGCACCACTTTGCACATCAATGCCTGTTGATGTTGTGGTTAGTTTAGATGCGTTGTCGTAAAATAAATTTACACCGCCATTAGTATCAGCAATTATTTTGTTTTCACCTGTAGAACTTCGCACATAAACTTCATCGCCATCAATTAACAATGAACCTGTTCCAGCATCTGTTATTCGAGAATGGCTACCATCATGGTAAATCTGTAAGTCATCACCAGCACCAAATATGGCTTTACCATTATCTGCGAAGGTAGCGTTTCCTGTAACTTGGATGCCTGTTGATGTTGTTTCAAATTTTGCACTATTATTATGGTAAAGTTTTGCATAGCCGCTTTCTTGGAAATGCGCATATGTATCTGACCCTGTAGCACTTTGTAATCTGATGTCATTAGAGCCACGAATATATAAATCACCTGTTCCTGTATCAGCAATTATACTATCACCACCATTATGGTAAATCTGTAAGTCAGACCCATTACCGAAGATGGCTTTGTCGTTGTCTTGCATATACAGGCTTGCACCATTTAATACAAGATTATCACCAAAAGCGGATGCCCCAGTAACATTGAGTTGAGCCATGACGTAGTTGCCCGTCTCCGACAACTGAACAGGCGTGATTACGTCGTCTGCAAGTTCCGTGGTGCCAATGACACCATCTGAAATTAAGTCTGCGAGGTTACGGGCTTTTGTCATACTTGTTCTCCTTCAAGT
>Ga0209092_10005439_pt1 | contig 10317 bp, 9 predicted proteins | sample FraStrMetagenome_FD_187446 | JGI IMG/M metagenome (GOLD analysis project Ga0209092, IMG submission 187446) | Marine eukaryotic phytoplankton communities from Arctic Ocean - Fram Strait ARC3M Metagenome (SPAdes) (version 2) | ecosystem: Environmental > Aquatic > Marine > Oceanic | place: Fram... | reverse complement strand
TTGATGTGCGCTTATTGCCGGGCATGCATAACGAAGATGTCCGCCGGAGCATTAAAGATCGTGTTGCCACTACGTTGTTGGGCAGCCATATAACAGCTAATCACTCTTCGTTATTTGATGGCGTAAGCGCATTTTTAGAGCCAGAAACCAGCGAGTTGGTACAGTTCGCTGAAAAACTCACTGGCCATAGCGCGATTAGCGCCGGCTTTGCTACCGAGGCACCGTACCTGCAAGCGCTTGGCATGCAAACCATTGTTATGGGGCCAGGCAGTATCGACTGCGCGCACCAAGCCAACGAATATTTAGCCCAAGATCAGATTAAGCCTGGTATTGATCTGTTAAAAAGTCTTATTCAGCAATACTGCTTATAAGTCCGTCTAGCGGTAAGCTGCATCTATGAATGATCTATCCAAACTATTAAGTCCTCTCGGCAACAGTGATGGCAACCAAGACTACAGCCAACTTATTCGTTGGTTTCGTCAGGCCACGCCTTATATCAATGCGCATCGCGGTAAAACCTTTGTCATGATGCTCAGTGGCGAAGCCGTTGCGCATCCTAATATCAGTAATATCATTCACGATATTGCCCTACTCAATAGCTTGGGCACGCGTATTGTGATTGTGCATGGCTTGCGCGCACAGCTCGATGCCAAACTAGAACAGCAAAATATTGAAAGCCAATTTGTACAAGGCTTTCGCGTCAGTGATCAGGCGACTATGGATGCAGCCATTCAGGCCTCCAGCTTAATTCGCTCACAATTAGAAACGCGATTGTCTATGGGGCTACCTAACTCGCCAATGCACGGTGCTAGAGTGCGAGTAGCTTCTGCCAATGTCATTACCGCAAAACCTGCGGGCATTATTGATGGCATTGATTTACAGCATACTGGACTCGTTAGAAAAATTGATACAGTCGCCATGAATACCTTGCTCGACTTAGGCAATGTTGTACTGCTATCGCCATTAGGCTACTCGCCAACAGGTGAAGCTTTTAGCTTGAGCTATAAACAAGTGGCCAGCGAAATTGCTATTGCTCTTCAAGTCGATAAATTAATTGCCTTTACCGATCGCGATGGTATTAGTAATGCGCAAGGTCAATTACTCAGAGAACTTGATCCAGCCAGTGCTCAAAACAATATTGCAGACCAAGATCAAAACAGCGAATTTATACGCTGCGCCAAAACAGCTATTGCCAGTGTAGAGGGCGGCGTGCCGCGTGCACATTTAATGCATTACGCTAATGATGGCGCTCTACTACAAGAGCTCTATACCGTTGATGGTGCGGGAACATTAATACAAAGTGCTAATTTCGAAGTCACGCGCCAAGCAACCGAAGATGATATACCGGCCATTATCGATATTATTTCGCCACTCGAAAAGCAAGGCGTATTAGTCAGGCGTGATCGTGACAAACTAGAAGAAGAGATTGATTATTTTACGGTAGTCGAACGTGAAGGCTTAATTGTCGCGCTCGCGGCACTCTATCCCTATGATTGCGATAACGGTGAAATTGCCTGCATCGTCACTCATCCGGATTATCGAAATGGCACACGCGGTGCTAACTTATTAAACACCTTAGAAGTGAATGCACGCGCGGCAGGCATTCAGCGAGTATTTGTGTTGACGACACAGACGGCACATTGGTTTATTGAAAATGGATTTTCTGAAATTCAGCTCGATGATTTGCCCGAAGCAAAACAATCGCTGTATAACTATCAGCGAAAATCTAAAGTATTATCAAAGAAACTTTAACAATCCATTAAGCAATAAGCATTGAGTAATCAACAATAAATTTTAGTGATTTTCGGGACGCTTACCCGTGAATTGGCTAAAGTATTCACGAACCTCAAGCATATCTTTTTCATAATCACCTGAAGTGCGCATCACTCGACCAAACGTAACCGTTTTAGTGGGAAAATCCCATGACACTAACAATATGGGTACATTGGCTTGGTGTGCAATATTTAAAAATCCCGATCGCCAATGCTTAATTTTACTTCGCGTACCTTCTGGCGACATAACAAACCACATCGCTTCATTATTTTCAAAATACTCGACCGCAGCACCCACTGCGCCTTTTGGCGAGTGGCGATCAATTGGAATAAAACCGATCCAGCGCCATAGATAAGAAAAGGGCCAAATAAACGCCTCTTTTTTCATCATAATTGAACCCTTAATACCCAAAGTAAGAATAATAGGTAAGCCAACAATAAAATCCCAGTTAGAGGTATGCGGCGCAGCGGCAACTAGTATTTTCTTCTCATTGGGCAAGGATCCAACCGTACGCCACCCCGATAGCCACCAAAAAAACATCGCTATATAAGTGATTACCGAATTATTCCGCGTTGGCATATGCTCGGGTCGCTCATTCATTGCAGCTGAAATCGTCTTTTTATTCATATTATTTGTATTGATTCCTTTATAAAAGAGAGCCCTACCCAATAAGCTTACTCAATTTTTAACTCTTCTGGCAATTTTACAGCTGTAATAATAGCGTAATAAAACATTAATAATTTTTTAATACAGCTATTTTACTCTTACCGTAATGTATATTCTTCAGCAACTGGCTAATTATGACCAACGCATATTTCTATGGTGTGCAAGTTTATGCCGCTCAAGAAACCTGCCTGGTTACACAAGAATCATCTCTCATAGCGGTGATGGCTATCTTCAAGTGCTTATGCCTTTATTGATTATCGCCATTGTGGGACATGACGCATTGCCTTTTTTAAAGCTTATAGTGTTTAGCTTTGCTATTGAGCGAAGTCTCTACTGGTTATTAAAAAACAACTTAAAACGAAAACGTCCAGAAGCTGCATTGCCTACCTTTAAAGCCACTATCTCAGCATCCGACGAGTTTAGCTTTCCTTCCGGACATACCTCGGCGGCTTTTTTATTAGCCATATTGGTACACTATCAACAGTCATGTTTATCTGGGCAAGCAGTGTCAGCATCTCTAGAGTTATTCTTGGCGTACATTTTCCTGCCGACATTATCGCTGGCATTTGTTTAGGTAGCAGTGTCGCTTGGCTATGCCAATAGTTGCCTATCCATTAATTTCGCTGGACGCCCTCTTCATTCAACTCATTGCTGGACTCATTACACTATGAAAATACTTTACGGCATTCAAGGCACCGGTAACGGTCACATTAGTCGAGCAAGAATGCTAGCTCGTCATTTTCAAAAAACCAATATTGATGTGACTTATTTGTTTTCGGGCCGTGACCGTGATGATTTTTTTGACATGGAAATATTTGGCGATTTTATATGCGTACGCGGTTTAACTTTTTACAGTATTGATGGTGCTGTCAGCTATAAAAAAACTCTCTTAAACAATAATTTTTTTCAATTTATGTCTGACGTCATATCACTCGATGTAACATCCTACGACTTAATTATTACTGATTTTGAACCCGTCTGTGCATGGGCAGGAAAACTATGCGGCGCTCAAACTATTGGGATAGGCCATCAATACGCGTTTAACCATAATATTCCTCGTGCCGGCGACAATCCTCTTACACGCAGTATTATGCGACATTTTTCACCCGCGTCAATTTCAATGGGGCTGCACTGGGATCATTTTGGTAACAACACTATTTTGCCGCCCATTATTGATACCGAGCATACAACACTAACAAACGAACAGTGTGGCACAGAGAAAACTGAAAAAAAAATATTGGTTTATTTACCTTTCGAAAACCAAGAAGCTGTGCAAAAATTATTACTGCCCCATAAAGATTATTGTTTTACAGTCTATGCAGCACAAAATACGGATCAAGATTTAGGCCATATTGCTTTGCGCAAAACTTGTCTTAATGGATTTAAACGTGACCTTGCCGCAAGCGATGGTGTTATTTGCAATGCGGGCTTTGAACTTATCAGTGAATGCTTACATTTAGGCTTACCTATATTAACCAAACCGCAAAGCGGACAGATGGAACAGCAAAGTAATGCCGCAGCCTTGCAGCAATTAAATTATGCCGTAACAATGCAAGCATTAGATGCTGATATTATTCAGCAATGGCTAGGCACAATCGATAACGCAACACCAAGCATGATACTGCCTGATGTTGCGAAACAAATTGTTGATTGGCTGCACGCAGGACAAACCGAATCCGTTGAGCAGCTGAGTGAGGGGCTCTGGAGAAAAGTTAGATATCAGTAATATTAGCTAGCCGTTTGCTCTAACGCTTGCTCTATATCAGCAATAATATCATCAACATGTTCGATGCCAATCGATAGACGTACAAGGTCTGCACTCACCCCTGCCGAAGCTAACTCTTCATCATTTAACTGACGATGCGTAGTACTCGCTGGGTGACAGGCTAAACTTTTTGCATCACCAATATTAACCAGACGTTTAATCATCTGCAGTGCATCAATAAATTTTGCACCTGCTTCAGCACCGCCTTTAATACCAAAACTTAAAATAGCTGAAGGCTTACCGTTTACCATACGCTGAGCCACATCATAAAATGGGCTATCACTTAAACCAGCATAGTTTACCCAGCTTAATTTTTTATGACTTTTAAGATACTCCGCAACCTTTTGCGCATTCTCAACATGTCTATCCATACGCAAGGCTAAAGTCTCTAACCCTTGCAACGCTAAAAAAGCATTAAAAGGCGATAAAGCTGCACCCATATTTCGTAACGGTACCACTCTAGCACGACCAATATAAGCGGCCTCGCCTAATGCTTCAGCATAAACCACGCCATGATAAGAAGGGTCTGGTTCATTAAATTGTGGGAAGCGTGGATTGTCTTTCCAATCAAATTTTCCAGAATCAATAATAATGCCGCCAATCGTTGTACCATGACCGCCAATATATTTAGTCAATGAATGAACAACAATATCGGCACCAAATTCAAACGGCCGACATAAGTAAGGACTAGCAACCGTGTTATCAACAATCACTGGTATGCCATGCTTATGCGCCATGGCTGATAAAGCTTCAAGATCAACGATATTGCCCGCAGGGTTACCAATCGATTCACAAAAAATGGCTTTCGTTTTTTCGTCAATTAATTTTTCTAAGCCAGCAATATCATTACCCGATGCCATTCTTACATTAATCCCTTGCTGCGGAAATGTATGAGCAAACAAATTATAAGTACCACCATAAAGCTCGCTGACACTGACAATATTATCGCCGGCACTTGCAACGGTTTGAATGCTCGCAGTAATTGCAGCCATGCCTGAGGCCATGCAAAGTGCACCAATTCCACCTTCCATATCCGCTAGGCGCTGCTCTAGCACATCCAATGTTGGATTCATGATACGACTATAAATATAACCCGGCTCTTTTAAATCAAAAAGATCGGCGCCATGCTGTGTATCACGAAAACTATAAGAAGTGGTTTGATAAATAGGAACCGCTACAGCACGTGTAGTAGGGTCATCATCAAAACCAGAATGGATTGCTTTAGTTTCTAATTTCATTTTTTCCTCTTTTTTATCTTTTATTTTAATGCAAGTAAGAATTAACAGGCCGGTTTAAAATTCGAATTTTAAACCAAAATAAGGGTCTTCATAAACGTCAATATCTACCGTTCCATTATCAGCTTCAATATTTCGATAGCCAATAAAAAATGAACCGTTTTCAACCATTTGGTAGTTAAGTCGCAGATCATATTCAAGTACGTTATCAAAATCTCCACCGGTTATAATATCGGGAGCATAATGCAGCTGGAAACCGATATCCATTTTTTCTGATAATGAACGGGTAAAGCCCAGACCTAGGCCAATACCAAATCCACCCTCGCTTTCAACATCTAACCAAAACGCTTTGGCGCCTAACTGAAGACCGGTATCACTATCACTGGTAAAGAATCGGTAACTCACTTGGTCGGCAGTCAAATCATTAGAATCTGAATGCATGAACGCAAACTCCCCAGCAAAATCTTGCTCATAGGCACTAGTGAAGCGCAAATCAATAAATTCTTCATTAATTGAAAGCTCTAACTCATTAGCATTTACTTGAGAAGCCATAAGGGTAGTCATTAAAGCGCTTAATATAAGTGCCGATGGTGTCATTGTTCTAAAATATTTGTTCATCTTTATTCCTTTTAAATATTGAATATTGCCTTGGTATTACATCAATGGGCCTATCGTATCAAAAGATTGCTACTGACAAGGCATATGTATGGCTAGATATTTGTTAACTTTGTTGGCTTTTCAGATCCATATGTAATTGATCGAGCTGGTTTTGATTATTCTTGACCCTTTTTAATATTTCACCTAAGGACAATAAATCCATTTTTACATGCCGATGCTCTTTTGCAATATCGACCAAGTCCTTTCCATGCTTAAAAAATATTTTATAGGCCTCGATTAAAGAGTAATCAGGATCAAACATATGGGTAGGAAGCGATGACACGCCGTTCACTTCAATGACGACAAACTCACCGCGTAACATGGCTTCTTTGCTTTCTGCTTTAATGTCCAAGCGTCCGAAATTAAAATTCGGCTGATTCTCAAACAGGCTAAATATCTTCGCTTCTAATTCGGCTGTTAACCAATGGGTATCATCGGTAAATTTACAGCCCATAGTATGAGAGCCAATAAATGAAAGGCATATTTTTTCGCCCAGTGCGGGAACTTGAGTCAGATCAAAGTACTGCAAAAATGTGGCCCAATGATGGGTATAACGATAATGCTGCTGTGCCAATTGCTGCAAATTATCTTTACCGTTACCCATAACAGTGGGAAAGTGTTTTTGATTAATGCCTGTAATTTTTGGTCGTCCCAATTTTCGAGTATAAAAAATGCCACACTCAAATGTATAGGGGGTAAATTTTTGTAATAAATAGTTGCCTGTTATTTTATGGGCGCTACGTTCAATCGATTGCTCATCAATAATTTTTATAAGCCCCTTTCCTACTAAACCAATATCTGGCTTTAATATTAACGGGTAATGATGCAGCGTGGCGAATGAATGAATGGCAGAAATTTTTTCAGCTACCGGTAAATCAGCGGCTAATACCGTCGTGGGTAAAAATAATTGTTGATCAAATTGCTGCTGGGTATGGAATTTTGAGCCAATACCAATTTCACCATGATTAAGGGCGGCATTCGCTTTTGCTAACGAAGGGATGCTCACTCGCTGAATTAAACAATAGAGACCTAAATAGATATAGAAAGGCAATTCAAATAATCGAGGATGCCAAAATTCGTGATGGGTAAACCATTTCTTCTTCAATGTGGCACTCTCTAATTTATGACTAACAACACATAGAATTAGACTACAAAATGACTGTAGATACCATGCTCGAAGCATCGTTATAAGCAATTATTAAATCTAATTTTTATGACTATAAATTGACTAATTGAAGCCGCTTTATGACTTAATATCAGACAGCTGTTCTGGCGTCAGCAAACTCATTTTAAAGAGCTCATTAGCATCAGGAACAGCATCCATGGTTTTATTGATGATGTTTTTATAGCCCTGCGCGCCTATACGCTCTACCGCTCGTTGTATAGCATTATCAAGATCTTGCTGATGGGATGATTCGCTGATCCATTGTTCAGCTAACATACCTGATAGCGCTACCGCATATTCCAGCTCTGTTAATTCACTTATCGATTTAGCTTCTAACAAATAATGACTGCTGCGAACGGCATTAATATGAATAGTCGGCAAGTGCCAACGCTCTAGTATCGCTGCACCAATTTCAGCATGATCGACACCAAACATACGTCGCTCTAACTCCAGCAAATCCAAATGGTTTATCGCGCCATTGACTATCTGTGTATACTTTTTTCCCTCAAAAGCCTCGAGGGCAATCATGCCAATATCTTGCATTAATGCGGCAACGAATAAATCTCCCTGCTCTACACCGTTTAATTCACTGCGCATTTCAATAGCAGCAATAGCGCCCAGTACACTCTTTCGCCAAAAGGCATCATGATTAAAGCCTGAGTCTTTTGATTCTCTGCTGCGCATCATGTCAACAATGGCAAAGCCAATCGCAATACTCATGGTGAGTTGAATGCCCAATATCGCTAACGCTTGATTCAAATGGGTAATTTCATGCCGAAAAGGAAATATAGAGGAGTTGCTGACCTGTAACAATCGCGCGCTTAAAACCGGATCATTAGCAATCACTTCACTGATTTTTTCGGCATATAGCTCTCTGTCGTTACTCATGTCGATAATTTGCACCGCCACATCTGGCAACATGGGCAGTTGATCTGAGTGACGCACTCTTTCTAGTAAAGTTTCTTTATCCATAACGTGTTATCCATTAACCCTTTTCCCATTGATGTCGCCCTATCGACATAACAACAAAATCTTATCGATAAACTCGTTAGCTGAAATTGAGTGTTTTAACTTTTGGCGGTAGATGCTTTAGCCAAACAGCAAATTCAGCTGCAGAATTACGCGCTAGACCATCGGCACAACTTACTCACTAATGGATCAATCAATTGATGAAATGTTCCCATTCAAGACAGAGCTTTAACAATTATCGGACCCTATTTCCACTCTTTGCGCAGTTTTTAATCCACGCCCGAACTTTTTGTATTCGTCTCCCACCTAACGACTGCTTGTTAAACGAGAGAATAATAGATTGATCCAATAATGGCCGTCATCGGTATTACTTTTGACTCATAACTAAATATCCGAATTTGCAAGCGGTTCAGGTAGAATTACAGCTAAGCCCTTACTTACCAATATTAGGTAAGTCAATTGACCAATAACGATGATTGATTGCTTTTACGCTTTCACCCTTCACCTCATATAGTACGGATGATGAAATGACAACGACCGCCAATCCCACCTCAGAAAAATTGTTTCAACAAGCCCAAAAATCGATTCCTGGGGGTGTCAACTCGCCGGTACGAGCGTTTAAAGCAGTCGGTGGCACGCCGTTATTTATCAAATCCGCTAAGGGCGCTTATGTTATTGATAGTGATAACCAGCGCTATATCGATTATGTGCAATCGTGGGGACCAATGATCTTAGGTCATGCACAACCCGATATTATTGCTGCAGTACAAGCAAAAATGGCGGACGGCTTAAGTTTTGGCGCACCCACTGAAATCGAGACCACCTTGGCAGAGCGTATAAAATCGATAGTGCCCAGCATGGAAATGATGCGCATGGTCAGCTCCGGCACCGAAGCCACAATGAGTGCTATTCGTTTAGCGCGAGGCTTTACGGGTCGCGATACCATCGTAAAATTTGAAGGTTGCTACCACGGTCATTCTGACTCGCTATTAGTCAAAGCAGGATCGGGCGCACTGACTTTTGGCGTACCCAGCTCACCGGGTGTCCCAGAGTCATTGGTTAAACACACATTAAATCTTACCTATAACGATATTGAACAGGTAAAAGCGGTATTCGCTGAAAAAGGCGATAGCATCGCCTGTATTATTGTTGAGCCAGTGGCCGGCAATATGAATTGTGTGCCGCCTATCGATGGTTTTTTATCGACACTGCGTGATGTGTGTGACGCCTCTGGCGCGCTGCTGATTTTTGATGAAGTGATGACAGGCTTCCGCGTCCACCCTCAAGGTGCACAAGGTCATTACGGTATAACACCCGATTTAACGACGCTTGGAAAAGTAATTGGTGGCGGCATGCCGGTTGGTGCTTTTGGTGGCCGACGCGACATTATGGAAGAATTAGCGCCCACCGGCCCTATTTATCAAGCCGGTACATTATCGGGTAATCCTGTTGCCATGGCGGCAGGGTTAACGACATTAAACTTAGTATCTGAAGCCGGCTTTTATGAAAAATTATTTGCCAGCACTGAGCAATTAACCACGGGCCTAGAATCGGTTGCTAAACAATGTGGCATTCCATTTACTACTAATCATGTAGGCAGTATGTTCGGAATGTTTTTTACAGAAGAAAAGAAAGTCACACGCTATGCACAAGTCATGAATGGCAATAACGAACGCTTTAATCAATTTTTTCATGGCATGTTAGCGCAAGGGGTTTATTTGGCTCCAGCTAGCTTTGAAGCGGGATTTGTATCGGGCGCCCATACCAGTGATATTGTTGATGCAACATTAACAGCGGCAGAAAAAGTTATGCGTACACTATAAAACGATTAATGCCGATCCTGGGTTTTCTATGCTATAGATCATGTATGCCATAGAAAACCCTAGGATATAATAAAGAATCTACTTTATTAAAAAAACGCTTATTGAAATCTCTATCTCATTAAACTTTTTCTTATTAAAACTTCTATTTGTCTAAACTTTATTTGTCAAAAAATCTATTTATCAAAAAGTCTCCGTTACAAATCTCATCAAAATATTTTCTATACATTTTTATTTTGCAGATACAGCTCTTTGTTTTTTCATTTT
>Ga0209092_10005438_pt1 | contig 10318 bp, 9 predicted proteins | sample FraStrMetagenome_FD_187446 | JGI IMG/M metagenome (GOLD analysis project Ga0209092, IMG submission 187446) | Marine eukaryotic phytoplankton communities from Arctic Ocean - Fram Strait ARC3M Metagenome (SPAdes) (version 2) | ecosystem: Environmental > Aquatic > Marine > Oceanic | place: Fram... | reverse complement strand
AATGACAAGAGACCGATAACCACAATTAACCAAAAACTCAAAACGCCCCAAAAATTCTTCTTGAATTTTCGGAGCGCTAATTGTGATAATGAGTCGCTTGTTTTAGACATCTTAATTTTTTACAGACGTCGCAACTTTTTTAATTTCGTAAGTCATTTTAAGGTCATTTAAAACATTAAGTGCTTCTTCTATATAAACATCTTTGCTTAAACTCGCATGCCAACGCACACGCTTTTCTTTTAAAATTGAATCCTTACTCATCAAATTTGTCTCATAAGGCAATGACTGAAATGTTAAGTTTGTCTTGTAATCAGATAACTTTTCAAAACGCTTAGCTTCTTCTTGATTAGTTTCTAAAGCTTTTCTATATTCATCATAATTGAGTGAATATATTTCTTTATCTCTAATTCTCTTTACCCATTGTGCATTTGCGTCTATAAGCTTTAACTGCTCGTTATTTGCCATACGCTCTTTGCTACTTGCAATGGTTGTATCAAAGTCATAATAACTACTCCAAACTTTATACTCCGCTGGTTGAATTTTATCCCAAGCCAATGGGTTTTCTTGATCCTTTTCACCAATATCGATGTAACTATAACGGTCTGGAACGATAACGTCACTTTTAACACCCTCCAACTGCGTTGAACCTCCATTAATTCTATAGAATTTTTGAGTTGTGAACTTTAAAGCTCCCATATCACCTTCGCTATTTTGTCTTACCATACGATTTAGATCCAATACGTTTTGCACTGTACCTTTCCCATAGGTTTGCTTACTACCAATAACTATAGCTCTTTTATAATCTTGCATAGCTGCAGCTAAAATCTCTGATGCCGAAGCTGACAATTCATTAACTAATATTACTAATGGGCCATCCCAAACGATAGATGCATCTCTATCCTTTAAAATCTCTTTTGGCTCACCAGCTGTTTTGACTTGTACGATTGGACCTTCATCAATAAATAGTCCTCCCATATCAACAACCGTCTGTAAAGATCCGCCACCATTGTTTCTCAAATCTAGAACAATACCTTCAACACCTTCAGCCTTCAAGCGTTCTAATTCTAATTTAATATCTGATGCAGCATTACGTTTGTTATAGTCTTCAAAATCAACATAGAACTTAGGTAGATTTATAACTCCAAATTTCTTCTCATCTTTAATAACAGTAGATGATTTAGCATAAGTTTCTTCTAATTCTACAATATCTCTTTTAATTGTTATGTCTTCAATAGTACCATCAACTTTTTTAAGCGTCAATGTCACATTTGTACCTTTTGGGCCCTTGATAAATTTAATAGCGTCATCTAAACGCATACCAACAATATTAACACCTTCATCTTCATCATCCTGGCGCACCTTCATGATTTGATCACCAACTTCTAATTCATTCTGTCTCCAAGCTGGACCACCACTTATGATTTCATTCACAATAGTTGCATCCATCTTTTTTTGAAGTCTAGCTCCGATACCTTCAAAATTTCCAGACATTGCTACATCAAAACGATCTTTATCTTCCGGTGCAAAATAGAAGGTATGAGGATCAAACTCTTCTACAATGGCATTAATATAAACCGCAAACCAGTCTTTACGTTGTCTATCATCTATAAAATCGTAAAGCTCATCTAACGAACGTTGCGTGGCATCTCTAGCCTCTACTTCTAAATCTTTTTTAGATTTCTTTATTATTTTAGCATTGTCTTTTTGAAGTTTCTCAAAGGCAACAGCACTCATATCTTCTATCGTAATGTCATTATTTTTAGCAAATTCTTGATCACTCAACAAATCATCATAATTAGCTATAGTCGAAAATTTAAGTTGTTGTCTCCAACGCTCTTTCATTTCCTTTTTAGAAGTAACATATCCAAGTTTCTCGTAATCTGTAGAGAAATCTTCAGCCACTGAAAAATCAAAAGATTTAGAAAGCACATCTTTATATAGTTCTTTAGATTCTGAAATTCGCTTCAACAAACGTTCATGAGTCATATTAAAAAATGAAAGATCATAAGCTTTTATCTGATCATCCAACTGATATTTATAAGCTTCAAACTCTTTAATATCTGAAGCATAGAAATAACGCTTAAGAGGATCTAATTGCTCTATATAGTCCGAGAACACTTGCTCTGAAAAACCATCGTTAATTTCCTGCGGACTAAAATGTCCTTGTTCTAAAACATAAGTTATTAATTGAATTAACAATTTATCTTTGTTTGGGTCTTGAAATTTCTTAGTCGTAAAACTGCATGAGGCGAAGGCTAATAGTAATACTAGTAGCGACAGTTTATAATTCCTTTTCATCATATCAATCATATTTTTAAATGTAAATTATATCAACCAAAATATAATTTGTAGGTTAACAAAACATATAGATTATTTACATAATTTCTACTAAAGTAAAAGAAAAAACCGTGCCAATAAAATCGTGAGCTAATAAATTTATGTTAAACCCTTATTTATAGGAATTTCAAGCGTCTTTATGTATTTTAGCAGTAGCGAATAATTTATCAAAAACAATTACTTTTTATGTCTAAAAAGCCACTTATTTTAGTCACCAATGATGATGGCATTACAGCTCCAGGAATGAGAACCTTAATACAAGTCATGACTACTATTGGCGATGTCGTTGTTGTAGCACCAGATAGTCCTCAAAGTGGAATGGGACATGCCATTACCATAAACTCTACACTTCATATAGAAAAAGTAACCATAGATGATGGCCCTCAAGATGAATATAGCTGTTCTGGCACACCCGCAGACTGTGTCAAACTTGGCGTCAAACAAATTCTAGACAGACGTCCAGACTTGTGTGTGTCTGGGATAAATCACGGATCAAATTCCTCTATCAATGTAATTTACTCAGGCACAATGAGTGCAGCAATAGAAGCTGGTGTAGAAGGTATTCCTGCTATTGGGTTTTCATTATGTGATTATAACTGGAACGCTAACTTTGACCATTGTAAAACATATATAAAAACCATTACAGAGAATGTTTTAAAACATGGTCTTGATAGCGGAACGGTATTAAACGTTAACTTCCCTAAATTAGTCACCACATTGCAAGGCATTAAAATATGCAGACAAGCCAAGGCCAATTGGGAGGAGGAGTTTGACAAACGCCAAAGTCCGAATGGGAAAGATTACTATTGGCTTACCGGTAAATTTGTAAATTTGGACAAAGGCGAGGATACAGATGAATGGGCTTTAGCAAATGGATATGTATCTGTTGTACCAGTGCAATTTGATTTAACTGCACATCATAGCATACAAGAACTAAACACATGGGATTTTAATGAAAAATAAAGATATAATTATCGGTATTGTCATTGGGTTGCTTTGCAGCATTGTAGGACTTGTGTTGGTTCTTTTTTTCTTCGGAAAAGGGAATTCTTTAAATGATTCGCTTCAAGTTGCAATCAGTCAAGATGTCTTTACCAAATTAATGAGTATGGGAGCCATATTAAACCTTGCAGCCTTTTTTCTATTCATAAAAAAGAATCAAGACGCTCAAGCACAAGGTGTTTTGATTGCAACTGTAATTGTAGCGATAACCACTTTAATTATTAGGTTTATTTAACCGAATTTTATTCTCAACCCTAAAGGGAGTAAAATTCTTAAAATATTAATATTAATAAATGAAATATTACATCATAGCTGGCGAAGCCTCTGGAGATCTTCATGCATCCAATCTAATGAAAGCATTGTATCGACAAGATATTCATGCAGATATTAGATTTTGGGGAGGTGATTTGATGCAAGCTGTTGGTGGTACCTTGGTGAAACATTACAAAGAACGACAGTTTATGGGTTTTGCTGAAGTTATAATGAACCTCAGGAAAGTTTTAGGTCAAATAAAATTCTGTAAGCAGGATATTCAAAAATTTCAGCCTGACGTTATTATTTTTATCGATAACTCCGGGTTTAACTTGCGCATAGCAAAATGGGCTAAAGCACTGCGCTTTAAAACACATTATTATATTTCTCCACAAGTATGGGCTTCTCGAGCTGGTCGCGTGGAAAAAATAAAGCAAGATGTGGACGCTATGTACGTTATTCTTCCATTTGAGAAAGCATTTTATGCTAAGTACAATTATGATGTGAATTTTGTAGGTCATCCATTAATTGATGCCATTGCAGATAGAACACAAGTCGATCCTAATAAATTTAGAGAAGTCTATAAATTATCAGACAAACCAATAATCGCCTTACTTCCTGGAAGCCGAAAGCAAGAAATCACTAAAATGCTTGGTATTATGCTGAGTCTTGTTAATGATTTCTCTGATTATCAATTCGTTATTGCTGGTGCTCCAAGTCAGGAGTTTGAGTTTTATAAACCATTTATCAAACAAGACAACGTTAACTTCATATCTAATAAAACCTATGATTTATTGAGTGTCTCAACTGCAGCTTTAGTAACATCTGGAACTGCCACTCTAGAAACTGCTCTTTTTAAAGTCCCTCAAGTGGTTTGCTACAAAGCCAATGCCATTTCTTACCAAATTGCAAAACGCATTATTACTTTAAAATATATCTCACTCGTCAACCTTATTATGGATCGCGAAGTCGTAACAGAATTAATTCAAGGAGATTTAAACACAAAACGACTTAAAACGGAATTGACAAAAATCTTAACTGACGATACTCGTAATAAACTCTTTAATGATTATTATGAGTTGGAGAAAAAATTAGGTGGTAAAGGTGCTAGCGAGAACACAGCAAAATTAATTTACAATAACATAGGTAGCACAGAATCTTAAACGCTCAAACCTGGCAGCAGATCACTCAAAGGTGTGACTATTATTATTACAGCTATCATGTAAGCTGTAATCCTTCTTGTTTTCGAAATCTTTCTAACATCAACATGTGTTTCTTCAAACCCAAAAGTATATTGCTCTAGTTCCAACTTATCATTGACTGGGAATTCTAAAGGTTTTTTACTGATAATTTTATGAATAATCACAAAGAATGCAACAACAGCCAACATAGCAAAAACACCATTTACCGAGATATATTGATACCTTTCCCAAGTAAAATGAGGAAGTATATTTGTGCTAAATAAATTCATATTTGGTTTTTATTAGAACTTGAATTTACAAAAAAATACTTTATTAATTTGCTACAACATTAAAAACGAAATATAATCCCAAAGTCTGAAGTTAAAAATCGCAAGTTGTAAATAAGATTGTTAATAACCCAAGAGCTCTATCAACCCCATACTATCTATAATTTCTATTTTTGGGCGCCAACTGTCCTAAACTGTTATGAAAAAACTTATACTCCTTCTTATTCTAAGTGCTTTTTTCACAAGTTGCAACTCGTCTAAACGTGTTGTTACTAAAAAATCGAGAACATCAAAATCTACAAAAAAAAGTAACTCATCACCATCTTCTGCAACACCACAAACCATTGTAAATATTATTGATCACGCTAAATCTTTTGAAGGCACGCGCTATAAATATGGCGGGACGACAAAAAAAGGCATGGACTGCTCTGGCCTCATAGTTACCGCCTTTAAAAAAGAAGACGTTTTACTACCAAGAACAACAGCAGACCTATCAAAACGAGGCGACTGGATTGATGTGAAAAAAGTAAAAGAAGGGGATTTATTATTCTTTGCGACTTCAAAAAATAACCGTAAAATCAATCATGTTGGTATCGTAACATCTAGTAGACCTGGTCACGTAGAATTTATTCATGCCTCGTCTAGCAGAGGAGTTATGATATCAAATCTAGCAGAAAAATATTGGTATCTTGCTTATGTTCAAGCAAGAAGAGTACTATAAGCGATAATTGTCGTAACTTCTAGACATGAAGTTACTCAACTTTACAATTATCAAGCTCACCTGTTGCCTTATTTTGGGTATTTTAATTGCAGAGTACATTGTGATACCACTTGATATTTCAATGTATACTTCTATTAGTTTAGTATTTATTTTAGCCCTTACTTTATTTATTGCAAAAAAACAATTCAAGAAAACAATTTGGTTTGGTCTCGTCACTTTTGTCACCATGACGAGTTTGGGTGTTTTTGTATATAATTCTCATGATCAAATCAACTTTAAAAATCATTATAGCAGGCATATTTCCGAAGGAAATAACAACTCAAGTCCTATTGTATTCAAAATTAGAGAACGCTTAAAATCTGGTAATTATAATGACAAATATATTGTAGATATCCTCGAAGTAAAAGGTAAAAATGTTAATGGAAAATCGTTATTAAATATCAAAATAGATTCAATATCTGCTCCTCTCAAGATTGATGATATTTTACTAATGAATGAATCGTTTATAACCTTCACAAAACCTACAAACCCTAATCAATTTGACTACGGAAATTATCTAAGAAAACAATACGTCCATCATCAAATATTTACAGAAAACGCTAATATACTTGAGCTAAAATCTGAAAGATCTTCAATCTTTGGATTAGCAGATGTGATTAGAACTCATATTAACGAAAAACTTCAAAACTATAATTTCAAACCTGAAGAAATCGCCATCATAAATGCACTTATTTTAGGTCAGCGACAAGATATGACTAAAGAAATTTATGATAGTTATACCGATGCTGGAGCCATTCATATTCTTGCAGTTTCAGGGCTACATGTTGGACTTATACTGCTTTTACTCACCGTTGGATTACGCCCCATCGAACGCATAAAACATGGAAAAATAATTAAGGTCATCCTCATCGTTATTTTGCTATGGTCGTTTGCTATAATCGCTGGGTTATCGGCATCTGTAACTAGAGCAGTGACGATGTTTAGTATTGTTGCCATTGCGATGAATATGAAACGACCAACTAATATTTTCAACACGCTCGCCATATCCATGTTTGTAATACTTTTAGTAAAGCCTATGTTTCTCTTTGATGTCGGTTTTCAACTGAGTTATGTTGCAGTTATAGGTATTGTTTCCATACAACCACTTCTTTACAAATTATGGCAACCCAAATGGAAAGTCATGGACTATTTCTGGCAAATATTTACGGTAACTGCTGCTGCTCAGTTTGGCGTTGTACCTTTAAGCCTGTATTATTTCCATCAGTTCCCTAGTCTGTTTTTTGTTTCTAATTTGGCGATAATTCCGTTTTTGGGTCTCATTTTAGGCTTAGGTATTTTGGTTATAACATTGGCAGTTTTAAATGCACTTCCTCAATTTTTTGCAGACATCTATGGTTATATTATTAGTGTAATGAACACTGTTGTAGCTTGGGTATCGCAACAAGAATCTTTCTTATTTAAAAACATTTCTTTTAATGAAATTCAAGTGTTTTCATGCTACCTCTTAATCATCACATTGACATTTTGGTATAAAAAACAAAACTACAAAAGACTCGTGTTTGTATTAATTTCATGTGTAGCACTTCAAAGTTCTTGGCTATTTACAGCTTATAAAAGCTCAAATAATGAGTTTATTATTTTCCATAAAAGCCGAAAAACATTAATAGCTCAAAAAACAAATTCATCACTTCACACATCACATAATTTTGATAGTACGTCATGGTCTAGAGATAAGATTATCACTAATTTTAACGTCGGAAATTTTATAACTACAAACACTAGAGACTCATTAAGGTCTATTTATAGTTTCAAAAACAAAACCATTTTAATCATTGATAGTTTGGGTGTCTATAATGTAAAAAGCTTCCAGCCTGATTATGTATTACTCTGCAATTCACCAAAAATAAACATAGAACGCATGATTGATTCTATTAACCCAAAATACATTATTGCCGACGGTAGTAATTATACATCTTATGTAAATCGTTGGGAACAGACTTGTTTAAAAAGAAAACTCCCTTTTCACCATACTAGTAAAAAAGGAGCTTTTATAATTAAGTAATAGCATACTACTCTTGAAATTCAGATTTAAAGGCTTTATAGTAACTATTAAATTGATCTTGTGTTGTTATATCCTTGTAATCATTAGATGTAAACAACTTTAAATATAATTCAATTTGTTTTGGTTTCATATAACCACTAATAGGTTGGATTACATTTCCCTCTTCATCAAAATATACAATAGTTGGATATGCTCTAACCCCTAAATGACGTGATAGTTCGTGCACGCTATTTCTGCGGTTTTTAAGTTCGTCTTGATATCCTGGATTTTTGAATTCAGCATCTTTATAATTCACAATAGAATTACCTTCGGCATTGAACTTTACAGCGTAAAAATTCTCGTTTACATACTCCACAACATCTTTATTATGGAAGGTGTTTTTATCGAGCATTTTACATGGACCACACCAATTGGTATAGACATCCATCATAATTTTCTTTGGATTTTTATTTTGGGCAGCAAGTGCTTCCTCAAAAGTCATCCAATTAATTTCTAGTGATTGTGCTGCTGCTGCACTTGATGACATCAAGGCGATTGCAAATACTATAAGTGCGTTTTTCATTTGAGTTTTCTATTTTTTTACAAAGTCAAATGGAATTCGCCAAATACATATTTAGGTTTTCAGTAACCTAATTGCTTTGACTCATTTCATAATTCTGTTTGTTGCAAAAGTTGTTCCGAACTTACAAAAAATGCTCCGAAAGTGGAGCATTTTAAGTTATTTTAACGAATATATTCGTTGTATTGTAACTAGTTATTTATTTAATACCATGCATTTTTCGCTTCATCATTGGGTTAAGCAACAACATAATTACTGCAGCAACCATAGGTATAACAGTAAATATCAAAAAGAATGTCGACAACCCATACTCTTCAGATATTGGATCGATATAACTTCCCGTAAACCCACCCAAGAGATTAGCAAAGAAATTAGCAGTAAACCAAATCCCAAACATCAGACTCACAAATTTTATAGGTGCCAATTTACTAACGTAAGACAAACCTACTGGAGATACACATAATTCTCCCATTGTATGTAAAAAATAAGCAATAACTAAAAAGATTAAACTAACTGAAGCTGTTTTAGCACCATCTGGTATACCAGCTGCGCCATAGGCTAATACAGCAAACCCTAACCCTACTAAAAAGAGCCCAATTGCAAATTTCACTGGTCCTGACGGATTAAACTTACTTTGCCATACTTTAGAGAATAAAGGCGCAAATAGAATAATAAATAAAGAATTAAGAACTGAGAACCAAGATGCAGGTACTTCTGTTGTATCTGATTGAAACTCTCTATTAAGCATCCAAATCACTATTCCCCAAACAATAACAAAACTAGTTCCCAAAATAATATTTGCAAGAGAATATTTGCTATAAGTTTGTTTAAATAACATCACTAATACCCATGTAATGACGAGCATTGGAACAACCGTTATGATAGTATTCACTATTTTGAATGTTGTGGCTGCACCGCCTTCTAAGGATCTGTCTGTATAATCTGCAGCAAAAACAGTCATAGAACCACCAGCTTGTTCAAACGCCCACCAAAAGAATACTACAAATAATGAGAATATACCAATAACAATCATTCTATCTCTTACAACCTTTGAACTTTCTGCTTCTTCAATTGCTTCTTCAATATCCTCTCCAATTTGCTCTACACTATCTTCTATTACATCATCAAAATCTCCTGATTTAATAGGTGTTAATCCTATCTTACCAAATATTTTTTGAGAAAAGTGAAATTGTAACATTCCAAAAAACATAAATATACCTGCAAGACCAAAACCATAATGCCAGTTGACATTTTCTCCAATATATCCACATAAAAGGATTCCTAAAAATGCACCTGCATTAATTCCCATATAAAAAATTGTATATCCAGCGTCCTTTTCTTTTCCTTGTGTTTTATATAACTGTCCAACCATTGAGGAAATATTTGGCTTAAAAAAACCATTTCCTATAATTAGAAATGTTAAACCTGCATAAAAGAATATAGAAGTTATTCCTTCTAATGCCATAGAGGCATGACCAAGAGTCATAATAAATGCACCTAAAATAATTGCCTTACGGTAACCCATAAATTTATCAGCAATAAAACCACCAATAATTGGTGTTATATAAACCAACCCTGTGTACCATCCATAAAGAATCAAAGCATCCGCTCTTTGCCATTCCCATCCACCATCTAGTAATGTTGATACCAAAAACAGGACAAGAAGCGCTCGCATTCCATAGTAAGAAAAGCGTTCCCACATTTCCGTAAAAAATAGTACAAATAGTCCTGATGGATGACCCAATACTGTTTTTTGATTAGTTTCTGAACCTCCAAATTTAAATTCCATAGTCATTATATTAAGTTAGAAAAGAGAAACCCTAGCAATATGAATTTTGCTAGGGTTTTATATGATATATTTTAGTTGTCTGCTAATTCGAAACCTTCAGCTTCTTTTGTACTGAAATCAGTTTCATT
>Ga0209092_10005436_pt1 | contig 10319 bp, 17 predicted proteins | sample FraStrMetagenome_FD_187446 | JGI IMG/M metagenome (GOLD analysis project Ga0209092, IMG submission 187446) | Marine eukaryotic phytoplankton communities from Arctic Ocean - Fram Strait ARC3M Metagenome (SPAdes) (version 2) | ecosystem: Environmental > Aquatic > Marine > Oceanic | place: Fram... | reverse complement strand
ACGGTTGGGTATTATTATTGGAAGAAAGGTTCTGATTTTGTAAAGTATTCAGAACAAATGATTGAAAAGGATATTAGAGTAAATAATGAATTCTATGTTGCACCTGTATATAATGAAGCAATTATAGATAACAAAGAAATTCGTACTTTTGATATTCCTAAAATGTGGGGATTAGGTACTCCTGAAGATTTAAAAGATTATTTAGAAAATTACAAAGGATGAAAATAGCCATAGGAATAAATGGTAGTGGTAAGTATTTTGAATACACATCACAGTTATTCAAAGAGTATAATACTTTATACGATGATATTCAATTTGATTTTTATTTAGCAACATGGGAAGATGAACTAGATTATAGTAAGTATGAATGGATAACTGATTATGTAAGACTTAAAGAAGAAGATAGTATTCATTATGATATTCCCAATACACCATATGAAGGACACCAACCACATTATATGTTCACTTCATATAATCTAAATAAATTAATAAAAAAAAACAACATAAAATACGATGCTGTTTTGCAAACACGGTCTGATTTAATTTTGTATCGTTCAACTTTGGATAAACTGGTTTCTAAATTAAGAGATGGGTGTGTTACTGAACGATTGATGTGGAATAGTACTGGTATTGATACCTTTTACCAAAGAATTGTAGGTGATGATGGGAATCCGTATGAAAAACCTTTCTTATGGATGAATGATGAATTTTTATTTGGACATCCATCTTCATTAGAAACATTTTCTACGGCATGGGATTCTTTCTTTATAGATAGTTCATCATATTTTTTTAAAAATTGTGCAGACTATATGATTGGTGGACATGTTTGGACAATAGAATTCTTAATAAAAAATGGTATATCCACTTCTGGAATAAATGGAACTCCCAAACTATTGATAAGAGAACCCTTCAGATTTCTAACAGATGATTCAGCAGGAGGTTGGCCTTTAAAACACCCATCACCTATACAAATTGAAAAATTACTAAAAGAAAAGGGGGCACTTTGGATTATCAATAATGACGATGAATCTAGAAAAATATTTGAAACTACATATAAAGGATGTACTGATTCTAAAATAATAAAAGGAATTTCAAAAGTATCAGATGCATCGAGAAATACCGAAAGTAAAAAACTAAGAAATATTTACAAGAAATAATTTGGTAAATCCAAATTAATTTCGTATATTTGTAAGAATATATAAACATTAGAATGAAAACCAAATACATCAGTCATAGAGGTAATATAAATGGAAAGGTTGAAAATCTTGAAAACAATCCAAATTATATTGATATAGCATTATCTAAAGGATATGATTGTGAAATTGATGTTTGGTATCATCAACATGAGTTTTGGTTAGGACATGATGAGCCAACTTATCAAGTTGATTTAACATGGTTAACTGATAGACACTTGAAACTATGGATTCATTGTAAAGATTTAGTTACAGTTTCACAATTTAGATACTTACAATTAAATATGTTAGTAGATTTGAATTACTTCTTTCATAATACAGATGATTGTACACTAACCTCTGGGGGAGATGTGTGGGTATATCCAGGTAAACAACCATTGAAAGATAGTATTGCAGTAATGCCGGAAATACATAATGAAGATGTAAGTGGATGTATAGGAATCTGTTCTGATGTAATTGAAAAATATAACAAATGAAAGTAGCATTAATGCTAACAGGTCTAGCAAGAAAAGTTGAAGATGGTTATAATAATTATTGGAAACATATCATAGAAAATCATGATGTTGATTTATATTTACATGCATGGGAATCTAAACCAGATGCAATTACCAATAATGAAGATAGTGATGAAGTTAGACGAATTTATAAAAATCCAAAATATTTTAAATTAGAAGCTCCATTTAAATTTACAAAATACCGAGAAGGAATTGATAACCCAAATGATCCAGATTCTAGACCATTGGTAGATTTTGATGTATTTGGAAACTTTAGATCATTTCCTATGTACTATGCTTGGGAGAGTACATATTCTCATATTAAGAATTCAAATATTAAATATGATTGTGTTATTCGTAGTAGATATGATATTAGTGGAACACCTATTAACTTAGAGCATCTAGATATGAGTAAGATAAATACTGCATATAATCATTGGCCACGAACTAAAATACATGATGATAATTTATGCATATCTAGTTTAAAAAATTCAAACAATATATTTTCTAATATTTTTAAAGAAATTCATACACATCATAAAAATGAAGGTCATATAAGTTTCGCAGAAAGTATGTTTACTTCATATTTAGAAAGAAAGGGAATTTCATCTATAACACACAAGGCTAAACCAATAGTATTTCACTTATTGAGGGATAAAAAAATATGGTATTAAAAATGAAAGCAGCAATAAACTTAGTTGGAGTATCATACTCAACATCAGGAAGAATACGTAATTTTAATGAATCATTTGAATCACTTAAAAAAAATATAGAAGCTCCTATTAGAGAAAAGGGATATGATATTGATTATTTTTTAACAACATATGATAATGATAAAAAAGAAGATATACTTAAATTATATAATCCAGTAAAATCTACATTTTTAGATTCTAATTTTAATAAACTTGGAGGAGGGGATGTTATCAATTCCAATGGTAAGAATATGTTAATAATGGTACATACTTACTTGGAAAGTTTAAAGCAACTTAAACAACAGACTGATATTGATTTAGTTGTATCTACTAGATTTGATATACTATTTAACGTAAACCCATTCAATGATTTTAATTATGACTTAAGTAAATTTAATTTCCTATTCAGAGATTACATATATTTAGATCATCCATTCGTTATTGATACCTTTTATGTATTTCCATTTAATATGATTGATAGTTTAATACAAGCTATTCACGATATGATTGATAATCCATACAAAGGAGTTACAATTGCAATGTTAAATTTACACAATCCACTATCTAATATAATTGGATTAGAAAATATCAATATAGCATGTGGTGATGAAATACATAGAGGTGATATTAACCATATTTATGATTTAAAAAGAACAACGTAGTGGATAACATATCAGCACATTTACAAGTACATAAAAATCAAAAAGCAGTTGATGAATTTTTAAGAAGATTTAGATTACATTTTCCTAAGATAAACTTATATATACATGGTGATAATGGATATGATTACTCTCCTTTAAAAGATGTATATGATTTTGAATATACTCATTGGGATACTTCAATATCACCACGAGGATTATCAGGTGGAAATTGGAGAGGATATCTTCAGCGTGTATTAATGAGTTGTAAAAAGTACGATAGTGAGTGGATGATATTTTTGGAAGAAGATGTTAATACATTACATAATAATATAATATTTCCAACTTGTGATTTTGCAGGAATAAAAGGACATTGTTTTACTAATGAATTCACATCTTACGTAAGAAATCTATACCCAAATATGTCGGATATACGATATAATATGTGTGGTGGTAGTATAGTTAAAATGAAACCATTAATAGAATCAATCGAATCTGTTTTAAATGGTAAATTTAATTTAGATGAAATATCCAAATTAGATAGTAGAATAATAAATTACTCAGATGTATTAGTATCTGCAATATTATTATTAAATGGATGTACGTATGGAGAGTGGGAACAGTTATCAGAAACTGCATCTGGTGTTTTTAAAGAAAATGCTATATTTGACCATAGTTGGAAAGAATTTTATAACAAAGCAGATTGGGAAACCTTTGTAAACTATTAATAAATGGAAGATGATATGACAATACTAGGATGTATTACAAAATATAAAGCATCTGATATAAGACCTTATGTAGAATCAATAGAACAAACTGGTTTCAAGGGTAGAAAAGTAATGTTGGTATATGATGTACCACAAGAAACTATCGATTATCTTAAATCAAAAGGTTGGGATTTGTTTGGAGGAGAACTTCAACAACATATAATCCTACAAAGATTTAGAGATTTGTATAAAATACTAGGTTCAGAGATAAAAGGTACAGTTATTTGGACTGATGTTAAAGATGTAATATTTCAAAAAGACCCAAGTGATTGGATTGATTTGAATATGGAAGAAGATATATTATCATTCTCAGAATGTATTAAATTTAAAGATGACCCATGGGCTTGTGTAAATGCAGGAACATCGTTTCCAATGGAATGGGAATGGTTACAAAATGAAACATCTTATTGTGCAGGAACTATCGTTGGTGATGCTTGTTATCTTAGAGATTTATTCATTGATATTTACAGATGGAGTATGACAAGTTCCAATTCAGGTCAGTTATCGGACCAAGCAGCTTATAATGTGTTAATTAACTTACATCACATTAGTGATTGTATTCAGAAAGTAAAACAAGAAGAAGGATTTGTTACCCAATTGGGAACTGTGTTGGTAAAGAAGGATGAGTTTAAAGATGTTCTATTAGAACCAACACCAATTGTAGATGAAAATTATATAGTAACAAATCAAAATGGAGAACCTTTCTGTTTAGTACATCAGTACGATAGAATACCAGCATTTAAAGAATTTATTTATAACAAATACAAATAATGAAAGTAGTAATATCAATTTTTTGTTTACCATATGAAATAGATGAATTAGAAAATACTCTAAATCAACTAAAGAAATCATCATACTACTTGGATAATAAGATAGAGTGGGTTCTTGATGTTACAATGACTACTTCTAATAAAATGGTTAATTGGGATAAATCATCATTACCTAAGAAATATTTTATAGATAAGTTTTCTAAGTTATCATCACATACTGATTGGTGTGAAAAACACTTCCAAACATCAGAAACAATATTAGGATGTGTTTCACAACGAAGGTCATCTTTAACTAACCATAAGGATGCAGATTATTTTATTTGGTTGGATTGTGATGTTATATTTGATGAACGAACATTATCGTATATGCAAATGGCAATGTTAACAACTAATAAAGAATATATCAATACTATTATAACACCAGAGTTGGTTCGTATTTGGGATAATTCTTGGGATTGTGTTGTAAATGAACAGTTCTTAGATAAACCCTTTGATTACAATCAAACCAATGACCCATACAAAGATAGTGGTATTAAAGGAGATATTAGTATTATACCTATAACTAATTCAAACTCCCCTCAATCAAGATTTAAATTTGCAGGTGGATGGTTTACTTGTATAAGTGGTTCATTACTTAATAGAGTTGGTATACCTGAATCATTTGGACATTATGGATACGAAGATACATTTGTAATGGTAGCTAGTGAAATACTAATGAGAAAAGGAATTGAAATATATCAGTTTAAGATAAAAAACTTAGTAGTTTGTGAGAACTATAAGTACCGGAATAATCATCATTACTTAAACGGATTATCTGCATTTGATAGAAGAGAAGAATTCAAACAAATTGCACAAAATCAATGGAAAACCGAAATCAACGGAGTTAAGTAATATATCCATACTTATCTACATGGATAACCTTATTGTAGTATTTAAGTGTATTTTTATTTTGATTATATTTTATTTTATAATGAATCGTTTGTTAACGTGGATGGATAAGTAGTTTATATTAATAATTTTATATTTATATATAAATTAACAAATTAGAGGAAACACCAAAAATGCCTGCGAAATTAAAACCAAGTGTAAAAGAATATATCAAAGTCAATAACAAAATGACTAGTAAATTCAAAATGAAACACTATACTCCATCAAGTATGAGTACTGAGGAGTTAAAAAAACTTTACATCTCACCTTCAATGAAAAGAAAAAAGAACCTAATTCAGAAAGAACTATTGAAGCGAGGTATCAAAATTTAAAATAATATTATATTTATTTGTATGGATAAAGTACATGAAGATTTAAGTAAGTGGTTTAAGGAAAAGTGGGTTAATATTGGTAAGAAAGATAAATCCGGTAAACATCCCAAGTGTGGAACGAGTGGAGATAAGCAAGCATATGCTAAATGTGTTCCTGCTTCTAAAGCAAAATCTATGAGTAAGAAGGATAAAGAATCTGCTACTCGTAGAAAAAGAGCAGCACAAAACAAAGCAAACAGAGGTGGTAAGAAACAACCAGGACAAGGAAGAAAACCAATTATGGTAAAAACAAAAAAAGAAAATATTCAAATTAAAGAATCTATTTTACACGAAAAATTAAACCTATTCTTAGAAAAGAATGTACCAACAAATCCATCTAAGTGGTCTTACTATAAATCACAAGCTAAAAAGAAGTTTGATGTATATCCATCAGCGTATGCAAATGGATGGGCAGCAAAACAATATAAAGCCGCAGGTGGTGGTTGGAAGAAGGGATAATCCATAGTATGTTTATATTCACAGAAGAAAATATAAAAAGTATTAAAAATGTTGTTTACTCAAACGATAGCATGTCTGATAAACATGCAAAAAAGATTGAAGGAATCAAAGATGGTTTGTTCAAAGATTTTAATTACTCTAAATACAAAGTAAAAAATCCTCCTAAAAATAATTCAATGGTAGTTTATAATGAACTACAATTCCTAAAAGATTTACCAGAAGATGATTCATATGTAGAAGAACATGATGATATTGAAAAAGTATTTGAAAAAGTTTGTAAAGAAAACAACGTAGAATATCCAAAGGAACTTGTAGAGAATTTAATCAAATCAGCCGCTGGTATTATATTAGATTTAAAATATCACTATAATAGACCAAGACCATTTCAACTTTCTAGCCATTATAATATTAAATTAGGTGAAAAAGTATTGGAATCAATGAAAACACCATCATACCCATCAGGACATTCAGTACAAGGTATTTTAGTAGGGAAGGTACTACAAACTAAATTACCAATCAATACAGATGCTTTTTTAGAAGCAGGAAAACGAATTTCGTACTCAAGAAATTTAGGAAGAGCACATTACCCATCAGATTCAAGATTGGGAGAAGATATTGGTGATGCAATGTATAGACACATTAGAGATAAGTTTTAAGTTTCAAAAAATAATTATTTATAAATACTTTTATACTTATATAGTATAGGATACAAAGGAACTATACATTATGAAAATATCAGAATTTAAAGAATCAGTAGTACAGGTTATTAGAGAAAGAAGTATAAATGCTATCTCAAAACTACAACAAAGAAATATTGAGAATATTGCATCGGCATTAGAGTTCTACAAAAAGAACAAACATACCGATAAAAAAGAACCATTTATCAAATTACTTAAAAAACTAGGTAAAGAGAAAGTAGCTCTAGCAAAAGAACTTGATATGAAAGTAAGCGGTATGTACAAAAACGCCGAATACAAAGGTGAATCAGTAGTAAACGAAAGATATAGTGATTTTATAAAAGCTAAAAACCTTACTGATATAGTTGCATTATCTAAGAAAAAGAAAAACGCAACATTCTATGTAACTGATGATAACAATTCTCGTATCGGTACATTCTACTTAAAGAATGGTAAGTTTGCTAAAGCAACTTCTGCAAACCCTAACTACGATTTACAAAATAGTAAAACTAAGTTAAAAGATAGAAGTGATGTAATCTACAAATACAAAATAGATGAATCAGTAGTAAACGAAATGGCAATGGGATTTGATACGATGACTGGGTTATTTTACCTAAAAGGTGTTCCATTTACGAAAGAAAGAATAAAAGAAGTAATTCTTTTTATGAAAAGTTCTAAACCTAAAACTTCAAGTAATCAATTTGAAATGACTTCGGCACTTATTGTAAAAGATAAAGTAAACAAAGGTGAAGTAACTATTGATTCCAAAAACTTAAAAACATTAATAGAAGCATTCAAGAGACATAAGAACCTTGCATCTGATAAAGATTTTAATTAATGAGTACTAAACTAAAAAACATATTATCAGAAATTAAGTGGGAAGGTAAAGAAATTCAATTAGGGCAGGTTTATACTGCCAAGGATATGCCACCATTTAAAACTCCTCATCAAGTAAATGAGGAAGAAACCAAAGACCATGAAGTAGGGATGGGACTATCATCCTTAAAAACTTCTGTACGTTCTGCAAAAATAATTTATGATGAAATAAAAAAACAAGATTTAAAAAATCTAGATGGGTGGGTACAAGAGAAATTAACTCTTGCATCTGATTATCTAAAAACAGTTGCAGAATACATCCAAGATAAGGATGAATACAAAAAAGAAGTTTAATAATGGGAGAGTTAATACTCGAACAACTAATGGAACACAATCATCTAATGGAGTTAATAGGAGCATTTCTTACCGGTGTAGTAGGACCGGTATTATATCTACTTATTAGTAGATATTTACAAAAAGAAAAAAATAAGAAAAAAGATACTATAAAAGAAGCTATCATCGATATTGCAGTCATTAACAATGAGATAGAAGAAATACGAGAAGAGTTTAACGGAGATAGAGTATGGATATCCCAATTTCATAATGGAGGTAACTTTTACCCCACAGGTAAATCAATACAAAAATTCTCTGTATTTTACGAAGTATCTAAGATAGGGATATCATCAGTTGCACATACTTTTAATAATATACCTTGTTCACTTTATCCAAAAGCATTTGAACATATGATGGAAGGTAATGGAATATTTATTCCAAATTTTGCAGACCCAAAAGTTGCAACCTATGGATTAAAAAGTGCAGCTGAATCGGTTGGTACAAAATCTTCATTCTTAGTACCTCTATTTACTTTAGATGAAAAATACTTAGGAAGTATAGGAATTGATTATGTTAGTAAGAAAAAGAAACTCACAAAAGATGAGTGGGAACACTTTCAAATTAAAGCTGGTAGAATAGCCGGATTCTTATCAAGTTACTTATCTAGTCCCTGAAATTATTCGAAAATTTAACACTTTTTATTAGGTTTTCTCATTTATTTTTCGTATATTTACATAGTAAATAAGAAAGATATGAAGTTAAAAACCGTCCAAAAAATAATCAACGAAGTTTATCCAAAGATAGAAAAACATTATGGTTTTTCTAAATTTATACCTGAGTGTACTCCTTATGTAGAAACTCATTATAACATCTATGCCAGATATAGTGGTGAACCTGAAGCAGAAGGTGAACAAGATGATTGTCATGCTGAGTTTGATAGAACTGATAATAGTATTGTTATCTACTATCCTAATATGAAGAGTAGAGAACACATCATTCAGACCTTAGTTCACGAATACCAACATTACTTACAATCCCCTTCTTGGTTTAAAAGATACTATGATATGGGATACCATTATGGTAATCATCCATACGAAGTACAGGCATATGGTGAAGAAAAGAATTGGGTATTATTTAATTAAAAAGAGATGATGATGAATGGAATTATGAAAGAAGCAGTAGTGAAAGAGATGTTCGGTGAGTTGGTTGATACTTGTGAGAATTGTGAAGAGAAGTTAGGTGTGTGGACTACCAACCCATACTTAGAAGATGTGTGTGATGAGATAGAACATCAGTTCCTTTGTAAAGATTGTCATCACGAATTAATGATGGATATTTAAACCTTTAAACCGATAAATTATGAAAACAGTAAGAGAGTATTTAAGAGAAGAGTGGAGTGAGAATGGTGGTCACAGTACAAAGAAGGCTATCCTAAATCACGCGTGTGATAGAATTGGTAGTTATCAAAGTTATGATGATATAGAAGGACCTTATATGGCGGTATATTCTTATTGGGACCATAATGTTGAGCAATTCAATGAGGTAGAGAATCATAAGTACGTTGGTTATGAGATTAACGTAGATGGTCAAAAAGAAGATTGGTTAATGAGAAACTATGGTGTACACTCAATCAAACTTATAATTCCTCAATGGGTTATGGATATAAAAGCTGAAAGTGAGAGACATGCTTCTAACTTGTTTAACAAATACTTAAAACGATTGTAGTTAATATTTATATACTAATAGGAGAACATTATGATAACACTAAAATCAATATTAGAAGATGCTAAAATCAATACAAAGATTGATGAAGCAAAACCAATCGGTTCAGATTACTTTAAATCCTTTACACAAGCAGTAGAATATGCTAGAAAAATTACTGAAAAGAGAGGATTCAAAATCGATGAAGATGATTGGCAAACTCAAATTGCTTTTGGTGGTAAGTACACTCGTTCAAGACCTTCTAAGGGCAAAACACATTCATTTACAATAGGATTACTTAAGAATGGTAAACCACAGAGAAAATCATTACAAATCTCTGTATATGGTATGGATAGTGGTTCTTATGAGTTAACCCACTACATTAACTAATGATTAAATTAAAAGATATGATAAGTAGAAGTTTATTTGTAGAATCAAAGAAACTCAGAGTGTTCGATTTTGATGATACTTTGGTTAAAAC
>Ga0209092_10005433_pt1 | contig 10323 bp, 6 predicted proteins | sample FraStrMetagenome_FD_187446 | JGI IMG/M metagenome (GOLD analysis project Ga0209092, IMG submission 187446) | Marine eukaryotic phytoplankton communities from Arctic Ocean - Fram Strait ARC3M Metagenome (SPAdes) (version 2) | ecosystem: Environmental > Aquatic > Marine > Oceanic | place: Fram... | reverse complement strand
GAGAATGTGGAAATCGCCGTGAACAAGCAGGATATCAATTATGGGTATGGGACCTAAGTACTTTTGCACGTATTTATGTCCCGTTTTTTTGTGGCCTTTGTCATGCGTTGAAATGGATCCGAAGTAACGGGAAAGCCTGTCTGCTAACATTGTTAGATGGTGGAATGTTGGAAGTTTGGGATGCTCAAACAGAAAAACGACGGAAATTAATCCATTTAGGTAGAAAACCTAAGTCACTTGCAATCGTTGAAAAAGACGCGAATCTTTCTATTGTCGCAGCAGATGATAAAGGGGAAATTCAATTTTGGACGGAAAAGATTAATTCTTCCTCAAAAATCATGTGATATATGATTTCATGAATTCATGAAACTCATAGCATATGTAGGAAAATTATGATTATATTACCCAGTATTGTTGCCATAATCATGTTCATTAAAGGAAAGACTACTGCATGTATTTCCAACATTTTCATTCGAACTGAACTGTCAAAGCTTGGAGACGTGAAAGTTTTGAGAATGTATTTGTGTATCAAGTAAACTATATAATATTATTTGTGAAGAGAAAAAATGTTTGAAAATTAGGTTGAATTATGCACAAGCAGCACAATCTCATCCTCACTTCAAACAACGATGTATATAGATTTATCTTTTATGGTTCCCGCTTTCATTTTTAGGCTGAAAAATTTATCCGATTACCATTCATAACTTGAAACAAAAAGACACAACTTGTTCATACATTGAAAAAGATATTCACACATCTGCAGAATATTGCAGACATAAATTGCTCATTTCAAAACATTATCATATTGTATAGGTATTATGAATAAAAACGATAGAGAAACAAATCAAATACCTGACTAATTAGTTACATCACATCACTACCACATATGTCTCGATCTAGCATATGTACTGTTCCGCCAGTTTCTTTTAGGATCTTTTCGTGGTTGCACAACATTCCGAGTAGCATTCAAATCCGATTCTCTCTTATTATCATAGTTATCATTCACAAATTCATCGGAGGGTGTTGCACTTGTATCATCAGCGTCTATATTTCCTCGTGATTTGCTGTTCTTCTTTGATCCATTTAGATGTTTTCCTCGCTGTTGTGGAAAAGGATCGGGTTTATCTTGCTTTGCATTGACTGGGAAGAAACTAGGTGCGAAAAAGTCTGTCACTTTGGTCTGACATGAGAAGAAATAACACGATATTAGTTATATGGATGGCTCAAATGAATGTATTCAGCGACGTTTACGTTCAAACTAACCTTATTATCATTGTTCCAAGAATCAGGGGCTCCATCAATACTAGAAAATGATTTTTCAATAGCCTCAGATGGACTTGTAGATTGTTTCATTGGTCCATCAATACTAGAAAAAGATTCTTCATGATACTTTTTTGTCGATTTATTGACAGGAGTTTTCTTTTTCGGTGTCTTATCATCGGACGAAACCGTGTGATGACTCAAATTTGGTGAATGTACATGAGAGTAACTATCATTGTACTGGTCTCTATCCTTAGCTGTGAATTTAGTGAAGCCATATAAACTTTCATCGTCTTCGTCATAGGAATTGTTTGGACGAAGGACTGATGCAACTTCAATACCTTCTTCCAATTGGTCATCACCCCCCATCCGTGAGAATGTCCAGACACTTTCTGCATCGTTATTACTTTTATAGGATGACGGTGATATCATAGCATTGGGTGAAGGAGGCGGTAGTTGTTCATGAGCAACATTGCTTCTACTGGCTTTGGATTTGGCCTCAGAAATGACACTTCGTGATGAGGCTGTTAACAATTTTGCTTCGTGAAAAGTAGTATCGTCATCACCATCAATAGAGTGATCACTTCTAGCATATTTGGGAATTCGTCTAGTTTCTATAGATTGGCCGTCCATACTATAATCTAAACTAACTTGACTCACTTCATCATCTAATTCATTTTTACGAAGTGCTGGGTTAAATACCGCTGTTCCCATACCTATGGAAGACAAGTCATCATCATAGTCTTGCTCATAGGATTTGGTTTTTTTAGTCTTCTTTTGGGCTTTATTAGCAGAGCGTTTCACTTGATGTTTGATTTCATAAATATCTAGCATTTCCGTAAAATCATCGTGTTCTTCTGTATTGTTGGCTGTAGAAGCTTCCCTTCGTTTGTTGGCACGCAGGGGTTTCTCTTTTCGATCTCGATATACTTTCACAGCACCCATGAGTACGACAATACCAAGTACACTTGTCACAACTGCCATAATGATAATCATCTTATTTCCAGAACTAGGTGGGTTTGTATTTGACGAATTTGTAAGTTCTGTTCCAGCCTTGTCCACTGTAGATGTCTGCGTATCAATGCTATCGTTATCTTTTTCAACATCTACAGCGACATCTTCCAAAACAACGTCTATACTCACGTCTGTACTCAGTGGAACTACGTTCGAGATACTTGCCAACACTTTATGGTTTTCACCGATTGCATTAGTTTGAATCAAGTCAAGAAAGGAAGTTAAATGATTTGAAAGTGCTTCTTCCTGCAACTTTCGCAATTTTAACTTTAGTGCGAATAAGATACGTTCTTCTTCCAAAAAAGATGGAGGATCTAGTTTCTCTTTTTTGTATTGATCTTTAGTAGGTTCTTGAATGAGAGATTGTCCTTCAAAAGCAGTGGATATAATCTGATTATTGTTAGGTTGAAGCTGACGACGAGTATTCTGAAGGTTTCTTGTTTGTTGTGAAAAATCTTTTATATCAATTTGAGATTGTTGATATTGATAAAGATCGAAGACTTCCTTTTCATATTCGTCTAAGCTAATATCTCTGCTATTTTCATGTTTTGTAGTTGGCCATTGAAAGGATATGTAGTCTGATAAAAACGACTGTAGAATGTCTGTTAAAAGAATAAAATTAATGTCCTCCATTGCAGTAGATGAGGGAAATTCAAATCCTAATGAAAAAGATTCTAGTGGGAGAATCACCATAGATGAAGATATAATTAGGGAAGAAGGTGCAGATGTAGAAAAAGATGGGGCTAGTGTGATGGAAGAAGGTTTGGAGGAGGGCATCAACGTTGTTGGCGAAAAAGATGGATGATGGCTTTGAGTTGGCAATCCAGTGGGGCTCCGTGTTGGCTCGGAGGTTGGGTTTATCGTTGGTTTGTCAGTCTTGGGCAATCTACGAACAGTCCCACCTCGTACAAAATTGGTTTGAGCTCTGCCATTTACGAAACATCCTCCGATGAGGAGAAAGTTAAAAACTAGACCCATTATCATCGTATCTCTCATATTCAATATTCTCATTTTCCAAATATTGCTGAATTATTCTCTTTCTTTGTCAATTGTAGAGATTGATTATTGTACACTGATAATGATTTTGCACAAGAGCCAAATTTGTGTTGAAAACATTCCGCTTTTGTTCAGTTTTTGTTCGTTATAAATTCAGTTCTAGGTTTTATCCAATGCATAGACGACTGAATAATCCCATGCAACTTTTTATTAATCTAATTAAAGATTTAAATAGAGCTGAAATGATTATTTCACTGATTTAATTTCATTAAATGAACGTCTTTCTAAGTCATATTTTACATGTGTAATCAAACAGAATACTCATATTGGAATGTCACTTTAATTAAGCAGTTCACATACATTGGGAACATATTCATGTGTGTCATTTATTATCTGAGACACACGACAACGAAAAAAGAAATTACCTATCTTCATTAAACTTCTGCTACCATACCTATAGCACTATACCGAACCTGTTGATGTTTGATGATTCTTGACGTTTGCTGCAGAATTTTTTTTGAATCTTCTCTTTTCAATAGAAAGACAAAAACAACCAAGATTGTTTCAAATTTATATGGATTCTATTTAAAATATATTCATAATGATTAAAATTAACATCTCTCATGGATTTCATGGAATGAAATATAAGATAGGAGATTCACTCGTCCACTGAGGTGCAAGGAAAAAACTTGAGAGATGAAAGCTTGTAGCGTCTTGCTTGAATACGGTACCAACTATAAAGAACTTTGTGGGTGAAATAAAATCCCGATTCTTTTCATTTATAAGATATTTGGAATATATTTTTTTCCATAGTAAAGTTAGAGCAACATGTTTAAGCATATCTTTTCGACTTTGCTACCTTTTTGTTTATTACGTCTTTGGGTTTGGATAATTTTTGCTAATTTATAGAAGAACAATAAAAATTAATTATGAATATATGAATCAATTCTAGTTAGTAAATGCAAAGAATCAGAATTATTTGCAAAGGTGAGACTATAACAATAAAGAAGTCTCTTTCACCACTTAAACATTCTACAAAGGGATAGCTCTCATAATAATAACCGAAATCTGCATGAACATCCCTTTCGGCTACTCTATACGACACATGGCACCGTACCTAAAATGAAAGACGCGCCATGATTTAAAAAATCTGTACCGCAGGAATAGAACAGAAAATAAAATAATCATACAATACAAATAACACACTTGATTTTTTGTTGTTGTACACCTTCAATCCAACTTTGGTCTTTATGTGGAGCTTCATGTGTACTGCCATAGTCTAGCTAGACATAAGGAAACTCCTTGAACCTAGTACCTCCCAGGCATACCAACAAAATTATGCTGAGTTTACGCCCTCTATCCTGGAGGTAGCAAGGTTTTGAAAAGAAATGAAAATGTGGAGTATCAATGCCTTTGAAATATGACGTCGTAGCCTCAATTGAATTTTAATCCGCGCTGCTTTTTATCGTCCCCCCAAAACACAAACGGTATTGTAACGTAAACTTAATATCTACGTAAAACCCATATGAAACGTGCCATAAGTAGAAAGAAAAACATCGAAAAACAACATGTAAGTAATATGAACAAGTCTTCTGTGCCGTTAAATATTGTATAAGTTCCATATCTAAATTACCTGCAATCATACGAAAGATTGAAAAAAATAGTTAGGAGATGGTTCAATCAAGAAAGAATGGAAATTAAAACCCAAATCATCAAAATATTTTAGATTGAAATTCTACAAAAGTAACGCAACATCTAACAATCATCATGGCTACCCTCGTATTGGTTTCTGAATGCATTTTGGCACTAAACGACCGCACCGGATCGTCTCTTCCAGCTATTAACAAGTGGATCCTTAGTGAATACAAGGTAAGTCTTTTTGAGAAGGGAATGACTGTAAATCGTGGACTTTTGGTTTCCAAGCGTTTCAAGATTTTTCTGCAGCGCCGTATTTGAACGTGCTCCGTCCCTAAAATATGAGGAGCAATATTTTCATACGAACAACCTTTTTCGACCCAAAAAGTTGATAGAACCTTTCCATACTAGGTTGGGACCCCCTAGATGCAATTTCATGTCGAAGAATGTTCGATGTTGAGATAAATCGTCATTGTTAGGGGGTGACAGAGGTTGTACGTCAAGTTGTAGTATAGTCCTCCTTAGAGATTTCAGACCTCGTTGATTTCCTTTCCATTTGAAATTTTTCTGATCTTTGAACTTGTCTATATTTCTATACCCTTTCTCATCTCGAACTGCATTTCAATCACCCTGCTGTTGGTCGTTGGAGCAGAAGGAAATTAAGAAACATGTCATGAAAGCTGCTCTTAAGTCGGGACTTGAAAAAGGTACTTTAGTCCAGGTAAAAGCTTCGTACAAACTTTCTCCCGATGCAAGAAAGAGTCTCAAAGCAGCCCAAGCCAAGGCAGCACCAGTCAAGGTTGTTAAGAAGAAGGCCGCACCAAAGAAGAAAGCTGCTCCCAAGAAGAAGTCTGCACCTAAGAAGAAGGCTGCCCCCAAGAAGAAGTCTGCTCCTAAGAAGAAAGCTAGCACCAAAAAGAAGGCTGCTCCCAAGAAGAAGGCAACTTCTACTAAGAAGAAAGCTGCTCCTAAAAAGAAATCCACCAAGAGGAGGTAAATTAATAGCGACATTGAGAAGCTTCTTTGGCTGCTGTTTGGCTGGATTGACAGCCGTAGTCACGAAGAACGACGCTTCGACTTCCGTCTTGCACCATCTTAGGATGGTTTTTACGTACTTACATAACTTTTATAGTTTTTGAAAAATAACACTATAATCCATTTTCCTTTTATTGACTGGTGTAACATTAGCCATTAACTTTTATCTAACTATGAAATAACAAGAATTTAGGCGTTGCAACTCTTCTCCAGTGTATTGGAGTGTTTGGATGGTCATACGTAGAACTTCGATACCCAATGTAGAGTGCCGTTGACAAAGTTCACAAAAAGGAAAGAAAGGTAGGATGAACTTTGATCCATTGGGATTATTCGACATAGAATTTACCCGTCATTTCTGTGTGAGTGTTAAGCAACGAAATATACATTTGGGATATCATTTTATCATGATCTATATTTCATTTTAGGAATACCATGAATGACTCGCGTACGTACTTCCATCGTTCCAACCAAAGACATGAATATCAAGTCAACATGACAAATTTCGTTTCCTTTTTTGGAAAGTACAACTGACTATAACGTTGGAATGTCAATGGTGGGTGACAGGTAAGACATTTAGAATAGTAGGAGGGATGAATTTGGATAATCCAAAAGATGTGCAGTCTACCGTACACAACTTATTTTGTGCAAAGTACAAACTACGAAAAGATCAAAATATAGTTGATCATTCCGAATCAAATCCTCCTTCGAATATATCATTCGATCATTGACTCATTGTGTGGAGTGCCAAAGAGTAACGGGAGAGGAAGTGAGATGGAAGATTTTATGGGAGGGAAAGATAAGGAGAAAGCAAACGAGTTACTATGGGAGGATCGAATTTTACGTAAGAAAAAAAAACAAAGTTCGCAAATGGAGTATAAAATGTTTCTGAAAATGTGAGCAGCTTTTCGCAAAATGCCCTTTGGATCGTACCTACGTCATAAACTATCTAGGAACAGAATTACAATTAAGAAGTATATAGGAGTAGGAGTTGATGAATTAGATGACGATACGATGACTTACTTAGTGCCATTAGTTGAAGATAAAAAAATATAGCCATAGTACAAATCTGCTGTATCATGCACCTACATTTTCTTCTTGATGATGGAGTCAAGACATTATTCAGTGTCACCTCCCTTACGCACGAAATTTTGGGCATCGATTTTTAATATTATTAAAAGGCATCCTACACTCGGATAGGTTCCGACCATCAAGAAACGATACCATGTTTCTATCCATAAAAACAACAAAGTTCGGTCTTATCCTTGCATTCTTACAGAACGACTCTAGCTTGGCTTTTTCGGTGTCTCCTAATTTGAGTTCCAAATTACATTCCTTTTCTTTCCATTCCTCCTCCTCCTCCTTCATCTTTCCAATATCTTCCTCCACGTCTCTTTCCACTTCGACAACTAGTAGTACTAGTAGTAGTAGTAGTAGCAGTACTAGTAGAAGTAGCACTACTAATGATATACCATCCTGTCTAGAGGGTGTTGCCGAATTTGAACAATGGTGGAACCAAATCAATCCATCCTCCAATAGGAATCAATTAGAACATGCCTCTTTTGATTCTGATCAATTGAGAGGATTGAAATTTTCTACCACTCAAAATATTGAAAACCTCAATGGTCAAGATACGATTGTCTCTGTCCCTCGAAGTAGGGTGCTTCATACTCCATTGCAAACCAAAGATACGGAGATGGATTGGGATACCAATCTTTCGATTCAATTATTAGAGGAATATTCCAAAGGCAAATCCAGTGCTATGTATGGGTGAGTCAAGTGACTCATTGTTGATTTGTTAGTTGTCATTCATTGATGTTTTGATTCGTTTCTTTATGATATTTTTTATAATTATGATATTATACTACCATCATAATATCATGTATGTTGGTTAGATACTGTTCACTCTTGGCAAGAGGGAATGATTTCCATCCCACCATTCCACCACCCCCCACAGCCCCCAATGCCATTCGTCACTGGACATCTTCTCAAAAAGAATTACTCTCTCACAATCAACATCCAAAGGGAACCAAATTACTTCAATTACAAACACAACAAAGTCAATCCTGGAATACCAAATATGAGACATTATCGTCATCACATCAAACTAAATTTTCCAAAGAGGTCTTTTTATGGGCCATGGAAGCAGTCCATTCAAGAGCCTTTTGTGGTGATTTTGGTCCTACAGTGTCCATTGGACGAACACCCATCCTCGTTTCGGGAATCATTCAAGTGTTAGCCATCACACTCGGTGTCCAATCCTTATTATCCTCCACACAACAAGATGGATTTGTCGCCGTGTGTACCTTAGTAGCGATTCTCCCAATCATTGTTTGGAACTTTGTCCTTGGAGGTGGTGGAGATGGTGTATTATTGCCCATGATTGATTCGGCAAATCATTTGGCAGATGCCGATAGTCGGATTGAGTATGATCCATTCCAGGATGGTTTTGGATTGACCTTGGGGAGGAATTGTCAGGGATCGGAGGGACAAGTGTATATTAGTTATGGAACACAAAAATCAGATTCGGAATTGTTGCTCAATTATGGGTTTTTGCCAAATGTTACGACGGAGATGGAAGTGGATGGGAAGGAGAGTTATCGCAGTCAGCTGGCGGAAGCTTATACAATGCGAAATTAACATTCACGTAGGGGATTCTAGTAGGGATATAAACTATTAAAAAAAGTCAAATGTGTGCTGATTAGTTATTATTTATTCCATGAACCTCACTGCTTTTTCGAGAGACAAAAGAGAGAGAGAAAGACGGAGTTGCATAATGGATCAAACAGAGGAACCAGGAATGGAACAGATTAATTGGTGGTGACATTCGTTCCTTTGCTTTATTTGACAAACTATCAATACATTGAAAATACAAGATGAGACATAAGAAAGGAACGAATTACAAAATAGAAATATAGATAGAACCAACACGTACCGCCCAGTTCTGCACCATAATCTTGGAAACACATTGAAGTGCATGACGTTGAACATCAACATTTTCATGATCAATCAAGGCCATGACCGTTTCTTTCGCTCCAAGTCGTTTGGCAATGGAGCGTCCATTGGGATAATGACGTACAAATTCTCCAATATCATAACAGGCAATGGCCGAAACATCATCGTCCGTACTGGACAAGAGTGCAATCAACACCTTGAGTATCCTGAATTGTCCATCTTTCCCCTCCATCAGAGACGCATTTTCTTTGAAGAATTTTTCAGTATGGACGGACCCCCACCTCAAATGACCACTTTCCACTTCGGATTTGTAGACTTCCCATCGACTCATTTCTTTGTAATTCTCCACGAGTAGTTTGTGCAAGGTCTGCATATCTTGCACCATATCCGGATCCGTCCATTGTCGTTCCAACAATAAATCAATCGCCTTCATCAATCCACAGGCAATCATCTCACTCAAAAACGAAGCACCATCCATCTCCATCACCGATTTGGATGCCGAGTCATGAGTTCCTACACACACTGCCAGATTGACCAAGGCGGACAAGGCCACACGGACCACTTTTTCACGGGGAGCACTGGAGACTAACTCCACCAAGGCCGCGACGGCAGCATTGTCTTTTGAAAAATCATTTCGAATATCTTCGGACGAATTGAGTTCATAGGTCATGGTCCACAAACAAAAGGTCAATTCGTACAATTGTTGCACAGAGGCATACCTATCGTTGGAGGAAGAAGACGACGACGAGGAGGATTTTTTACCTCCCATTTTTAATTGACGGGATAGATATTTGATCCCACCTCGTTTGGCAAAACAGACGCGTGCTTCCGTAGCATTCATAAAGGCTGTCAATGCAGGTATGGCCAGAGTGAGATTGCCAGTGGAGGGTTTGAGTTGGGAGATGATCCAGGAGATCAACGCTTCCATAGGTTCCACCGCCGAACCAAAGGAGATTTTTTTGGAAGGAGGGTGTGAGTCATTCGTAGGAGGATGGGAAGACGAAGTGGCAGTTTGTTGACTAGGACAGGCAATGAACAATATTTGCGCTAGGCACAGAGCTGCTCCGGATTGGGCAAAGAGATCCACGTTGCGGTTGTGTAAGATTCGAAGAAGGGCTTTCCATTGATCCACGAGAAGACCTTCTTTGCCCACGTAAAACACGGAGGATATTGTGACGTTGTTTCCATGAGTGAGCATGGTTAGCATGTCTAACAGTTTGGTAATGGCATAATGTGTGACGACTCCGAGTGGATCCTCATCGAGGGTGTTTAATGCTTCTTCTTCCAAGATGGAATCACTGATTTGAGATACTTGTCCTGCAATATATATTATAATATTATAATATCATAATATGAGAGTATCCAAAGATCGCAATGCAATGTTACATCATCATCATCATAAAATAATCATAATTATAACAATAATCATAA
>Ga0209092_10005432_pt1 | contig 10323 bp, 4 predicted proteins | sample FraStrMetagenome_FD_187446 | JGI IMG/M metagenome (GOLD analysis project Ga0209092, IMG submission 187446) | Marine eukaryotic phytoplankton communities from Arctic Ocean - Fram Strait ARC3M Metagenome (SPAdes) (version 2) | ecosystem: Environmental > Aquatic > Marine > Oceanic | place: Fram... | reverse complement strand
TGATTTCACACATGATGCCGCTTTTGGTCACATCGAATGCATCTATCACATCATCATATTTTCGCTTTTTTTGCTTAGACTCATGAAAAAATTCCTTTGGATCCTTTATTAGCATATATAAATCGAATCCAATAAGTTGTTATGTATGTCAAATATTAAGTACATACAATAAGAAAAATATGTTGAAGTATTGTTTAAATGAGATTGATTTTATGTGTATTTTCTATAGCTAGATACTCCATTAATTACTTGTAAACGACGGTTGGATAGTAATTGTGGATACTGCCAACTAACTACAATCTGGATGCCTTCGGGCGAAGCCAGTTCGAATCCCACCAGTCGTTGTTTCGATTTTTTCTCTTGTCATAAGATATTGAGTTTTTTTGCTAAAATGTAGATTGAAATAAACAATTTTTTATTTTTTATTTTAAAAAATATAAATTTAATATAAGATAATTTTACTATGTATTGTGGTGTGTGCAGGGCAGCCAACGGAAGTAACGAATTACAACAGATGTAGACCTGACTCACACACCGCATTTATCAGTTCAATCAATAGGTGATTTTCTTGCTTCTCCCCTACCACTAGGTAAGCGGAGGAACCATCACAAGAAGGAATCGGACCTAGAGACATGAGCATGATAAATTTGCACTTATAGGCTACTTTAAGCTATATAAAGTACATACCAAAAATTATAGGGAGAATATGAAATTTTATTTTTCTACACTGAATTTGAATATCGTAGTTAGCCTTCCATGACGCCGGATTTTGAACTGACGATGAGGGACGATTTTTTTTACTTATTCTCCCGTAGTGCAATAATAACTATAATATTTGAAATATTCTAAGTGAAATCATAGGTTTTGATGGAAGAGTTTTTTAGCTAATACTCTATAAATAAATCATAACGCTTTCATTAGTAGTAGTAGTAGTATATGTTTATTTTAACGTGTTTAAATTTACAGGATTCGATGACCGAAAATGTTTCACGTCCCGCAAAGAGAAAATATATTGAACGAAAAAAGGCTTGATAGGGGTATCCCTCCAAAAAGTGTTTCCATTTTGCCTTCCTGTCGGTAGCTTGGCAAAGTATCTGTCCCACCTCCACGGAAGCGATGACACGAGGAAAGTGGTGGAATCATTGCGTGGAACATTGGTGACATTGGTGGAGAATCCGCATCCAATCACCGGCAAAGAGTGGAACGCACTTGTTCCGACTCGAGATACGAAACACGCTTTGATCTCTGGTACTGTCAAGATTCCTCGTCGATATCTTCCGACGATCATAGTTGCAGCAATGATTGTGATATCATCGCTAGAGAGTACCGGTGGCATATCTGACAACTATTTCATACCAAACTCGATCAATCGTACATTTCAGACACGCGCTTGAAACTTTCTTCCTTCCCACTTACAAGTGCATACCCTGAATTTCTTTCAGCTGCATAATGACGTAGAAAGATGCCTTTCTTGTCATCATTATTATTGCCTTCCAAAATACTCTTGTCGTTCGTCAGGGAATACAGCTGGTTCGAAAAGTCAATCCGAAGGTCATGCCAATAGGATCCACGAGGCGAAACTTTATTGTAAATAGGTACCTCCTCTACGTATACCTAAAATAAACACACAATTATTGAATCTATAGGTTATCGAGCCCGTCCATGGCGAGAATAAAATTTGATACATCGTACCGCTTCAAATATATCTTATCGCCACGAAAGCTTCCTCGCTACGACACTCGGAACACACTAGTCTCATTTGATACTCCGAACTAATCGATCACCCTAGCTATACCAGTTGCCAGATACTAAGACATTCATTGCAAGAACAAATACCTCCACATCATCGTCACAGAATAAATTTAAATGAGATTGTCTCTTGTTTTCTTGTTAGAAGTCACTTCCTGACGGGGTTGCCCCTCGCATCAAGTGCGGCCCTTAACTTAAAACACTCGAAGACTTTATCAAAAAAGCATTTGACGGTCATACGGGTGTTTCTATTCTAACAAAATCCCCTTCTGTTGATTCGTCTATACGTACCAAAAGATGTCTTGTTATCCCTTTTCCTTGAAATAATAATTTATCGATAGAAGAAACGAAGGGAGGCTCATCATTTGTGTATATACTATCCAGTCATTTATTGAAGAATATGAAGACGTAATATTTATCAAAATACGAAAACTTAAATGTTTCCTTATTTGAATTCATGTGACTCTTCTTTATCATTGCGAATATATCGCCTTATTTGCTTTGGCGGAAGATTGCATTTTCATTGTAAAAGGAGTAAAAGAAGTAAACCTAAAGTTTGATTCAAGAAATGTTATTAATTTTGGTAGAGTTCATTTTCGTTTGTCCAACAGCATTCTTTGAATAAAAATTCATTACTACAGCTTTATTCCTTCTCCAATCAATCGTACGCAGAGTCCGTAGAAGTTCCTACACAGCTGCTGATTCAGGATTACTTCCCGCTAGCTCTAGAGAGAGAGAGCTTATCTAACAACGATAATGTTCATCCTCTTGAAGAAAAAAAAATGAACGGAAAGAAATCATAATACGCCATTTTTGTCCTAGAAACACAGGAGCAATATTCGCACTTCGAACAAAACTGATCAGCCTACACGTCCAATGATGAAACGAATAACCAAAATTTCGAGAATCTGCAAACTTTTTTATCCACATATGAAGGTCATCTCTGTCCTCCTTCCTCTCGATTCGAATAGATTCAAGATCACCTCCAATAGATGTTTGCTTGATGCAAGGTGTGAACTCATGTATCAAAATCTGATCCACATCATTGGTTCCTATTGAATATGATTACACGAGGATCGCGTGAATTCAAGCCCACCAAAAAATGGGTCAACGCAAAATGTTTGTATCCTACGGTTCATAAATAGTACACTGCGACTATGCAGTGTTGTTCAATTATGAGAGAATGCCATTTGTTCATTCTCCTTTCTCCCAAAGAACAAGAATTTGGATACAGTTTCGAATACTTTTTGAAAACGTTTTGCATCCATTTACCACAAGTTTGCGACTTATGAAAGGCGTATTCTTTATCCATCACAAACGTCCCAGATTTTGTCAAATGATCCAAAATGATGCTTTGTTTCCACTGCATATTATGTATACAAATAATGCAACTGTTGTATCAAAATCTTGCTCGTGCATTTGGTATAATGAAAACAGGTCACATCGAATCAAGAATGATGAAACCAAATGTATCCCTGCTTTGCCTTTTTGACAACTTCTAACCCAAATGAAATAAAGCAATTTCAAAAGTATTTGTAAATGTTGATTGTCTAAAAATGCACATGTATATTATAATGATTAACTAACAAATCGATTTCCTTGTACAATCATATTGCACACCCATGTTACTCTATGCATCTACGGATGCATCACAAGTTAATTTAAGATCTTTCACATACAATCTGTGCCCATCAGCATAATTACACCATACTTCCACAACGTATTGAAACCCTTTTCTACAATATTTGACAATATTGTCAGTTTCGTCATACGTTTTATCAACTGCAAAGTACTCGTAACGATCTGATCCATGGAGATCGATAATATCAAGTTCAAGAACCTTATTAACGAAGTTCGCGAATTCGTTATGTACTAGTCGCACACGGAGCTGTCCTTGAAAATTACCATAGCCCTGATCACGCCATGCAAACTTCAAATTGACTGTTGAACAAGGAACTTTTCCAATGGTCTTACTCCTTCCAATTTCGTGCCATCCCGAAATATTATCATAGCTCCAAAGTTCAGGACTGTTGATATTTACAAGTTCCAATGATTGTGTACTTGTCGGCACTCCATATACTTCAACTTCACCAATATTTAGAGTTTCGTGCTTTCCAGGTAAATCAATTTTTACTTTCCGTCCAACAACGTTCAAAACATCTATTTCGTACATGGGCAAGACTACCGGGTCGCTATCTTGATGTACTGTTGTTACTTCACTATTATCCATAGAAATAACTCTCACACGAAAGCCTTTAATTCTTTCTAACCTCGCATCTGAACGATTATAAATCTTGATTTTGGTAATAGTGGTGTCTTTTTCCAATGTTCCTTCCCACCACGGATTGAGTTCTGAATTTGTATGGGCACATACCACAAGTCCATGTGAGTTTGTATCACCATTGCAAGCGTTGCTAGCTACGCAACTTTGAAAAAGACTTGATTGATTAGCTAACACAAAATTGATTTTATTGATGTCAGCAGCAGTATCTGGTCGTTCTAAATTCAATTTTGTTCTGTATGTTGGGTTTTCATTTATAATCTCTTCAGGGGTTTTATGATCTTTATGAGCAATCAAATCTTGTGCACCAATTGCTTTATTTTTGATACCAAGAACCGATGGACATGCATGGTAAACCTTGTTGACTAAATCTGACTGCAGAGAATTTAAAACGTAGTGCAGGCAGTGATTTTGAGTGGTGACAACATCTTCATCTTTAAATTTTACAATCTCATCGTCCTTGTACAACAACGAATTCTTCAAAAATCGCGTGTGGCGTTTGTGGGCAAGACTTTTTTCTTGTTCTTTTAAATCAGAAAAATCTGGATCAACAATCTTATCAACGATTTTCCAGCAATCATCCTCATTTTCTGCTTCAAAACACTCTCTGCATATGCCTACAAGATAATGTGGTTTGCCTAAAAATAGAGAAGAAAAGGTGTTAGAAAAAACCTCAAAATCATATTTTCTAAATCTAACGGTTCACTCACATTTCTCTAATATTTCAGAAGCGAATGTATCACCATAATATGTGAAATCCCTCCATGCACTATTCTTTGTATTCAGTAGAAATTCCTCTGCCAAATCATAAGGGACAGTATCATTCACCAACTCAAATTTTATTAACTCAACATTTTCCTCCATTCCTTCATGCATGGAATTAAATCCATTCAATATAAATTCATTTGGATTTGCTGGAGATGAATCTCCGGCTACTATACTCTTTACTGCATTTACTACAACACGCTCAAATTGCTCGGAAAGGTATGAGTCAAAACCCGCATGATTCTTCGGAACCATACAAGCAATCAAATTCATTACAAAATCATAAGACTCTTGCTTCCACTCAGCGTTTTTCATAACAACATCTAAAAGCTCTTTACTAGCACCTTGACTATTTTTAAGGGCCATTTCTTCCCAAACTTCACGCAAAAGTTTGCACTGCTCTCTCAAAAGTCTTCCTTGTCCAATATAGTCAACTAAGTCCCAAATTGCGAAGTATGAGTCAGGTTCCCCTCTATCAATCACTGCCCAAGTGGCATTGTTCGTCATTAACTGTTGATAAAGACTGTCAGGAGTGGGCGCGTTTGGTCCATAACATGTTACGTAGGACTGGAAAGTGGAGTCCATATTGCTTTTACCCGCTCCTGAGCCTTGTGCGGATTGTGAAGAAACTGTTGTTCCACTAGAGCTTGCAGTAGCATGTGAAGCAGCGGTACTAACACTAGCTCCCAAACCAAAAAGCCCAGTTTTTGTTGTTGCCTCACCTTCCGTTTTACTAGCCTCCATAGCTGTTTGAGTCAATCTAGCAGAAGCGGCAGAATACATCTCACTAACTGATTTTTCAGATTTTGTGGTAACTTTCATTGTACGTACAAACACTCCACCTAAAGTTTGGGTGCCAAAAGGAATGTGACTGCCAAAATTGTGAATGAATTCTCGTGCCCTGCTTCGCAACTCCATTTCTTTTGCAACAGGATCCTCAGGCATATCTTTTTCATCTGTAATTCCTTGAATTCGAAAATACGCATAATCTGTGAGTACGAGCCCACCTTCTTTAAGACTAAAAGTTTTTGTTGGCATATACATAAATTCAGAAACTAAAGCTTCGGTTACTTTTTGTTTCATTTCCTGTTTGTGTCTACTGTCATTTGAAAAAGAACCATTGCTCTCATTGGTTTTGGTTTTCGCAGAGGTAATTTTTGCTTTACCTCCTGCAAGGCCTAGATTAATTTTACCACCTCCACTTCCACTCGTAGTAGTAGATCCCTTTGTAGCTGTGCTAAATCCACTATTTCGTGATGATGATACAAATGATGTCATCTCTGCTTCGCTTGTGCTTCTGTGAGTACGGGAGAAATATGGGGTGGTTGGGCCCATCATATTCACGACATTTGGAGTTTGAAGAAGCTTTCTTTGAGGTGTTGAAGCTGCAACATCTGGTGTTACAAATAATGCTACGGCAGAAAGAGCCTGACCACCGTTTACTGCTGCCACAAGCTCGGCATCGCTTGTAAAAGGTTGAATTGCAGTCATTGCTGTTGGACTGAAATCTGTTTCCAAAGCTTGTAGCTGTTGCTGTAACGCCATGCCCTGCGGAGTAGAAAGCTTTAATGCCTCAGAATTTTTAATATTCTGAATAAGCTTTTCAGATTCTTCCTTTCGTTTATCAAGATTTTCCTCCATGCTGACTAAATTAACACTCTCAAGAAGGTTTTGTACCTCACTTGCAACACGATCCCTGTCACCTCTCACCTCTGCTAAATCTTCTTCCATACCTCTATCAATTGCACCAGCCATATCTTGGATGATCGGAGCAAGGGCAAGGGCGATACCAACAGGGCCCGCAAGAGCTCCCAAGGCACCAGTAACAGCACCAGCACCACTTGCTAGCTTCCCTAGACTTCCAAGCTTACCAGCTGACGAGGCAGTTATTCTACCTCCATTGACTTTAGATCCTCTTTTGGGACGTTTATGTTTTGATCCGCGAACCTTTGATCCAAATGACTTCGCAGTTGCTGGGTGCTTTTTCCGTAATATTCCTTTACGGTCAACATTACCTTTACTCTTTTCCTTTGCCATTTCTTGCCTTGAGCCCATCATGTTTTTCCTGAGTTTTGAATCCATCTGCAAGCGCTTTTTGGAACGGGGCAACTTTTCTTCTAATTTTTCACCACTAAGTCCATTATATTCGCCACTCTCTCCATACTTTTGCTTGTTGCTCTCTCTATGAAAATCCATGAGAATTTTGGATGTCTCGTGATAGAGATCCTTATCTGTCAAATTCGTGATATTATCCATTCCATCTTCTTCTAGCTTATTTGCAACATTCAATGAAATTCCATTTTCAAGAAGTAAACCTCGAACTGCAGGAACTGAGGTACCAGGAGGCGTGCCCAATAAACCGGCATATAACTTGTGTGCTACAAGTTCATCGCCGCTTGGTGGCTGCATCAAACTTTCAACATTGTCCCACTCATCACTGCCAGATATATTAGAAGTTCTTGTATCTACGTTGCTGGAGAACGTGCTAAAGTCCATCTTAAGAAGTTTTTTAAGGGTAGGAGCTTCGGCGGTTAATTTTTTTGCCCAATCTGAGCTAGTATCCACTCCATTCTGAAGGAGAAGTCCCTGTGTTTGTCTTGCCGGCGTAATACTTGCATAAGCTTTTCGGGCATTCTGTTCATGGAGATATTCGATCCCACTTAAGTCTGAGTCATCTTCTCGTACTTCGACAGCCTTAATATAAAGGGTGTCCAAATTAGTCGCAGTAGACACGTGTTCTGTGACTAAAGCCAGCGCTATCCCCCCGTCACTTGCGAGGTCTCCCATCTCAGTTTTCACTTCATCTGAAACAGCATGTACGGCTTCGCTACTGAGATAGAAGTAGCTTGTACAGTCTTCACTAGCATTAATGAGTAGATCAGCGAACGCTACTCGAAGGATACTTGATAGAGCATTGATGTCTATATTCCCATCACCATCTGTTGTGCCTTTGATTTTTTCTATGTCGTTACCAAATAGATCTTTTGTGTAGGAATTCGGCAAACACTTGTAGGTGAATAAATTAAGCCTCGTGCCATCACGCTCTAAAGCATATCCATCCTCGGGGAAATACGTATACTTCTCACCGTTTCTTGAAGCATCAAAAAATAGGGGGCGTTTCTTTCTTTCAACTGGTTCAGGATCAGTTGCTTCTTGGAGAAGGATCCTTCCTATTCCTTTCACGGAAGACAAAGCGTCTTCCTCCATGGCCTTGGCAAGTTGAGCTGATACGTCGTTACTTGGAGCACTTAGAGTCGAAAGACCACTTCCGGAAGTTTTCAGGCGTTTAGAACGCTTCTGGATCCCAATGGCACGAATGTTCGGCGAAGTCATAGTTCTTGAGAAAGGGTTAGATATCTTTTCAAGCGGTGCGAAAACTAATATTAAAATTAGAAAGCGATTGGGCTTTTTGTGAGCAGCAGTTGTCGATCTGGTGAGGATATGCCTTTAGAATGGTAAAGAGGTAGTAGTATGTTGACATACTTCGGCTGTAAGTGGGTCTCAGTAGAGGATAAGCACACATAAAGATATCTTTCTCATTATATCATATGTGTACGTACCGGTGTGAAATGTAACTTCTTTGGATTATTGCAATATCGATAAAGAAAAATAGTGTCACGACCCTTCTAATTGGTTTCGTTTCAAGATGCATACGAATCAGTACGTATGCTTTTATTTGCTATGTACTAAAGAATTGTTTTCTAACCTTAATAAATGCTTCCGAGATCTCAGTTGCACTTTGGTGAAGCGTCAGCACTAAACACTTCTAACTAAGTTGAATATCCTGAAAGAATCCAGGAATCGTCTGCGATTCATGCCTTACGCCTTGTTCTGTGGATAACGTTCATATCTAAGGCCCGTAGATGTGATGAAGAAAACGTTCATATCTAAGGCCCGTAGATGTGATGAAGAAAACGTATGTTTGTTTTTTGATTGACGACTATTGCCTTGGATTCGTTATTGTGTAAAAACGTAGTATGAATGATACATACGACCTTTTATATGATGGAGTCTGTAAAAGGTATGATTTTGTAGGTTTCATTCAATTGTGAAAAAAAGGGATCCTTGAATTCAGGAAATTGTGTTCCACTTTCACTCATATAATAGATTATTTCACTTAATATAATTTTTTTGTGATGATATCAAAACAATTTAAGTAATTATATTACTATGAAGTTTTAGCTCTTTATTTAATGAAATGTAACTTAACTAAAAAATATCACGTAGCGCAGACACCGTCTTCGGAGGGTTCTGGCAGCGCGTCGTAAAATAATAAATGCAAATTTGCCAAAATATCAATACATGAATAAGAATGCTGATAGTGTGTGAGGTTGTGGTGCGTGCAGGGCAGCCAACGGAGAGAACGAATTTTAACAGATGTAAACCTGACTCACGAACCATATGTACTCAGAAATTATTGTGCAATAAATTAAATTCATGCTTCTCCCCTACCACTACATGAGCGGAGGAACCATCACATGGGTTCGAACCTACGTACACAAATTCTATCCACATGAGCTTTTCTAAGTTATATAAAGTAAATACATTGTTTGTAATTAATTTTTTATGAAACTACGTATTTCAATTTTATATAGAGAAAGAACAATTCACTGAAATCATTAATTTACTTTTCGCTAATAGAACAGACAAAAAATCAACTATTAGGAATTTATTTTTTCATAATGCTCGAAAAGAAATAGATTTTAACTGGGCAGACGATAAAAATTCTGTAGAAGCCTATCAAGAAGCTTCATCTTCAAAAGGAAAGAGATGAGTGACTCAACTTATGTTGTACCTGGAGCATATCGGAGGTTGGAAGAGTTTGAGAATGAGTCAAAAAAACTCCATGGTATGAAGAAAAAAGCCAAACGACAGTCGACAGGCAGGACTTGAACCTGCAGCGTCCCGTGGGACCACTCGACCTAATCCCGATGTTGGACCATTTCTGCTAATCCACAATCGTTTGACAGAAACTCTGCAAATTTGATATTTGAACAGCAAATAAGTTTGGAATGAGAAAACATGATTTTTATATAGCCGCATCGTGGAAATCAATATTGAGATGCAAAAAAATGTTTAGGGTGATTATTGGAGACGGGTGATGAACTCGGTGTCTTTGCTATAAATGTAAATTCAATTGGTTGATGATCGATCGCAAAAAAATATCCAATATATTCTCTTTGTGGAAGAAGAAGCAATTTGATGTTATATTTGACACTCCACATGCCCTTCCTGCCGTAACAAGCCTTGCTTACTTGAAGCCAAGAGGAAAGATGGTATTGACTGACGTGGAGCCAAGACATTCACTAGGTTATTTTTGGTCCAAGTTAACCAGGAAAGGTTTTACTATGGTGATGGTGGAGTCAAAGAAAGCGGATTTGGAGTTGATTGGAAGTTGGTTAGCGCTATTTTTTTTGTATTGATGTTGATTTCACACATGATGCCGCTTTTGGTCACATCGAATGCATCTATCACATCATCATATTTTCGCTTTTTTTGCTTAGACTCATGAAAAAATTCCTTTGAAT
>Ga0209092_10005431_pt1 | contig 10324 bp, 26 predicted proteins | sample FraStrMetagenome_FD_187446 | JGI IMG/M metagenome (GOLD analysis project Ga0209092, IMG submission 187446) | Marine eukaryotic phytoplankton communities from Arctic Ocean - Fram Strait ARC3M Metagenome (SPAdes) (version 2) | ecosystem: Environmental > Aquatic > Marine > Oceanic | place: Fram... | reverse complement strand
GCGTGATTAAGTTTCATGCCTGTTATACCTCTAGAGTTTCCTTTGCCTTTTGGAAATTGGTCCATGTTTAACGGCCCGTCCCATACAGCACTTTCTCCAACTTGACCTGTTAATTCAGGTTTACCAATAATTGATTTACTTTTGTGATCCATATTATATCTTTTTATTTATTCTCATTTTAGCAGCTCCAACTGCACTGTTTCTTGCAAATTCACTTCCAAATATATCCATTGACGCTCCTGCTGGTCCTGGCATTGCTTCAGACAAAGATCCTGCGGATAGTGGTGCCTCAGGCATTGAGCCAGATTCAACAGTAGCTAAGTCCTGTTTTACTGCGCCTCCAGTACCCTGAGCAGCTAAATCGCCGCCACTGCCGCCACCTTCTAAAGCTTCTAGTCTAGATTCAATGCTGGTAAATCTACCATCGTTTCCTCCTACTGCAGCAGAGGCATTGCCTACCGCGCCTCCTTTTCTAGCCAACTGTCTTGCTCTAGCTTGTTCCATTAGTTTCTGGGTCATACCCATTAACCCTCCTCGATTTCGTCCACCAAACATGTTACCAAATCCTGGGATATTGCTAGACCCTGCAGTATTGCTAGATCCCGCAGCAGATCTACCTGCCGCTACCGCCGCTGATGTTACACTCATAGTTATCTATTTTTATCTCTATTAACATTATACACAGACGTTTGTAATACTTTGTCCATGTATGTTTTACCTTGCATTATAGAGTTTCTTCTCTCACTAGTTGGAATATCTTCGTCACCAATCATTATTCTGTAAATTCTTCTTATAAGTTGTTTACCTTTAAAAGAAACTTTATATATGTTATATTTTTGAGTTGTTCTATTTCTTTTTCTCCAGACAGTTACCCAGTCTTCTTGAATAAGTTTATTCCATCTTCTGTTGTTCCAGCTAAAAGAATAACTCCCCATTTTAAAATCATCGATTGTAAACATATCTATACAATCTAAATATATAAGTAACTCTATTTCAGCATCAGTTAAGCCGTTGTTTCTGCAGGCCCATTTACGTATAGTACGGTAATGTTTTAGCAGATTGAGATCTTTTAAATCTCCTGCTTCTAGCCTTTTCATATTACAACGACAATATCCTGAACTTTTATTACTTGTAATTTTTCACCATCATGCTCTATATTGTGACCAGCATGTTTGTCATAAAATATATGATCATTCTTTTTTAGAAATGATTGATCTCCTGGATCTATTACTTCTGCTTGAACGTATCTAATATCATCTCTATCGTTTTCAGATAACAACAAACCTCCTTCGGTTTTAGTTGTTTTCTTTTCTAGCTTATTAACTAGTAAATAACTACCTACTGCTTTCATCAATTCTAATATTATTAATTACACAATCAGTTGATAGTATTGTTGTTGCTACTGAAGCCGCGTTTTTTAAAGCGCTCTTTGTAACGAGCAGAGGATCTATAATACCAGCTTTAATCATATTTACCATATTACCTGTAACCACATTTATTCCTTCACCTTTCTTATTAGGTTCATCAACCTCAAGACCGGCGTTTTTCAAAATTGTTTTGTATGGTGCTTTTATTGCTTTTCTTAATATACTTTCTCCAGGTATTTTTTTGTCTAAAACCTTAGAAGCATTTAACAAAGCTATACCACCACCTGGTACTATACCTTCTTTTATCGCGGCTCTTGTAGCACATATAGCGTCTTCTACTCTATCTTGTTTTTCTTTCAACTCTATAGCTGAATTAGCTCCTACCTTAACTACCGCTACTTTAGCGCTTAGTCTTGCTAGTCTTTGCTCTAAACCTACTCTAACATGTTCTTTATTAGTCTCTAGTAATTTAGATCGTATCTGGTTTATTATAGTCTCAACTTCTTCTGAATCCTTTTCAACTCTAATTATTGACTTGTCTTTTTCTGTAACAACTTTAATACATTGTCCTAGATAGTTTACCTCTATAGAACTTAGATCATCACCTAAGTCTTCGTTAACAACGGTAGCTCCTGTTAGTAATGCTAAGTCGTCTAGTATTTCTTTACGTCTTAATCCGTATGCAGGTGGATCTAACACGTTTATCTTTATATTACCTTTCATTTTATTCATAAGTAGCGCGGACATAACATTTGCTTCCACTTCACCTATGATTAATAAAGGTTCTTTTGTTTTTATAACATGCTCTAATACTGGTTGTATCTGTCTTATTGAATCAACTTTAGAATCTATAAGTAGAACTAGAGGATTGTCTAGCTCTGCTGTACCTGTATCTTTATTTGTTATGAAGTTAGGGTTTAGTAACCCTTTGTTATACTCAACACCTTCAACAACTTCAACACTTGTGTCTCCTTCAGCTGATGGCTCCATAACTACCAAGCCTGCGTCTCCTACTTTTTTAAATGCGTCTGCAATAATAGAACCTAAAGCTTTGTCGTTGTTTGTGGATATAATAGCTATGTCATCTATCTTATCTTTAACAGGTACAGATTGCTTTTCTAGTTCTTTTATAATTTTATCTACACCATCTAGTATCTGTTCTTTTATAGCCCTGACGTTTTTATCATCTAGCTTGTAAGATTCATCTAGTATAGCGTGGGCCAAGATAGTGGCCGTGGTAGTACCATCACCAGCTTCTTTGACTGTCTTGCGAGCTGCTTCTTTTAAAAGCGTAGCCCCTATGTTTTCTACTGGATCTCTAAGAAATATAGCATCTGCAACTGTAACACCATCTTTTGTTATAAGTGGCTTACCTCCTGCGTCTTCCAGTATAACACATTTACCGCTAGCCCCAAGTGTGGAGCTAACAGCTTTTGTGAGTTTTTCTATTCCTTTAAATATTTGGTTCCTAGCCTCGTCTCCGAAGTTAAGATTCTTTACTATAGCGTCTGCCATGATTTAATTTAATTTGATTTAATTATTATTTAAAGGTCTTTACTACCTTTGGTCCTTTTATGAACTCTAGTTTTGCTGTGTAATGTTCGATGCTACCATCGATTGCAGCTTCAGCTGATTCAATAGTTTCTCTTCTAGTTACATCTAGCCAATTTTCACAGCATGTGTCTTTGTCTGGATCGCACCTACAATCTGGGTCTTTATACTCTGTTTGGTAAAACCCGTTAGGTAGTTGAACGATCCTCCAGTTTTTCTTTTCTGATAAGTGTTTCCACCAATCTATCTGGTCTTGGGATAATTGATTTGGTTGACTAGACCATGTATCAGTCTTATAGTATAATGTCATTGGTTTTGGTTTTAGTTAGACATTTGGTTATGCTCTCACCCGAGCAGGGTATGTGTTTATTATCACTTGGTTTTTTTTATTTTTACCTTTTATCTACGATACTCTTATTTTTACAACTCCCGCCGTATGATATAAACCACCAACTAGTACACCACCAACCGCTGCTGCAGCGTCATCTACAAAGTTATCCGCCAAGTTAACAGGTACAAAAGAGTCTACATAAGCTTTATTTACTGCGTCTTTAGGCAAAGTTGGATCACCAAGTGTCTTGATTTGATTTCCTCCCATATCTAATTCTGATGAAAATTCCGCGCCTCCTGTTTCAAACAAATACTCACCACTAACTAAAGATGCAGTTGACGAAGATGAAACTTCAACACCTCTAAAATCTACAAAAGACTCAACTAGTGTAGGTGTTATTTTGAAAGCTACAAAAGGTGAAAAGGCTTTCCTAGAAAACTCAGCATAGTCACCAAAATTAACTCTCCATGCAAATCCAGTGTTCTCTTGATCAACATCACCTACTTCCCATAAAGGGTTTATGTTAGTAGCATAATCTTCTGCTTCTATCCTAGCAAATGTATAACCATCATTGAAATCGTACTCAAAAGCCTTAGCGTCAGTAAAGTTTACTGGATCACTGTAGTCAGATACCGTATACAAGTTTAAAGAATGTCTACCATTACCTCCACCTATTCTCACATAACCAGATCTATTATCTACAGTACCTATATTAGGTGACTGAGCACGAAACCCAGGACCAGTCAGGTACTTTTGCGAAGTTCTTATCAATGGTGAGTTTGGTTCAAATACCTGAAAACTACCATTTACCCGCATTACAGGTGGGGTATCGTTTATCAATACCAGTGGTGAATCACCTAGTTCCTGGTTGTCTGTCCATATAGGTATTGTGTTTGTGGTTCCAGACCCAAGAACACCTACATCTATAAAACTATTTATGTACGTTTTTATAGTGCCAAGCTCTACTCTGTTTGTAGGTTTATTTTTAGAACTTACGTCACTTATAAGTAGTAAGTCTTTGTCTTGTAGCGTTGATAGTTTTGGGTATGAATATATTACTGCCATGTTTATATTACTTTAAATTTTAATGATATAGCTAATTCACCAGTGTTTGGTGTTATAGTACCAGCTTCTAAACCTATAACAGCTAAGTTATCATTCTTGTTAAAGTTTATGTCAAAAGAAGATACATCGGCTTGACCACTTACAAAAGTACCTGAGTCAGGTGATGATACGGCAAATATGTCCGCGTCTGGAACATAGTTACCTATAATCGCTTGAAGATTGTCTCCTATTTTTCCTATGCTAAATGTCACTGATTCTCCAACACCTAACTGTATTGGCGTCTCACCCATCCAAACCCATGTTACATATTCTAGTCTTAATCTGTCCGTTGTTCTTATTAACGGTATCTGAGTAGGTCCTGTTACATTCGATGTCCATTCCATGAAGTCATATCCACCAGATCCTTGAGATCCTAGGTTATTTACTAAGCCATTGAATACGTAGTACTGTGGGCTTTGTGCTGTCTGTATATATTGAATCAATTCTCCTACAGTTATATTGCGTGTAGGATTTTCTGAAGAGGTTACATCGGTAACAACTAGCAAATCGCTAGGATTTACTGTAGATAATTTTGGATATGTATTTATTCTTGCCATTTCTGTTTATTTTGCTTGTAGTATACTCTATATTCTCACAGGTAAAGCGCATAGTTTACAAAAACAGTGACACTTGCCCCTTACTTATACCTATTATAAGGCTTATGTCACACTTTTATATTACTTATATTGGGTTATAGGGCTGCACCTATCCTACTGACTACCAACTTGTTATGTAAAATCGTTTTGAAATGACGTAGCCCCCTGATTTCCAGACGTTTACGCGTATATATATCATTTTTTGCATTGATTTTCTTATATATTTACAACTTTTATTTTAAAATATATACAAACTTAATACGATGTGACTTAGATAATATATATGTAACACAAACAAACTAATACTAATTAACTAAATAATAATAAAATAAATATCAATATGATTTTACTTCTAATTGCAGTACCAATCGCTTTATTCGCTACATTATTACGTACAAATAACTATGACAAGTAGTCATGACAATGAGTCATTGTGGAATACTCTACTAACAATTATAACTAATAAACAAAACTACACTTATACAATAATAATACAAATCATTACTGATAATATAATAAATAACAAATTAATAATAACTAAATACTTTTAACTATGTCAAATTCAAATTCAATTTCAACTTCAAACAATTCTTTAACTTCTAAACGCTTCGTAATTCGCAAGTCACTAATCGGCAAAAACACTGTCATCAATGTCGAATTCAAAAGTGGAAAAACTTTCACTTACAATCACGATAAAGTGTATGAAATTATGAAAGATAAATTATCAACTATGAACTGCTTCGAAAAGTACAAATCGTACACTTCTTCAACAAGCGTTCCAGTTATCTTGCGCGACAAAGAAGTTATATAATTAACTTCACTTTTGTCAAACAGACATAACGGTTTCACTCTGCATTTTGACTGCGTGAGCTCTACTTTGTGAGGTGGTTCGATTCCACCAATGTCTACTAATATAATAATAAATAATATAACTATGATAAATTTTAAATTCAGAGGTGTAATACCCGCAGTGACTAAATATGTAAAGTCAAAACCATTAACAGAAGTAGTAGCGGAAGCTTTTATCTACGGTGTACTAACTCCATTAGCGTTTGGTGGAATACTATTCTTTGTATTCATGCTAGTGACAGGTAATGTAGACTTCAATCAAGAATTTGGTATTTATGGATAAACAAACAAAATACTAAACACTACGGATAATATAATAAATAACTAATAACAATATAACTATGGCAACTCAATCTTACCAACTACTAAAAATATCGTGGAACTTGTTCGACAAGCATTACACTGAACTAAATGCAGACGAGAGGTCTAAAGTGTGGGATATATACTACGACTTTTACTAATCTAAAACAAATAAACTATGGAAACTCAATCATACACATTCAAGAGGTGTTACTCCAAGCTTACATCCGAACAAAGACTTTGGTGGGATATATACTACGACTTTTACTAGCGATAACAAAGGTGACTATCCGAACCTGCGGGCAACGAGCTTAACTGGATAGAACAAAAGACATATTAGCGTGTACAATAGTGTCACACGATGGCTAACACTTATGTGGTGAGTTCGACTCTCACTATGTCTACTAAAACAATTAACTATGCAAGATCATCTAAAATTTAATATTATGGCAAATGAAGAAAACAAAACAGAAATTACAAAATTAAGCACTTGGGATATGGCAGATACTGTTGTAAAGTGGGAAGAATATAAAAACACAACACTACCTGAACCAACTGCAAGGAATATGAAGCTGTATATGGATAAGATAAATGAACTTACAGAAGCGGTAAATAGATTAGCTGCAATTAATTTAATATAATAACTATGCAATTTATATTAACTTGCCCAAACGGCAAACAAATAGATATGTCAAGTGACGTGCTAAAACAAATGGAAGGTGAGGTCGATAGCTCTTACGTACTAGAGAAAATAACTTACTATAAACTAACTAATTTAAAAGAGAATGATATCATATAGAGATACTAAATTTATTTACGTCGAGTGGAAAACTTATGACGGTAAACTAACTCACGGTTACAGGTGTAATGACGAGAGCTTATTCAAGCACGTTAATACTCGTAGCTTTGGAACTAAAACACTAACTGAAATGCATTCTCAAATAGATTACTATTTAGATAACGCAGAACTTCACCAAGAACAAAGACGCTTGAATGATGCAGGTATTGCAGAATACTATGCAAATAAAAGAGCTAACGGTGATAATTATACAGGAGATTAATATGCTAGAACTAGAATACTACATCGACATAGATTGGAGCGGGATATGCGAAGACTATGACTTGAAACATGGTGACATTTCACCTAACCAAGCGTTTAGACTATCAAAAGCTAAAGAGGAAATTAATATTATATTAAATGAGTTTCTACAACAAAACAAATAAAATACGATTCTTTATTGATAATATATTAAATAACTAATAACAAATAATTAAATAATATAACTATGCAGAAAATTAAATTCTTCAACAAAAACGGCCAACCTTGTGCCTTATCAAACAAATTTTACAAAGGTTACACAATTGGTAACATTCCAAATCGCTTCGGCTTTATTTACAACGAAGATAAAGACCAAGACGGGTTTACTCAATGGTTCAATCACAAAGGAATTACTTATATATGGGAGTAATGACTATGAAAGAGTTATGCGAGTACTCTAAACAACAACAAAAGTTGCGAGGCGCAGAGCATAGGCGTAAGCACTCACATGAAGGTTCGTGTAGTGGACTCACTGACGCTGAGTATAACCGCATGGTTATAAGGCAAAAGTCTACCTTTTCAAAGGCTAGAAAGTTCACACACAATCGTATGTGGCAAGAAACAAGTAAAAACTATTCAGTAGAACAATTAAAAACAATAGTAAAATCATGAGTGATGAAGAAAGATTAATGTCAGTGAGTCACGTTTGGAAATCAGATTCAGACAGGTGGATCTACATAGAGACGTACAACACAGGAATGACGGGTCTTAGCTATATGCAAGGCGACGAATACGAGTTATTTAAAGAACAATACTGCGAAGTAGATAAAGGTTTAAGTAATTTTTATGTAGACATGACACAAGAGCTAGACATGATAAGAGAAAATTTAACAGAAGTAGAATTTATAGATAAAGTTATATGGATATATCATATGGCTGAAGTAAGTATAGTGAAAGAATTATGAGCGATACAGTAAAAAAATGGCACGAGATGCAAGAAGAAAATGACCATGAAATAGCTAACTACATATTTGTACTAGACTATGTAGATGGCAAGATATATAGATACGACATTAGCTCGTTAGCCAACAAAGAAAATAAATGGAATCCAGGATTTGAGTCTTGTGAGTCGTTCCTAATTGGCGCAGGTCACAGTATAAGCAACATAGAGTGGATGGCAACTAAAGAAAAAGATATGCAATATGGGAACTAGATTATTAAACAAACAACAGATAAGAGAAGAGATCTACACAGATATCATACAAGAACACTGTGACTTATCTCAAGACCAAATATCAGATATAGTCGATCAAGAGATGAAAAGGCTAGGTCTTGGTAAAAAAATAAAGTTAGACTTAACAGATATAGAGCATAATGTTCTATTAGTTGCGCTAGATACACTAGAAGAACAACTAAATGACATAAGAAATGATTTAGATACTTATGAAGATGAAGCAACTAACTTAAATAGACTAGTAGCAATTAAAAACTTAAAACAAATACTAAAGGATTATGAGTAACGGAGAATACAAAAACCCATGGGATTTAGCTTACGAGCTAGTGTCTACATGGGACGGGAACAAATACAGTAAAGCAGACATAGATGATATGCTGTTCTGTGAAATAGATGAATTATTAAATCAAGAATAAATATGAGAGAAAATGTAAGAATTAACGGTTGGGACTTTGAATATGTGGAAAATGACTATAATGACAAGTTCTACCAATGTAGAGGTGAAGTTATGTACGATGATGAGCATGATGAGATGCCAGAACCAGCTTTATGGCGTGCAGCGTTAGAGCTAGAAAAACAACTAACAGATGAAGGTATTAAATGCTATGCAGGACATTCTGAAAAAGGCTGGGTTGAAGTAACAATTTCACCTGATCTATAATGAGTAGAATAGACGAAATAATAGACAAAGAACTAGAGATCTTTGATAGATCAATAGTAGCTACTCCCGGTAACAGAGAGAGACTAGACCAATTTGCGCAAGCAAACAATGGAGCTAATGATGTTCTCCTAACACAGATGGCGGTACAATTAGGCTATATAACCGCACTTAAATTTATAAAAGAAGAAATAAGCATATGAGTAAAATAGTATACATAGACATGGACGGCGTCCTAGTAAATTTACAGGCTGAAATAGAATTCGCTGAAAAGCATCTTGATTCAAAGTGGCCATGGGATATCTTTAAAAATCCTGATCCAATTGATGGCGCGGTTGAAGCTTTTAATTACCTTTGTAATTCAAGCAAATATGATGTGTATATACTATCTACGGCTCCATGGAATATGCCTGCTTCTTGGTCACACAAGAGACGGTGGGTTAGTAAATACTTAGGTGAAAACGCACACAAGAGATTAATCTTGTCAAACCACAAGAATCTATGTCATGGTGACTATCTTATAGACGATAGAACGGCTAATGGTGCAGACAAATTTAACGGAGAACTAATACAGTTCGGTACAGAAAAACACCCTGATTGGGAATCTGTGCTAAAATATTTAAAAGAAAATGAGGAATATAAGTCTTTAAATACTGGACAAAAATCCTTTATTAATGAAAGGAATTACTTTGGAAGCCAACGCTGATATAAATGTTTTACAACACCTTATAACGTCAACTAATAAATAAAACTATGAGTAAAGAAATAATTGATGAGTTAAAATTAATAGGTAATTATTTTGATGTAAATAAATTAGATGTTCACGAACAAAAACATCACATTAGGTTTACAAGTATAATAAAAGATAGAATTAATTTTTATGTAAATAAATAAACTATGACAGAAGAAATAAAAGAAGCGTATAGAATACTTAAAGGAAATGTAGAGAATAAGCAATTTTCTATATACGGTGTTAGCATTAGTTTTTTTGCCAAGTTCTTTAAACCTCACTTAATTTGGGATTGGTTTGACTTTGGATTAGTTCTAAAAGTTTACAAACAAAACAATATGGGTAGATACCATTTTGCAATAGATATACAAATAGCTTGGTTTAACTTATGGCTACAATGTTGCAAGAAAAATTAAGCCTAACGGCAAAGAATATGAGTAGTGTGGTGAGTAGCACAGCACGTAAGATGGAAGGCTGACACTTCAAATGTGCATTGATTTGTTGGTATAACCAAGCCACGCCACATTACTTATATTTATTGTTGTATGTCTTTTTTAATTGCATA
>Ga0209092_10005430_pt1 | contig 10324 bp, 13 predicted proteins | sample FraStrMetagenome_FD_187446 | JGI IMG/M metagenome (GOLD analysis project Ga0209092, IMG submission 187446) | Marine eukaryotic phytoplankton communities from Arctic Ocean - Fram Strait ARC3M Metagenome (SPAdes) (version 2) | ecosystem: Environmental > Aquatic > Marine > Oceanic | place: Fram... | reverse complement strand
CAACTGAGCTACAGCGAGGTTATCTATCACAGAATATTGTGGTATATATGTTTTATTATTACCCATCAACCAGCATCTGAAAATATCCTGGCGTACGAGACGTACAGAGTACGTAACATATCCAGATGTCATATATGATAGAGAAAAAAGTGATAAAAAATAGTTTAAAAATTATACTTCGACTTTACTTAAGTTTCAAATATTCCCCCAAAGAAAGATCGTCTGACAAAAACTATTGCAAATTTCCTTCTGAATCGTTGAAAAATAAACAGTTGTATTTTTTCGAAGAAGTTGAAGGCAATACAAATGAAGGGTCAATCAAGTCGCTTCGAATTTGGACAACCCGTAACCCCTTCGATTCCCATTTTGTTTTAGTTGTATCTTTTGGAGATGTAAATATTCTACAAACAGAATCCGCGTAGAGGACTCTTAAGTAACCTGAAATAGGTGTTCATTATCAGGGATATTGTACATTGGATGGCACTGACTTGTCATTTACACTACGCACCTGTTCCTTGCACTGGCAACTCAAAAGCGTTGTCAAGCACGACGACAGAAGCTTTTGTAACTGTAACAGTATAATCTTCTGGGCATTCAAGCAACAGCGATTCCTTCTTCGCTTTGGAAGTGTTTTGCACCTTATTCGAATTAAAGAATGAAGCTAGTCCAGAAAAAAGGCTCTTTGGTGTCGTCTGAAGACCTGTTGATTCCCCATCATTGTCATCTTTCTGCAAAGCATTCGCCTGTCTAAAATTCCCTGATGCGCTGAGATAAAGTTCTATCATATTTCAAAAAATCAGTGCCAATTTTGAAATGAATAAAAAATGCAGTGCATAATAGTCTTACTCTGTCCGAATATCTCCGAATAGTTGAACACTGTTGGACTCGCATCTTCACTGTCAATACAATATTGTTGACCTTTTTTATTACTTTTCACCAAGCTAAACTTCTCCCAAAGTGGAGTTGGGCCCTGATAGAGCGCCAACAATATGTATATATATAGATAGATAATTATTATGATATTTCTGTAAACATGGACCGACGATCGAAGTTATGACTTACACCCTGATACATAGTACAGAAAAAAGGACCATTTAAACATTCCTGCGGATCAAATTGAACCTTTAAGTCAGCTAGCTCGTTGATCATTTCTTCAACTTTATTGCTCAAATCAGGATCATTGACAACAGATGGATCTGAACTTTTCAACAGTGATACTAGTTTGTACGATGGAAAACCTGAAATGACTTCATTGGATTCCATGAGAGTTGTCACCGCCATACTCATCGAAAACTTACTACCTCTACCATTGGAATCCAACCTATCATTTCGCCGAAACGCTGCATTGTAGTTACGATTAAAGCCACACGTTAGGAAGGCCCTCGCGACATTCGCAATTATAAAAAGAGTCAAGGTCAAGATGTAAGCTCGAACAACCATCTCTTCTCCGGAACCGATTACGAAGTAGATGCTTTTGATCTACCTCGCAATGTAATGGATTATCGCTTTGAAGCTATTTTGTGGTGTTATAGAAGTAAGATACGTACATGTATGTAGCAAAAAACTAAATAATGTGAACGTTTTTCATATAACAACTACTTCTTGAAGTATAACTTTAACCAAAAGCTCAACAGTGTGAGTGTGTGGGTGCAGCGATGCATGATGTGGAGGCTACCGGTCTCTCTCCAAAATGAAATCAATGAAAAAAATGGCACACAACACACAACTCGAGAGCAGAAGTTAATCCACATCTGGCTGGTCCATAATATACAATACACAATATACAAAATAAAATTCACGATGCATACAAGATCGAGCCGATCCAATAATTTTATCCAAACATAAATAAATAAAGAGGCTATAGGTGGAATCCTATAAATAAAAGTAACCACTCAGCCATTATGATATCATCATCATCATCATCATCATCATCATCATCATCATCACCCCTTCGACATTCGAGATCGGATACTATGCTATCATCCATTAGATGCATTCCTGATGGTGAACTTGAACCAACAACAACAACAACAGCAGCAGCAGCAGCAGTGTCATCATCCTCCACATCCATATCTCCGTCATTTGCAAACCCGAATGCTACTGCTAATAATTTGACTCAAAAAAGCAAACGAAGGGCTTCAGATGATGTCAATTATATTGGTGGTGGTAGTAGCAGAGAAAATAATTTTACTAGGGTATTGTCGAATGGGGCACTGAATGCAAATGGTAGTAACATTCATAACAGCCACATCCATAATAGTAGTAGTAGTAGTAGTAGTAGTAATAATAATAATATTATTAATAATGCTTTGATTGGGACGTTAACTCCGAATCGAGCCACTGGTACTCGAATTTATCGAACAAAAAATGATACTCAATGGACGACGAGGGAAATTGCTGCGTTGGATTTTTTATTGAACATCCCGTTGGATGCTGAACGTGAAATTGTAAAAATTGGTCTGGATAAAACAAATGAAATGGAAGGACATGGTGATGATAATTTTGTACCGAGAAAGGAAAATGATGATAAGCATCAATCGCTTGGATTTCTTCCTGGCGATGCCGATGCAGATATGGGTCAGAACGAAAGTTCTGCGAATCATGAGTCGTCGCTTCGTTGGTGGGAGAAATTAATTATGAAGGATAAAGGTTTCTTTTCGGCTGAAAATAGACGTGCACAAAGACGTGCTAGGCTTGAGCTAGAGGCAAAGGAGCTTGACAACCCAACAGATGAGTTTTTGACCGCAGCGAAGGATCGGTCAGATCATGATGACATGACAAATATCTCAACACCAACCAATCATAGTAAAATTCCCTATATAAGCCAATTGTCAATGTCGGTCCCAGGGAGACGCCTCGAAGGCATTGACTCAGTAATGGTCGTTCCTCCGAAGAACTTATCAAAGATATCCTACTCGTCTTATTCGCATCAAAAGGAAGTAGCTAGAAACGCTGCAGTTCGAGATTGGGAAAAAGCAACAGCGTACGGCATCGGTAAACACAACAATGACTCTTCTGGCTTGCTCCATGGTCGCATGTTTTTTGCAGATGATGGATCCTATCCCATAGCTGTATTTAGTGTGATTAAGTATGAAAAAGCTCGTGAAGACGCATATAAGAGAAGGAAAGCAATTGAGCAACAGGGGCGAGGAGGCAGTCAATATATTGCGCCAAAGAGAGACTGGAGGGGTATATCATATGCTCAGTTGCTACGGAGAGATAGAAATTACCGCAAATACGACCCTTTTGTACGAAACATTAAGAACAATGACAACGAAGATGAAGAAGTATCATCTACAGATTCGAATGAGGATGATGAATACATCCCTGGATATCTTGATCATCCTGATATGGTCCAGGGAAAGCATCGACATATAATTACTGGAGATAAAATTATCGGCCCCATTATTTCGTCGACAATTCAGTTTGTGCAACCTGCTGATCTAAAAGCAGATCTTAATAAGCAATTTCGAGAACGTTTTGATGGGTATGAACCTCCCAAGACGAGGAGAAGATTTATAGGTGCTCAAATTGTCGATGGTGTGTATACGCTTATTGACTCATCAGAAGAATCGCGTGAGAGTCAGGACGATGATGATGAGGATCCTAGACGAAAGCTATCAGTTACTAGTTCTTCTGAAGTCATTCGGATGCCTCCATCATTAACGCTTTCCAAAATAAGGAATATAAAACAACAAGCTTTGGTTGCTTGTGTAAATGCCAATGTCGAGGTCAGCACAGTTGCCCTCGCATGTGTTTATTTTGAAAGGTTATGCCTCGATTGCCGAGTTGATAAGTCCAATCGCCGGATAAGCTTTGCAGCCTGTTTATTACTTGCATATAAGTTGAACGAACCTCATGTTGCAATTGTCAACACGCAAGTACATAACGAAGAAGAAGAATCCAAACTGTCGACTATATCTTTCGCAAAACGTACAACGAAAAGCAGTAACATATTTGCATTGCTGTTGGATTTCTTCACACAAGAATGGGAGCTAAGTCTTGAACGACTTTTTGCATCAGAATGGGTAAGTGAGATTCGTCATAACAATATTGGAAAAAGAGCGTAGCTTATGATATGACAGGGTGTTTTTGTAGCTCTAGATTTCCACCTACATGCGACCCCAAGCGCAGTTGCTTTTCATTATAAAAGACTAATGAAAAAGTTAGAACGAAGTACTTTGGCATATTTAGGGCCTGTGTGCCATGGGCGGTGGCAAGACACGCTAAATGAAGAAATGTCGAGAAAACAAGAGCACGAAAATCGCAAACAAGAAAGAGCGGAACGACGAGATAAAAAATTAAGAGAATTACAACATAAGGCCAAACTTGAAGAGACGAACGAAGATGGTGTTGAACGTATGAAATGTAGAAGTGGAGAGGAACAGCCATCAAATGAGCGTTCGATAATGGTTACTTTCGAAAACGAACGAAAAAATGGGAACACAATGAGTTTATGGGGTAAGCTACGAAAAAGTGCATCCATGGGAAAGAATATGGATAAGCTATCGGAAAGTAAACCTACATCATTACTAAATTCACCTAACGGTAGCAATAAATCGGATGCACAGAAACCAGAAGTTGACACTCTTTGTATTGATGATTATGAAGGAGTCAAAAATATAGCAGTTACATATGATTTCTAAACATTTCTCTCCACATTTTTACAAAAATAATGTGGTAATAAATATCAAGATTAGATTTTAAGTAGTGCGACTGCTTTTGAGACATCGTCAAGGGGGCGTGTCAATCAGGCTTTTCAGTCAAAAGAACATTGCTGTCATCGACACTCCATGCAAATCTATCTCCGTCTCATGACTAACATCACACATATTTTCGTATAGGTCTAAATGTGCTTCATATTTTAACAACCCTGCATTATATTTTCTTCTCTTTCAATTCGTTTTTCTTGAGATTATCTCCTTCAGCGCCACTATCGTCTGATAATGCATCCATTTGGGTTCTCTTTTTTAGTTGAAAATCTTTCCAATTCAAATCTTTTTTGAAGTAAACTTCGCCAAGACTAGGACCGAATTTTTTGACCAGAGCTCTCAGATCTCTCTGTAATGCAGTTCTCTTATGCGGCAATTCAGCTAAACGTCTACGTGACGATGGTAACAGTCTCATAAAGTAGGGACGAATATCTCGGAAGTTGATCACACCATTTTCAGCAGCCATAATTCCATAGTAGCTGAATACAGGAAGCGATATTCTGAAGAAAAATCATTGAGACTATGAATCCTCAAAACAAATCGTAAATGTTTTAACTTACATGGCCAACGCAATTGAGGGACCATCCCAATCTGTGAGAAAATAGAACAAAAGCCCGTAAAAGAACCAAAGTGATGGTACCAAAACAATGCAAAGAACTACTTTTTCAGAAAGCATAACGTCATAAGCATTTATCTTCACACGTGATGCAGCTAAAGCTTTAACACGTCTTCGTTCCGCATAAAGACGTGCAATCAATCCGACAGGTAAATTTAATATAATCATTGGTACTTTTGCGTTAACATGATTATCGTGTTAGTTCTCAGAGTCTCGAATAACCCAAATTTTATAGAAACTCACCGAGGGCTAGCAAAAAGGTAAATATCAAATGCAATAAATGTGAAGGTATCCGCATCTCTCTTAAAACAACGTCGCCAACATCATCATCTATATCGTGAATTTGCTTCTCATAAGCGAGCCTCCTGACTTGGTAGTCTCGAATTCCTAAACTGTTTAATTCATTCATGTAATCCAGCAAACGTTTTTGAATGTAAAGCCATGCTTTCGGAGGATCACCTCCTGCTCTTATTAATTGTTTGTATCCTTCAGCAAAACGTCTGTTAAGATCTTGCTTTTCAAAAGTTGTGGGGTCCCTTCTTTGGTATAATCTCCTTGCTGCGTAAATCATTTGAAGTGATTGATAATCAGGAGTCGTAACAAGGACTGATCTCATGCTATCTTCAATATTTCTACACGTGCGCAAACATTTAAGTTACATCAATTACTACGATGTTGAGAAAACAAAAATATACTCACCGGAGCAAACCATTGCAAACATCTCTCCTATCTTGACCCCCTCTAGAAAAAGCCTCAAGAGTCGAAGGATCTACAAAACCGAACATCAAATTTTAAGTTCAAGCGTTTAGTTATCTTGACAACGGCATTTCAACTTACCTATATACGTAGGCCGGCCGTACTCCACGATTGCGCGTCCCCTAAATCTATGCGCTCTGAAATAATTCAATCCCACTGGTATGATTGGTATTAAGAGATCATCCTTTTCAAGCGCACTATAAGCTGCAGAATAATCTCTTGAAAAACCATGCGCGGATAAAAACGAATGTAACGAATATACTGAACCTACCGATAAGTGCGACTCCCACCTTCAAAGGTAACAAATCAGTTCTGTCATGAGATCCCCCTTCTGGAAAAATTCCTATGCAACCACCATCAGCCAGTCTTTTCAAAACCTATCACATTTTGTTCTGTGAGTAAACGAAAATCGAGAGAATGTAGTTACTTCAAATGAAGACGGGCATCTCACCTTTTCGTAAAGTTCACTTAGATTAGTTTTCTTCAAAATGTCGAAAGCAGAGCCAGATTTTATAGAGTCAGGAATGTCCTCAGTGTTTTCAATTAACACATTCGAGTCATTGATTACTTTTGTTACTTTTAATCCAACTGATGTACCAGAACACCTAATTTTGTCGCCAATAGCTAACTCACTGGTGAATACGGTGCCATTTATTCCTACAAGTAAGATATTTCCGTCTTCATCAGGACCTTTCTGAGATAAACGGACCATTCCAGTACCAGGCTTAGCTGTATCCTGAGCTCTTTTAACAGGCACGGCTCCCATAGCCCAGGCAATATTGCCAATAACCTTTCTTTTCCAACTCTTCTCTGCGATCAAGTAAGAAAGATTAAGCTGACAAGTCGCCATAACCATGACTCCATCAATGAACTGATTAGCATGATTTCCTGTAAATATCACTGGACCTCTCTTGGGAATATTATCCAAACCAATGACATCAACCTATTGGAACGGACATAAAATTATATTCAAATTGGAAGTTATGTCCATGCCAATCAACCACCTACCTCACGAAAGAAAATGCTAATAATCGAGTGAAAGAAAACTTTCGTTGCAAAATAAAGCAAAGCTTTCATCTCAACAATAAACGTATATATAATCAAAACAGTTGACAAAACGGCAAGATGCCAAGGCTGAACCATCGGACCAAACACATGAAGAAAAATTTTTACGGGATTCACTGCATCCACTGCTAACAGAATAATGAGAACAAACGTAGCGAGTTTCGCCCGTGCGGCGTCAAGTTCTGACATCATCCGTGAACTCGGCATGATTGAAACACCAACACAACAAATTTAGGAGAGTGATGGTTTGAGATTGTGGAAGGATGTGCAGGAGAGAGGTGATTGTAGTCAGTAGGTGTTACGTATTTTATTTTTATATGAAAAAATATGTCAAAAGCAGCCACAGATCTGTATTTCTAGAAAGAGAGCCATGATTCCATGATGTGAATGTGTCGTCCCTAGAACTGACGATCTTTCATTTTTTTCAGAGAAGAGGAAGAGGAAGAGAGAGAGAGAGAGACTGTTTCGTACTTTGTACTGTTTTACTCGTACATGTACATAAAAACACATGTAGACCATAATCTTTCCAGCGTTCAATCGTGGATGTCAGGCGTAATATGAAAAACCATCCAAAAAACATTTTTGGAATTTGGAACACACCAACACCAACTCGTACAATTTTACACGATGTAAATATTTTAGCTAAGGTTCGCATTATTGCGGAATTGGTGATATTGTGATTTGTGATATTGGCGCGCCGCAATAGAAGAAATAAAAATATCAGAGTACACAACACAAGAACAATAAAATTCCATCGACGGGCACTCATTCGATCACGTTCTACATTATCCATCCATCCATCCATCCATCCATCTGTCCATCCATCTGTCCATCCATCCATCTAACTTCTTGTTGTATATCATGGGAGGTACCAAACGTATGTCAGCCGAAGAAAAGCGGAAGGTGATCCTCGCTTTGTATCATCAGACGAAGTCCGTATACACCGAAAAAGAAATTATTGCACTGGCGACCAAGGCAGGGGTAAACGCGAATACGTGAGTCATTTCTATATGGTATTGAAATAATGTTTATAAATTTCTTTTGACAGGAGAGTGTATGGATATATATATTAATACATGTAAGTACTGATAAATATTCGATTGAATGTTGTTTTTAACGTATTCGATAGTGTGGCTGATGTCAATCAATCGCTGGTTGACGATGGGTTGGTAGAGAAGGAAAAGATAGGTGGGAGCAATTTCTTTTGGAGTTTTCCCGGCAAGAAAGATCGGATGATGCAGCTAAATCACGAGAAAACTTTGAAGGAAATTGAATCGCTGAAGATGAAAGAGAACGAGGCAACTGCGAAGCTCGCGGATGCAAAGAGAGGACGGGAGGATGACAACGGTGAGCGTCCGAAAAAGTTGGCGAAACTTGAAGAGTTGAAAGCTCAAAAGGCCAAATTGGAAGGTGAATTGGCTATTTTGAAGGAAAATGATCCTCAGGCATTAGCTGATTTGGAGAAAGAGCTGAAGATTTGTAAAGAAGCGGCAAATCGATGGACAGATAATATATTCGCTTGTAAAAGTTATTTGACCAAAAAGCGTGGTATGAGTAGTAAAGAAGCGCTTCGAATAATTGGAATCACGTCCGCGTTTGATTATCCTGAGGATAAGATACCAAAATAACTATTTCAATTTCCTTCCTAAGCATTATTGTAGTACGAACCAATAGCTATGGTTTTGATCTTCACATTACTGCGCTCAGTTTAGATAATGTATTCAACTTTAGAAATATCTTTTCCTCATGCCATGATAATAGGATATTTCTGAAATATTCAAGATTTTGTCTTACCACACGTAGGTACAAAGAAATTTTTTAATAGTAACCCTTAGCTTTTCTCTAACATCTTGCCGGAGGAGCTGATCTGGTTCTAGTGACAACGCACGAATTTTCGTATACGTTCTTGAATTGTATTCAAGCAGCAGCTAAGTAACTCGCTGCCTGATTTTGCCTCCATTCAGCAATGAATTGATGGAATGGCAAACCTATTTTTTTACCTTCCGGGGTTCGAATATATTCAGGTAATAACTTCAATAACTTCTCGTCGCAATGTTCTATAACTTTCTCAATTACCTGTTCCTTTGAATCATTTGGTGATATTTCGTGTTGGTAAGCTATACACCGTGACAAGCCTACCTCGCCAATTGCTTCAAGTTTATCAGCATCAGAAACGATATTTCGCACTTCCATTACATCAGAAGGCATTTCCTTCAATAGTCCTCTCTTTTCCTTTGAAAACGACACGTTTTCGATAATATCAGTTACGATCTGAGCTGCATCCAAGCAACCGAAGCAAAGATCGCCCAATATGAATTCATTCATCCTTGGGACCAACGATTGCTCCTCTTCTTCGACATATTTATGGTCACATACATCATGCATAATTGAAGAGACCGTAATAAAGAACCAAGGAGTAAAGGTTGGATTTTGGACATTCAACAAGGTGAGGACTCCATTTTTGTCTAGGACACTATAAAATCTACAATTGGCTTTTTCCTTGAACCATATTTCTTTGGAATTCTTATATACAGCTAAAGCATGTGCGAAGCCATGGCTTTCATCTCGGTCTCGTAGAGATGTCTCCACAAATTGACAGCACTTGTAATACACACTGCCATCACTTTCATCTAATTGGTCCATGGTTGGGACCTTAAAACTTGACATTTCAAAATACCAACGATTTGAGGTGTATATGCAGATGTGCAATAACTTGGTAATGAAATCAATCAGTTATATATCTAGGATATGCTTTGTAGTAGTCCAATAATAATTGTTCCTAATTCCTCTAGTTTTATTATTTGCTATTGGAAAGCTCTATTCCTTCCTACCCTCGTCACAAGATTTGTGACTTCCTTCATATCCATTGAGCAAATCGTATGGCAATGATGGATGATGATTACATGATTACCCTGTGGGCTGTGGGACAAGGGACAAAGTACCCGGTAATGGAATTTTCGAAAATTCTGGTGAAAGTTCTCATATTCTGAGAAATAACCATGGGTAGAGAGTGGCGTCATCTTCTTCCAGTACAATGCATTGTTGAGGTTTTGGCTTCAAAAGTACATGTACTCCAGAGCGGACCTTTTTCATTTCGTCAAGGAGCAATCCTTGTACTCTTGAGTGCTCATCAATTGTAAATCCATTTATAAATGTCAGTCTTGGATCCAATGGA
>Ga0209092_10005428_pt1 | contig 10325 bp, 3 predicted proteins | sample FraStrMetagenome_FD_187446 | JGI IMG/M metagenome (GOLD analysis project Ga0209092, IMG submission 187446) | Marine eukaryotic phytoplankton communities from Arctic Ocean - Fram Strait ARC3M Metagenome (SPAdes) (version 2) | ecosystem: Environmental > Aquatic > Marine > Oceanic | place: Fram... | reverse complement strand
CGAAATTTTATTTAAGTTTGGGGAACAGGAAGTGGTTCAGGAGACATCATACCTCCTTGACGTTGATACACGGGACTCAGCTTTTTCTCAGGGCTAAGCTCCTATTGTTCCTCGTCGCGTACAGATCAGGTGCTAGTGCATAGCATCAGATAATTCCGGAACGTCGATCCTGGTATACTAATTACTCATCGTATCCTGCATAAGAGGCATAAGAGTATTCGGACAATAAATTACCTCATTTTTCTATTAATTCATGTCTTCTCTGGGAGAAGGACAAAATAAGGAATATTGGATTGATTATTTACAAACGATCCAGACCGACTCGTCCCTACGCGCAGCAACGTATACAATTCAGTCTTGGTGCCAGGAAATAGGCAACTTCGGTAGTATCGAATCTCCTGACAACGTAAGGAGCGGATTAATCTCTTGTTGGAATCTCTGGATCCAGGACATACGTTCGGATTACCCAGACCTATTTAGTTTCCTCAAAGATCAAAGTTTTTTCGACAGCGGAACCACCTTCCTCAAGACACTAAACACATTTGCTACAATTACACACAGAAAAATTCTTCGAACAAACAAAAAATACAATTTTCCTACAATTTTTTCTTCGTTCAAGAATATTATAGATACATCTGTGTGCATCTTGCAAAATAATTTTTCGAAACGACGCGAAGAGCGAATCTGGTTAGCCGATTCTTTTAAGAGGGAACCAACAGTAAAACGCATTACTGTTCGCATTATCGGTAAAATTGATCCCACTTCAAAAATATTCAAGAAGGAAATTGCTACATCAGAATAAACGGAACATACGGATAGGAAACGATTAGGACCGATCTTAACGGTTATACAGATTCTCAATCATTTCAAACGTTGCAACACCTCTCTCTCTTCACTCGTTCTACCTGCACATGTGGTTAAGAAAGGATATAAGTACCATCTGCTTAAAGGAATTTGGAGTAAGACACCAACTTGATTTGCTGCAAGAGAACGCTTACATACGATACAATCTCCAAAAACTCGTATCTATTCAAATAGACTCGGAAGATTCAAAGGAGATCCAGTGGCAACATTCTTTTCTCTGTTGCAACACATTCTGGTTCAACATAGTAGCCTATATAAAAAACTTCCCTCATATATATTCTATCTTATATCAGAAGGATATTATCTCTTTCACTCCAACGAATCTTCGGAAAGACAATTTTTTTGATACCCTCAGCCAACGTATTACCTTTTGCAAACAATTCACAGAGATTTGCCGAACAGTTGTATTCAACGGACGTCTCCGCAATCACATTTCCAAATCTTTCAAATTAAAGAGTTTATTTTTGGAATTGTCGGAAAGGTGTATTCTTTCTGATCCTGCCGGTTCACGCCTTATACCCCTGGATAACAGAATACACTTCCTACGAAGTTGGTTGGAAAAGTTAGTTTTGAGGAATCAAGCGAACTACACTATTTTGCCCAGAGAAACTATCTCTATTTTTCCGGACACACCACCCTCTTCTAATTCTAATACACCCGCCTTGGCACCAGTAAAGGCCCATACTTTTGTGCAAATACCCGTTCCTATAGTCAGTATCACAAAACCGAACTTATTATTTTCCCGAATTAGGAAAAAACCTTCTCGGTTATCGGAACTACTATCTGAGGGGGACTCAGATAGTTGTTCGTCGTCTAGTTCCATTTGGGCACCCCCGTTCAAGCGAACCAAAGCATCTGTACAGGAACACATACATCGGAATTCGAAGTAAGATAATTTCAGCCTTCGTGACTAACATTTCCTCTTTTGATTCTAGTATGGGAAGGGATTATTATCAGGAGCTTTTTTCTCCCGATACCCCCGATTCGTTTGTATCACTTTCTTCCAATGAAGAAGACGAGTTTGATCTACCGAGGTTTGGTTGCGACGAGGATGTTACTCAGATACCTCTCGCGGCGGATGCGTGCGATGTAGAAAACATTGAAACTCTTTTGCAGAACCTGAACGATCAATTCGAAATAGGAAATGAGGATACTGCGAATAATGAAAACAAGTATGCTTCAGTCGGGACCGACACAAATACTACCCCCATTTCGGGAGAAATTTGGGATGAAAGTATAACAATAGACGATGATAATGCGTCCTTGGACTCTATGTCGGAACTAGAATTTTTGAGCGAGGAAGATATGATACGATTGCTCAGAGATAATAGTGAGGATATCATTGCCCAACGTTCCAAACAGTATAATACCAGGCTCATCAACCCCGGGCACAATACCGAGATGGAATGTCCCGACAAAATTGTCCATAAGGATAGAATTGGCACATTCAATATTCAAAATCAGTATGAACATACTCTGGCCGCAAAACTATTTCTCGAAGGAGAATTTACGTTTTTGGCTCTTCAAGAACCTTTCGCTTCGACTTCTTCAATAGGTGATGCATGGGGTGCATGCAGAAGGTACGAGTTGAATTCCGCCAGAATAGCTTGCATAGAGACACATCACCAAATTATCATGTATGATACCTGGAGATGGGGGGGGAAAATGATCGAGAATACTGCTAGCTTGTTAGATGGCAGGGTGCTAAGTATGGCATTTGGATTTAGTAACAATCAGTCTTTGGGCATTATTTCTGTATATGGTGTTTCGATGGGAGGACTAAATGCTGAACAGATTTCGGAAAAGAATGACATGCGAAAAACCATAATTTTTGCGATACAAAAAATAAGGAAACGTTGGCGTAAAAGTTTTCCTTCCATCAACATAATGGTTTTGGGTGACTTGCAAGAAACTATTTCCACCTCCAATATGGACAATTTAGGAAAATGTCGTTACGATGTAGATCCACAGTATAGTATCCTTAAAACTTTCTCTTCTTCCTTTTCCTCCATTGTTCGCGATAGAATAGAATACCCCAAACAATACCTCACCCGATTTGGATCGGAGGGGGCCAGAGGAATTGACCATATTCTTTTTCCTAAACACGATAGCGCCCAAACTCGCATTTCAGATACAGGAATAGATCAAACTCTTGGATCATTTTATTTTCCTTCGGATCACAAATTATTATATTGCTCATTGCTACGTAATGGACCTAATAATGTTGAAGAAGGGGAATCAAGTACCAAATTTCAATTCCGAGATATATTTCAGATAAAAGTCGCACGCACAGGTAAAAGGGGCGATGAACTTATATTAGATCCTACCCAATTTAAGGAATGTTTGAGATACCGGAAACAAAAGGATTTATACCAAAAAATCCAGAGCCTCACACATGATAAGTCGGATGCGTCACACTTCCATCTACACGACATTGAATCTAGTATTAAATCATTATATAGATCCCTTTGGAACGACGGGGTTACACAGGATGCATTAGGTCCCAATAACAACCTTGTGGATATTTCTGAGCGGCAGGCTGCAGAATTATCCGCAATCGTAAATCGGTTCGATCTCGGAATCAAGGATATAATGTCTTTTCTTGAATTAAGCAAAGAACACGATCAAATTACGGATATGGCAAGGACAAGGAAAAATATCGTGAAATTTAATTCTTTCAAATTGTTTTCTAATTTACCGATATCGACTAAGCTTAGATACCTGCGCAATTGGGTGAAAGAGAAACATCGTTCCATAAAAAGATATGTTAAATCAATTCAGGAATTTGAACTTCTTCATCGTTCTAACAACAATATCTCTGGTGATTCTGATCACATTTTGAGGAACTGGACGACAAAGCTTAATACGCAAATTCTCAGGCAGAAAGCCCATCATATTCACTCTATGGTGTCACATGAATTTGAGGAAAGAGACAGGCATATAGAAGCAGTTTTCTCACATAATAATAAAGCTCAATCGGCCTTTTCTCGCCGCGAATTTCGGTCTTCAGGTAATAATTTGGATTTATCTGATAAAACTATAAAACTCATCAACTTCTGGCTTAATGATGCGGGATGCTCTCAGTGTTTCAATACAACCTCGAATAAGGACAGATTTGCTTTTTTGGTCGAAGACATGGAATCTTGGGTTGAACATCTAAAATCCTTCAATGTCAATTCCATGGATTGGACTTGTCAAAAATCACTGTGTGAATTGAAGGAAAAATTGAACAATTCTTCCGATGATTTGGGAAAATTAGAACAGAAAATTGGACGAGCACAGTCAACATATCGCTCTAATACAATTGAATATCTACTTAAGGTGAATCGTATTGAGGATTTCACCCAAAAAGTGAGAACAAAATCAAGAGAAGCTCCGACTGCACATACGGAGATTTGGGATCCCAATCTTAAAAGTTTTCGCACCTGCCAAAATGAAGCGGAGGAGCTCACCGCCACCGGGGAATATCACGGTCGATGGATGGGCAACTCAGAAGCTAGCGAGACTTGCGCTTTTGCTAAGTTAGACTATCAGGGCTTGTTGGGGATCAGAGGGGTTCAGCTGTGCCCAGATCGGAAGGTAACGTTCAATGACATTCCGAACCTGATAAAAAACGGGGATAGATTAGCAGATAAAGATAAGCAGGCTTTTGTGGATGCACACGGAAAACACACGGCGGAACTTTTTCGTGCAAAGGAAGTTGACCATGCTGAGTTGCATTATCCTTTTTACCTCAACAGCAAACAAGGAGAAATGAACACAGACAGGGAAGTTGCGGAATTATTTTGGAAATCAATATCATCTATACCTGGCAAAGCCAGGTATGACGGTTTCCAGATGGCGGTGGTTGGTCGATTCGGGTCGAGATGGCAGTCTTGTCTTCTCAATATTTGTAAATTAATTTTGGTCATGCGTTATATACCAAAAAAATTGAAATCCATTGCAAGATTCCCAATCCCTAAACCGGGCAAGATAAACGAATATAGGCCGATTAGCCTCTGCCACGACCTATATTGTTTCATCAACTCCATCAGCACTAAATTTTCAAGTCAAGGCATTTTAGATGCGGGGATTCTACACGAAGGTATTGCAGCGTATGTGAAGGGAAAGGGATGTGCTATGCTAGTCGGAGTCGAACAAGGGGTACGCGAAGACTGTCTGGAAAGCGGAATTCCAATGTCCCAAACCGACGAGGACGAAGAAAAGTTTTTTGACAGGATACCTGTGGAGATTCTTTTAGCTGCAATGCGGGTCAACGGTTTCCCCACGCAGGGGTATGTGGAATTAAAAGCGAGTGGCATGGGGGCGAAAACCGTTGAAATAATAACGGCAAAAGGAGTCGCACATGCCAGGTTTGTATGTGGGTTGGAGCAGGGTAATCCCGACTCACCCACGATTGCCAATTTGGTAATCAAATTTAAACATGATATCTGGTGCAACATTTTAACTGAAATTGACAATAATTCTAATAATTCCTTAAAATCAGATAAAATAGGACGATTACTGTCGACAGGGCGTAATAAGGATGCATACAAATTCCACATATCGGATAAAGCAGACGGTTCAGTACAAATTGACAGAATAGGTTACTGCGATGATAACACCCGTTATACATCGTCCATGGATGAAGGCGAAGTGATTCTGGCAACAAAGGAATTTATAAAGCGTTCCGGAGATCTTTCCCTCGTAACAAAAATAGGACGGAAGGGATCGAAGTCGGAAATTCATTATTATAATCTTTCCGCGGAAATTGCAATTCAGTTGGACCAAGTTAATTCTTTTGCTTGGAGTTTTTTGACCGATGGACCCGTATGGGAAAAGGTACCCCACAAAATTCAGCTGCAACAAAAGGAATTAGCAAAGGCGTATAAGTTAGTGGATTTTCATAATTTGGATGAACTACAACAACAAGAATTTTTACAAGTCTTCCAACCTCAACCACACAAGCATTTAGGACTTTGCAGCACTTTAACCTGCGATAATAGCTCAGCTTCAACATTTGTCGTTAATAAAATAAAAGAAAGGCTCATATCGCTTAAGCTTCGCACGATGGGACATGAAGCTCAAAAAGTTTGTTCGAACATGCTTTGTACAACCGTACACTCCTACGCTCCCCTCCAGATGGGTCATTCAACGGAAGCGTTGCTAGAATGCGACAAATTACTAATCTCACAGGTAATGAAAAGAAAAGGATTATCTAAAACTGATGCTAAGCATTGCATATTTTTAGACGAATCCGCAGGAGGGTACGGATTTAAATCGTTTCTTGAAGTAGACTTGATTTCGAATGCAAGGGAATTGGAAATAGTATTAAATGGAAGTCTTATAGACTCCGAAGTAATCAGAGCACGGTCGGCAGCATATCTTTTACGACACAACAGACCGGACGACGAAATTTCATACAAAAACTTCACGGGTTCAGCCATTGAGAAACTCGCGGATTATGGTATACACTTGCGTGACTCTATGGATGGCATTGTTAACTTCATACTATCATACTACAATAATCAAAAAACGTTTAGATCGATAGGCGACGATAGTTACACAGGAACAAAAGGATTTTCTATTGGCTTAGGGAAGCCTGTAAATCGCAGGATAGCTTTTGGTAGTAAATTACATGTTTTCCTCAAACGAGCTTTCACAAAGGAAGGTTTCATAAAAGGAAACTTAATTATCCCAGAAAATCTTAACCCAAAGATATCGCTTCATACTCTCAAACGCCTTTCTAAGTTATATCGATGCAGACGGTTCGAGGATACGGCGAACTCTTATAATTTTTGGGAATGGAAAAATAAATTGTCAGACGGATATTGGTTAGAAAATGTAGAACAATCCACTTGTAAATGGACTTATATCAATTTTTCTTCAATCCTAAAAACCAAGTTTCCCTCTAATTTCTGGATGATGACACAGGAAAGAATTCACGAGGAAATTATTTTGTTGAGCACCATTCACAATCGGCATAACGACTTGGCACATTTTTTGGATAAGTCGGCGTTTCCCCCTTTCATATCTGTAGATGGTTCTCACATTCCGCAATCTGCAATCAACTCTGAAATTGATAGTTCTACATCCAGTTCGGCAGTACTATGTTGCCCCAATATTAAAGAAGGAGAATCTTTACATTCTAAGGAATGGGTTAATAGGGTATCTATTCCCATTTTGGCAAGAATTTCCCAACTACCAAAAACATACGGGACGGTGGAGACGGACATTGCTCACGGAGAAGCAGTTGCCCTATGCATGGGAATGGAAATGTTCGCACCGGGTTATTCCAAGATAATGGTGACGGATAGCGCAGCAATACGAAATGTAGCATTGAATATTCGCGATATCAAACCAAATACAGGCAGAAACCGAAATTATATCCGCAAAATCGTCTCTGGAGTGAGCAAGCATTTGAGCGCAAGAATGGAAGAAAATCTCATTATCAAATCAGATCCGGATGATGAGAATATATACAACTTCAAACAGAATCAAAATTCACGAATGCAGACAATGTCGAATTTATGTGAAGAATGGATTCAAATAGACGAAGGAGGCAACTCTTGTACTGATAGTAATTGGAAAAAATCATACTTTGATAAGCACCCTACAACTACCATATTCAAAATTGATTCACATCAGTTAGGTAAAGACGGGAGGAATGTTAATCAGAAACAACGGTATTCAAAAATTATTCCTAATTTATTTTTAGCTAGCTGCAATCACCATGCGGATTGGTGTGCGGAAATTTCTCACAATATTAATTTCAAATCAGATATTCCGAGACGTAACATAATCATCCCAGCCTCCAAACTACGCTTTTTTTTCACATGGAATGGATTGGGCATAGATCGACACATATCCAGCTTCCTCGAAAGAAAATTTCAATTAGAAAAACTGTCTCATATTCAAGCAAAAGCAACACAAGGACTACCATGGAGGATGTTACCCAAATCATCACTTAGTTGGAACACGTTGTTAGAAAAAGGAGGATTATTTCGTTCAGTGAGAGGTTTATCTCGTTGTCACACTAGAAGCCTATATAAATCGCTAACATACCGGAGAGGATGGATTGAGACAATCAAACAAGATAACGAAAGCACTTGCGTATCGGTTAAGAAGTCCAATCTTACATGGATTCAGGAACTTTCATCTTGTAAATGGTGCTCTAATAGTATTAAAGCGAAAGGAAACAGAACACATGCGCAGCTTTTTTGTCAACACATCAAATTGAGAGAATTCAGAAAACGTATGACCCAGTTGATTGAGCAAAAATTAACAAGACTGGTTCAATTAATACATGAAACTCAGTCCTTATTTGCATCTAGACTTTTCTTGCAAGATGTTGAATCTACGTTACGAGCGCTGCATTCTCTTCACAACTCCGAGGACACCAATCATATGACATACCGAACGAGATCAGAGTGGATGAGAGAGGAGAATATACCATCGTGGAAAGAACTTCTCCAATCCACCATTCCTATTTATTCGGCAATTTTTGGATTCTCACCCGTGATGGAAGAAGGGATACCAACAGATGCTTTCTTGAATCGAGCTCACTGTATCAACTTTGGCTTCATCCCACTTGAACTCGAATCATGTATACGAAAAGTAGGCCTCAATGCGAAGAAATTTTGCTCCGATGATAATATGTTTCAAATCATAAATCAGCAATACACCGATATTTGGAAAGAAGTTAAAGAAATTAACATTGCACGAACGACGGGTTTGCACAGGATCATAGGAGAAATTAGCAAAGATATAGAGAAAGGGTTCAAAGAGAAGTTCGAATTCAATGATGGAACCTATAAAGGGATGAAGAAAATGTTGAAAAAGAACACGATCCCTCATATGAATTTATCCCCAATTCTAAAAAGAAAAGACTCACCTATCTTAAGGGAAAGCCACAAGAGAATCAGGAAGAGAGTTAGATTCGCCGAACGCGAGCTCCCAATGAAAGCATGTACAGGAATCACCTGTGGTATTCACACCAAATGGAAACCAAAGGGTAGCATGCCCAATTTTATACCAGGACAGCAGAAACATTGTTTGCGCTGTTCCAAACAGTGTACCGCGTTACGAAAGTCGGCAAATGTTCTCAGAAAATGTCACGAGTCGGATAAAGGCGAAAAGAAAAACGAACTAGTCAATCACATTGATGAAACGTTTAATAAACGTCAATTTACTGCTACATTTACAAAAATCCAACAAATAGTAACCACGGAAGATACTTCACCAAATCCAAAGACAAAAAAGGCCAAATCATGCACAGATACAGAGAAACTTTTTTTGAAAACATTATCTAAAAGCATAGCCACGCAGACAGATAGATTCAGCCCTCCAGAATTACGAATTTCAACAGCGATTGGGAATATCGATAGAACAGAAAAAAATATTGATACCTTCCTAAAAGACGACCTAAAAAGATACAAGAAAATACAAAATGATATCTTAAATGAGAAGTCGTACAATCAGAAACACATCGAAATTGAATTCAAAAAGGTAGGCAAACAGTCAAAGCAACAACCACTCAAGGAGATCATTTGGCAGTCAAACAAATTTCAAGACTCTCAAATACGTAGTAGAATTCAAACAGAAGGCTACAATCAGTTGGTGGGGGGCGATGCAATTCAGCTTGCAATAATGAATTTGCGCAATACAGCACCACAGGGGACATTTATTGGAAATGCAGCTACCTCAAAGGTGTTATCATCCTGTACTTCTAGCAATGATTGGATAAAATTCGCACCATGCTTCGGAGATACTCTAGCGATAAATAAACCGAACGGAATATACCTTTTACCACTATTTTCAGGAAGTTCGGAGTTTGGACATTGGACTTTAGGTGTGGTGGAGAAAAGGAAAAAATTCTGTAGAGTATGGGTAATTGACTCTCTCGGGAGGGGTACGACAACGGGCACCATATTTGACTCTATCAAAAAGGTTTTTTCTCGAACACGAGTACCTTGCAAGGGATTCGAAACGTTATCTATCCCGCAGACAGAAAATGAGTGTGGTCCACGAATGTTACGCGGCATGGTAAGTATTTGCGAGGCAATAAGAGCAAATGATTCTATGGAAGAAGCGTTGAAGAAAGCCGAATCGGTGGAAACCGCCCAAAAAAATTATGATTCACTGGCGGTGCGGAGAAAAGCGGCAATGCTAATGCAAGTTTCGGAAGAGACAAAGAGAAGCTATGAAAGGAAAATCCAGAAGATGCGTCAAGCACTGAAAAGAAATAGGGATTCAAAAAGGGTGGGCGTAAAAGGGGACATCAGGACACATATGAATGACGAAGCGATAGATTTATGCTAAACCAAACCACTACACTTCTTGGTTTATTTTTTTTTATTTTATTTTTTATTTTTTATTTTTTCTTTTTGGATTTTGAAATTTTGTTGGGGGACATTTGCCTGAAAGCGTAGTGAAAGTATCGTATGCTGTTCTAGTGGTTGCGAAGATTTGCGAATACACGC
>Ga0209092_10005427_pt1 | contig 10328 bp, 7 predicted proteins | sample FraStrMetagenome_FD_187446 | JGI IMG/M metagenome (GOLD analysis project Ga0209092, IMG submission 187446) | Marine eukaryotic phytoplankton communities from Arctic Ocean - Fram Strait ARC3M Metagenome (SPAdes) (version 2) | ecosystem: Environmental > Aquatic > Marine > Oceanic | place: Fram... | reverse complement strand
TAAAGATATCATCGCTGAAGGTGAGTCTTGGGAAGATTACAAAATCTGGTTCTACTTACTTGGCTTTGCGCTACTAGCTCCATTACTTATTAAGTTATTTTGGAAAAGAAAAAAAGACGAGGAAATTACTGTCGAAAAAGAAATAATTATTCCAGCTCACAAGAAAGCTCTTACTGCATTACAATCCCTAAAGAGTGAAGAGTTATGGCAATCTGGAAACATAAAAAAATATCAATCTGAATTGACTGCCATCGTGCGTAGGTATCTAGGAGATAGATTTGATGTAAATGCATTGGAGATGACTACAGACGAAATCAGCAGAGCTTTACGAAATAAAGATTTCGACACTAAACATAGTGCCACTCTTCAGAGAATACTGACGATAGCTGATTTGGTAAAGTTTGCAAAAGCAACTCCACCACTAGAAATCAATGCAGAGTTTATGGATGAGGCTGTAGCCTTTGTTGAAAGTACAAAGAAAGAAGATGTGGAAGACCTTAAAACTGACATGAATTGAATATTATAAATAACATAGAATTCTCTTCTCCGTATTGGTTGCTACTATTAGCGATCATACCGCTTATGCTATTGTATAAGTACTATAGTAAGCGTCAAGAGATTGAGCCTATGACCTTCTCTACTTTAGAGTCCATTTCTGGGTTATACAGTTGGAAGGAAAAAGCAATAAAGTACTTGCCCATATTAAGATATCTTGCATTGGCCGCGCTAATGTTGGCCATGGCTAGACCTCAACAAACACTTAAAGAAGAAGTGGTAAAAGCAGAGGGAATAGATATCATATTAGCGATGGATCTTTCCTCTAGTATGCTAGCTAAAGATTTTGATCCAGATCGACTAACCGTAAGTAAAGAAGTGGCGGCAAAGTTTGTAGACAAGAGAGTGTATGATAGAATAGGATTAGTCGTCTTCGCTGGTGATAGTTTTACACAGACTCCTCTCACAACAGATCATAACATACTAAAAGACTTCTTAGCCAATATTGAATGTGGAATGCTAGATGATGGTACAGCCATAGGTATGGGTCTTGCCACAGCAACGAATAGGCTGAAGAATAGCAAGTCAAAAAGTAAGGTTATTATATTATTAACCGATGGAGTGAACAATGCTGGTTACATCAAACCATTGACGGCTGCAGAAATTGCAGAAGAATATGACATGAAAATCTACACGATCGGAGTAGGTACTACAGGTGCTGCACTTACTCCTGTGAATAGGCGTAACGATGGTAAATTTGTATTCGGAATGAGTAAAGTGAATATCGATGAAAAATTACTTTCTGAAATATCAAAGATGACTGGCGGACGGTATTTCAGAGCAACAGATGAAGCTATGCTCAATAGCATATATGACGAGATCGATCAGTTGGAAAAAACAGAAATGGAAGTCAATGTATTTAAAAGATACAAAGACATATTTCGTATTCCGCTGATACTTGCATTCGGACTATTATTATTAGAATTTATTTTAAGACAAAGTATATTAAGGACTTTACCATAGATGTTTAGATTTGAAAATATCGATTGCCTATATGCCTTGCCCATTGTATTGGTCTTGGCCGCACTCGTATATTACCTTATGAAGCGAAAGAAAAACCAACTGGCTAAAGTAGGAGATCCGAAACTACTAAATCGATTGATGAAAGATAGGTCAACAAATAAAGAATGGTTGAAATATGGTTTATGGTTATTCGGAATAGCATTTTTGATAATTGCTTGCTCCAATCCTCAATGGGGAACGAAAAAGGAAAAGGTAAAAGCCACCGCGGCTGATATCTATATAGCACTAGATATATCACGTAGTATGGATGCTAAAGATATATCACCATCGAGATTAGAGCGTTCCAAAAAATTCGTCGAAGAACTTATAAATACTCTAAAAGGTGATCGTATTGGTTTAATCTCTTTTGCGGGTAGTGCATACTTACAGATACCACTTACCTCAGATTACGCAGCGGTACAATTATATGCCAATGCTGCCAATACCGATCAAGCTGGAACCCAAGGAACAGCAATACAAGAAGCTATCGATCTAGCGAGCAAAGCATTTGAAGATGATACGCCACACCAAAGAGCGATCATAGTCATATCAGATGGAGAAGATCACGATGATGCGGCCATATCTTCAGCTAGTGATGCTAGGGATAATGGATTGGTCACCTTCGCGGTAGGAGTTGGTACAACAGAAGGCGGTATGATTCCAGTGATAGATAGGGGTCGTGAGACTTATAAGAAAGATGAAGAAGGCGTTCCTGTCATAAGCAAGCTAAACATGAGTTTGATGCAAGATTTAGCCGATGCTGGTGGAGGTAATTTTTACCTTATCAATCAAGGGAGTGATGCTATTAAAGATCTAAAATCAAGACTAGACCGGTTACAAAAAAGAGATGTAGAACTAAATTCATTTACTGAATACAACAGTTATTACCAGTACTTTTTATTTATTGGATTGTTATGTCTATTATTAGAACAATTAGCAACCCAAAGGAAATCCGGCTTTGACAAAGAGGGAAAAAGATTGTGGGACTTTTAAATCAACTATAATGAAGACTACAAATATAAAAAACCGCAGAGAAATAAGATTGATTCTGATTGCACTATGTGTTTTTATTAGTATAGCGCTACATGCACAGAGTAAACATCAATTACTACGTAGCGGTGATGCATCTTACTCCGCAGGGGAATATTCTAAGGCAGAGGAGGCGTATAGAAAAGCCATAGAAAAAGAAGGGAAGTCACAAGCGAAATACAATTTAGGTAATTCTCTATACGAGCAAGAGAGATATGATGAAGCACTCGAACAATATCAATCGGCTATCAATTCTGCACCTAATAACGAATCTAAGAGTCAAGCCTATCATAACTTAGGTAATTCGCTTTTCAATGATCAAAAGTTAAAAGAGAGTATGGAGGCATATAAACAGGCTCTAAGGTATCGTCCTGATGATTTAGAAACAAAGCATAATTTATCTTATACTAAACAAATACTGAAACAGCAACAACAACAGAAAAAACAAGAACAACAGAAAGAAGAGGAGAGCGAAAAAGAACAAGAAAACCAAGAAGAGCAGCAACAGGAAGGAGAAGAGAGCGAAGAAGAACAAGAGAAGAAAGATCAAAAACCGCAAGAACAAAATCAAGAGCAACAAAACGAAGTAAACAACGAATCTGAGTCTGAATCTACTAAAGAGAAACGTGACTTAGACAAAGAAGATGCTCGTAAGCTCTTAGAAATAGCAGAGAACGAAGAGAAAAAAGTACAAAAAAAAATGAGGAAAGTTAGTAGAGGAAAAAAGAGAAAAAAAGATTGGTAGCTAAATCGAAAATAACAATAACAAATAAAGAACATAAGCCCGAAGAATCCAAAAGCGAACCCAGTCAAATCGTTGATTTTAAAAAAGAACGCACTTTAGTCGGAGAGAAAACATTTATACTTGAAGATTTCTTAGCGCTAATAAAACTCCTTAATAAAAATGTCAATCCTGACAAACTGAAACACAGTTATGATATTTTTTACAACTTAATAATATGAAATACTTTCTATTAATTATTAGTATATTTTTAACTATAGATATCAGCGCACAGACTTCTCTATCTGTATCTATTTCTGCAGATACTATTGGATTGGAAGATGCGATAAAAGTTACTTATAAACTATCTGGAGCACAAGAGAAACTAGAAATACTGCCATGGGAAGGGTTGCAGCAAGTTGCCGGACCAAATGTCAGTAGTTCGTTCTCCTTTGTTAATGGTGTGAGTTACAAAGAGTATAGTGAGAGCTATATACTAGTGCCAAAGTATGAAGGAATAATATATATTCCATCTGCATCAGTAGTAATTGATGGTGAACCAATAGAGACCGAACCTATTGAACTATTCGTAGTAGCAGAGCCCACTTATCAGAAAAATAAAAGCCTAGAAAGAAAGTCTATCAAAAAATCACCTACTCAAAAGAGTAAACTAGATGATGAAGCGGAATATCAACGCTTACTGAAAAAGAGAGAATTGGCTAAAAAGAAAAAGAAATTTTAGAATACATGTAACCTAATGACTAAAGCACTTAACATATTACTATTACTTTTTTTGTCGTCAATGATATCTTTAGCTCAAAACGTCAGATTTGAGGCTAGTGTAGATGCTCGAAAAATAATACAAAACTCAACAGTCAATGTTGAATTTACAATCCATAATGCTGAAGGTCAGAGTTTCACTCCTCCAAAATTCAATGGATTCAGAATAGTAGGTGGCCCGAATCGGTCCACTCAAATGAGTTTTGTAAATGGCAAAAACTCAAGCAAAAAATCTTACGGATATGCATTGATGGCCACTAAACTTGGGAAATTTAGAATTGGTGCTGCAACCATAGAAGTCGATTCCAAAAAATATCAAACCGAACCTATTACTATAGAGGTAGTTAAAGCAGACCCAAAAAGTATACAAGCCTCTGAGGAATACGACTTCTTTGTCAAAGCAATACTTTCTGATAGCATTGCAATTATAGGGCAACAAGTCGTACTCAATTATACACTTTATACTAGAATAGATATTCAAAACTATGACTTAATGAATGAGTCAGACTATGATGGCTTCTTCTCTGTGCCGCTCGAAGGAAGACGTGAAAGAGCACAACGTGAGATAATAAACAATAAAGAGTATTACGTACAGAGTCTTAAAAAGGTTGCCTTATTTCCGCAGCAAACAGGAACCTACGAGTTCGATCCTGTAGTAATTAATTTGGGTATTCGAGATGGCAGTAGAAGAAATTCATTTTTCCAAAGAAATACTAAAAAGATACAGCGCACTACTAATCCAATAAAAATTCAAGTAATCGCTAATCCGCCCAACGAACCCTTAAGCTATTCCGGAGGTGTTGGGACATATGATATGAATGCTCAAGTAGACAAAAAAACAATCACAACTGATGATGCGATCAAAATCACTATGATCATCAAGGGTTCTGGAGATGCAAAAATTGTCACCGCACCGAAACAAGATTTTGACCGAAATCTAGAAGTATATGAACCTAATATATTAAGCGAAGATCAAATGGTTGACAAAGGGTTTGTGAGTTCGCAAAAAATATTTGAATATTTAGTAGTCCCAAAAAAAACAGGCCAATTTACTATACAACCAAAATTTAGTTATTATAGTCCTGACAGCAATAGATATGAAACATTAACGGCTGGACCATTTTCATTCAGTGTAGCTCAAGGAATGAAAGCAATCAATACCATGGAGGCTGTGAAGTCGGACAAAGTATTATCCCCTCTGATTGCAAGTCCAATTTTTGTATCTAAGCCTACTATCCTATTTGGAAGTGTATTGCATTGGGGATTGTTAGGACTGATACTAGCCGCAATTCCATTCCTGTTCATGTATAAGCTCAAACTCCGTAAAGAGGCAAATATAGACCCTCGACTAATACAAGCTCAAAATGCTGAGAAAGTAGCTATTGCAAAACTGAGTGTCGCAAAATCTCTTATGAATGCTGGATCAATTCGTCAATTCTACGAAGAGATACAAAATGGAATATTTGGCTATCTATCTGATAGACTAGAGGTTCCCTATAGTCAAATGAACAAATCAGATATCAATAAAATTCTCACAGATAAAAATGTGCCACAAGATTTTACTGATCGTGTATCCACAATACTACAAAAAGCTGAAATGGCCTTATTTGCTAATGCTGGTAGTGTAGGTATGCAGGAAAGCTATAATGGTGCTAAGGAATTAATATTAGGTTTAGAAGTGCACTTTAAAAGGTAGTTTTACTCTTTAAAAATTCATGTTTTTCACCTTAATGCAATTTCTCTTATGCACAATTAATACAAGATTATGGACACCCACAGAGCATCTTAGCTGTATATTTTTGACTTGTTAATCTATAATATTCCGCCAATGCAATTAATAAAACGAAAAATATTAGCACTGATTTTTTTAGTATTCCAAGAAATAAAAAGAAGGAATCAAAGTAACCACTATTGCCTAATAAGCTCTCTCGTTATTTCCTTCAAAGAAATTGATGAATGCTCTATTTACCACTCGTACGCCGCCTGCAGTAGGATAATTACCTGAAAAATACCAATCTCCATTATTATTAGGACATGCCTTATGAAGATCAGGTAAGGTTTGATAGATCACTTTTACGGGAACTGTTACGTGAGCAGGAGTAACTAATTGTGCGATCTTTTCGGATATCTGTTCATCGGTGTATCTAGCATAGAGAAACTGAATAGCATTTTGCATTTCTTCTGGTGGAAGAGTCTCTTGATGTTTACAATCCCCGTATGCTTTCTTGAGTAAATCTTCTTTACCATCTTTCTTAAGCAATTCTATCAGAGCATTAAATGCTACAAAGTTTTTCATCTTACTCATATCGATACCATAGCAGTCAGGATATCTAATATGTGGCGCAGATGATACGATTACTATTTTTTTCGGCTTGAGTGTATTTAGTATATTGATGATACTTTCTCTTAGCGTGGTACCACGTACAATACTATCGTCCATGAGTACGAGCGTATCTACATTATTTTTTACAATACCATAAGTAACATCATATACGTGTTTTACTAGCTCATCACGCGAGGCATCATCCGCAATGAATGTTCTCATCTTTTCATCCTTCACCGCTAGCTTTTCTACTCTTGGCTTGAAGCTTAGGATCCTATCTATATCTTCTTCAGTTGCGTCTGTACCTAATTCCAGAAGTTTTTTCTTATTGATTTTGTCCACTTCCTTTTGGATACCTTCAACCATTCCAAAGTATGCCACCTCTGCAGTATTTGGTATGAAAGAAAAAACAGTATTTTTTATATCGTTATCAATTTCTTTCATGATAGCAGGTGCGAGCAATTCACCTAGCTTTTTGCGCTCTAGATAAATATCTCTATCCGTACCTCGAGAGAAATATATACGCTCAAACGAACAAGCGGTACGAGGCAACTGATCTTTGCAAAGTTCCTCGGTTACTTTCCCATTTTTCTTTATGATGAGTGCGTGTCCTCGCTTCAGCTCTTGTACTTCTGTATGATGAACATTCATACACGTCTGAATTGCTGGACGTTCTGATGCTACCACTACGATCTCTTCGTCCTGATAATAAAAAGCAGGACGTATCGCAGATGGATCCCTCATAACAAATGCATCTCCATGTCCCATTAGTCCAGCCATGATATATCCACCATCAAATTTACGACAAGCTCTCTGTAACAATCTCTGAACATCTATATGCTCTGCTATGAGAGTATTGATTTGCTGGTTACTATAATTTTCCGCTTTGAACCAATTAAATAATCTCTGTACTTCATCATCGAGGAAATGACCAATCTTTTCCAATACGGTAACCGTATCAGATTTTTCTTTAGGGTTTTGTCCTAGGTCAACCAACTCTTGGAACAATTCATCTATGTTAGTCAGATTGAAATTACCAGCCAATGCAAGATTGCGAGTAATCCAGTTGCTCTGTCTGAGAAATGGGTGTACTGTCTCTATAGTATTGCCTCCGTGAGTACCATATCTCAAGTGGCCCAATAATAACTCTCCTGTATATGGTTTGTTCTCTTTGAGCCACTTTGGGTCATTGAGTTGCTCAGATGTACAATCTACAAAGTGTGATCTTATCCCTTGGAATACCTCCTTAATATACTGCGGAGAATTACTTCTACGGCGACTGATATATCTATTACCAGGAGGCATATCTAGCTTGATAGTAGCGACTCCTGCCCCATCTTGACCTCGATTACGTTGCTTCTGTAGCAGTAACTGGAGTTTATTCAGACCATACAGAGATGTACCGTATTTTTCCTGATAGAATTCTAATGGTTTGAGTAGACGGATGAGTGCTAGTCCGCACTCGTGATTGATTTGCTCACTCATGAGTATATCCTTAGCTTTCGCTTTAGAGGTTTAGTTGATACCTACAGAAAAATAAATATCTGATTATACAAAGGTCAAATGTAAAGCTTTTTTTAATTTTGAAAGGGATATAATCGAATTGACAAATCTAACATATTAAGAATACCAAATAGTGGTAAGGAGGTCTTCTAACTATCATATAGGTGAATATATAGTATAGAGTATCCCTTGTAATACATATCACGTAAATCTGCATTTGTATAATACTGTATATGAGTGACAAATTGTGTAATATAGCTTTTTGTTTTATTATAGGTTTAACCATTTCCACAACTATGAGATTACTTTTTATCATCTTTTTGAGTATACCATTTAGTCTATTCGCTCAATTCGAAACCCCTTACCAATCTACATATACGATTACATCTGAAAGCGAACCTCTGTGGATAACCGAGATGTACAAGACTGATTCCGATCCTGGTAAAGTGGTAGATCTATATGACGAATACTACAAAACGAATACATTCATAAAGAATAGTCATACTCAATACTACAAAAGATGGCTACGATCAATATCAAGAGAAGTACAATCATCCCCATCATTAGACAGAAAATATAAAGAAACACAAAATCAAATTTCTACACGCACTGAGTCCTGGACCACTATTGGACCGATAGACTGGGATCATGATGCTGCAGCTCGTAGTTATGCCCCTGGCGCAGCACATGTCTATACTATTGAGCAATCAGAGGCAAATAACGATGTTGTATATGCCGGTACTGCTAATGCTGGAATATGGAAGACTACTGATCGCGGCACTAACTGGACACCACTTACCTATAATATTAATACAGGAACAACTACAGCCATAGAAATTAATCACGAAAACGATGACATTGTGTACGCAGAGTTATTTAGTAGTATATATAAGAGTATAGATGGTGGTAATATTTGGTTACCTACTGGAGATGCTTCTTTTCAAGGTACTGCTTTGAATGTAACCGATATCAGAATGGATCCAACAGATACGAACAAACTTTACGCAGCAACCAATGAAGGCTTATACCGTACTACTGATGGTGGAGTCACTTGGACAGAACCTCTAAATGGCGATATACTCGAAATAGAAATACACCCAACTGATCATGATACTATCTATGCAGTTCTTAAATCTAATGATGAGACAGAATTTTATAGATCGCTTGATAATGGACTTACCTTTGATCTCGTTGGAACCGAATGGCCACAACCTGATGTCGCAGCAGGTGAAGAACAGAAAAGAACAGAAATTGCGGTTAGTGCAGATATGCCTGATCGTGTAGTTGCTCTTGCTACTGGATCAGCGAATGGTGGATCTGGATTGTATGGTATATATGTAAGTGATGATAATGGGACCAATTGGACCTTTAAATGTTGCGGACCGCAACCGGCAGGACCTCCTTCTGAAGATAATATGAATCTTATGGCATGGTCCGATCAAGGAACAGACGATGGAGGTCAATACTATTATGATCTTGCGCTCGATATATCCCCCACTAACGGAGATTCAATCTTTGTCGGAGGGGTAAATATGTGGGTAAGTGGTGATGGAGGAGATACGTTTGTGTGTCCAGCCAAATGGAGTCATTCGTACAAGCCAAATTATGTACACGCCGATATTCATGATATAAAGTACAATACATTCAGTGGAGATCTTTGGGTATTGGGTGATGGAGGAATTTTTTACTCTGATGATAATGGCGATAATTTTACAAGAAAAATTTATGGAATCGCGGGTACAGATTTTTGGGGATTTGGTCAGGGATTTTGGCACGGAGATGTGATGCTCGGTGGAGCCTATCATAATGGCACTATGCTTAAAGAAGAAGAAGTCTACGACAATGGGTGGATCTGTACCGATGGAGGCGATGGGGTGCGAGGATTTGTAAATCCTGGTATAGATCGACAAGCTTACTCAGATTACAATATCAAAACGCTGAACAGCGATAGAACAGTAAGTCCAAGTACAAGAGGCTTTAGTTTTAAGCCAAATGGCACTTATACTACTGGTAGGTCAAGTGATTTATTATTTCATCCTGAACAATATACAGCATGGTATAGTGGAAGTGGCACCAAACTTTACTTTACAGAAGACAATGGATATACATTCGAAGAGAGATACGAGTTTAATGAAGATGTATCAAGTATGGACATAAGTTGGAGTAATCCGAACTATATCTACGTAAGTACTTTCCCTTCTTGGTGGGGAGAAAAGAAAATGTACAAAAGTACAGATGGAGGAAATACATTTACAGACATCACCCCTTCAAACACGGTGATGCCTGATCGTCGATGGATACCATTTGACATAGAAGTAAATGCTGAAGATCCTGAAAAAATATACATAGGACGTACAAGTATGTATGGTGATGGTGCTTACGAATGGGGAGTGTATACATCTGATGATGGCGGTA
>Ga0209092_10005426_pt1 | contig 10330 bp, 3 predicted proteins | sample FraStrMetagenome_FD_187446 | JGI IMG/M metagenome (GOLD analysis project Ga0209092, IMG submission 187446) | Marine eukaryotic phytoplankton communities from Arctic Ocean - Fram Strait ARC3M Metagenome (SPAdes) (version 2) | ecosystem: Environmental > Aquatic > Marine > Oceanic | place: Fram... | reverse complement strand
AAGATGCATATGGTTTTTGAATAGAATACACATGAATTGAATCGTATTTAATTAGGGTATTTCTTTTCTGTGCAGTTGCGGTGTCGTTAATATAATTGATTGAAGTCTGTTGATGATAGAGAAATAAAATGTTTACGACTTAATTACGTGCAATGTGAACCTAAATGAGTCGGGCGAAATCAGAATTTGAAGTCATTCGGAAAGGATATACAAAACGTGTTTTAAATCGTTATTTGCGTGATTCCCAAATAGTTCTTTTCTCCTTCCATGTGAAATTGAGCGAGAAGAACTAGAATTCCTTCTCCAAAAATGATAGGTTCTCGTCCTTTTAGAAGCAGAAGTTCACTTGAAGACATTCGTCATAACAAGGGTCTTTTCATCAGAGACCTTCGGAACGATGGTTTCTTCGGAACGATGGTTTCTTCGGAATGATGGTTTCGGGTTTAATAAAGAGAACTTTCGTTTATATTTAAGCAGTTCTAAATGACTAGATGTAGATGTATTTTGCTTTATACAATTTTCACAAAGAAGGTATTAATACATGTAGTGTGACGTAATTTGTTAATCTTGTGTTTTTGATATTAACATGTAATCCATTCAAGCGTAACTGACGCGTATATGCATGCATGCACTGGTAGGTACATTAAACTTTGAGAGGAATACTTTTGAAAATATGTTGATAGATAATAGCACGAATCGTTTTCATGCTCTCTCTCTCTCCATCTCTCTCTAAGGAAAAAAGGCAATGACATACCGAGAAAGTATCGAACTATCAATGAATCTTATCTATTTTGATACGATCTACAAAGTATCCACACGCGTATAATTTGTCTTTCTTTCTAATTTCAGACCAGATTTTACCAAAATAAGTTTCAATTTTATCGAACTACAAAATCAAGTTGCTAGGACATGAATGTTCGCACAACTGGTAATTTGATCGGAAGTCGGAAAATGAAGAGAAGGACCTTCGGCGTATATAAGACATTAAATATATGACCTCTTGGTTCTGTTCTAACGCAAATGAGAAAATTGTCGACGCGAAGAGAACCCGAATAGAACCCGAATAGAACCCGAATAGGAAGTAACCATTGTTGAGATTGTCGTTTCAATTGTCCTATCAATATCAATAAAGATTGTCGTTTCAATTGTCCTATCAATATCAATAAAGATTGTCGTTTCAATTGTCCTATCAATATAAATAAAGTTATCCTGTAATGCATTTGATCACACAATATTGATTTTTTCGCATATAGTCTTTGAAAAATCGTTTTTCCGTTTGTGGCTTGATACAACGCAAATATTTTTGGAACAATTCTTTCTCAAGGGTATACGTCTGTAGGAGTATTAGTCGATAAAATATACTGAATCGTAACGAGTCCATCGTGAGGCTTCAACAATCTTCGTTCAAGAATTTCTTCGGTGAATTCGAACGACCATTCAAAAGGTAATCTTGCTTTGAACATGAATTTGCTGCAATTCGTGACGGGAATGAATCAAAGATAATCCGTATGTTCCCATTAATGCCTTTCTCTCGTGGATTTTTCCGGTCGTCTCATTAACATTTAACAGAGTCCCCGGTGGTACTTTCATCATCATGCTAATGCACGGATGTATATTTCGATAATGATGTTTATGTTGATGTTGATGTTGATGTTGATGTTGATGTTGATGTTGATGTTGATACAGGGGTCCGAGGTATGTGCGGGCATTCTCTTGACAGATGGTTCTTTTAGATGCGAACCTAATGATGTGCAATGTCAACATGTGTAATGCTCATTCGGTGTTCAATGGTGATGATGTTGACATGTTGACATGTTGACATAGGAGTAGATGTTGACATAGAAGGAGTGTCTACTCTAGACAGGTGCAGGTGCAAGCCTTTGTATGCGACCCAATGAAATCCATACACAATTTCAAAAAGAGAATACAGACTTTATTAAATTGTAAAACATGTTAAGAAGATATTCTACTTATCTCTAATAGGTATGTCTATTATAGTATGTACGACTACACACATATTGTTAATATGTACCCCCAATAGAAATGCGGTTGGTAACAATTCTTGATTTAAGTCATTTGACATAAATAATCTAACGAAATGCATTCGGGTGAAATCAGAATTTGAAGTCAACTGCGCGTGACTGTGCTCATCAAAAATTTTATTTTGTGTATTTTATGCGCCCTAATCCACGATAGCACAAAATAAACAGGCCTGTCACCCCACTGCTCTACGACCGGCGGAGTACGCGCGGTACACGTAAGTACAGCAAAGTTTATCCACATTCTACATACGAATTTACATTCTACTTAATCAAAATTTCCCCAACAATTTTGGTCACATACATATCTGGATTCTGACGATAGTGTGTGTCACATGACTATGTGGAGTTACGGCAACTCCTGGAGTTACGTAGACCGGTGGGTCTGTTCACCGACCCCAGACCCCAAACCCTACAAACGTAAATGTAAGTTACAGAATGCCAAAGTGCGTGTCATTCCAAGATTAATACAGTCCATTACGGTTACGGTCGTTTTTATACGGTGAATCCCTGACCGATTTGGTTTTCAAACAAGTAAGTCCATTCCAGACTACTCTAAACCAAATCACGAGACCATGCACTGAGTTTTCTGAGACATCTGAAAGAGGTTGTCCGACTCACCTTCGAAACGAATTAAACGATTTATTAGAAAAGAACATGGGCAGTACTCTTTCCTCCATTAAACCCTAATCACGAAAGATAAATTCTCGACCGTGCGGCAAGAAGGATAACGTGTCTGAATAGCCCCTACACTCAGGTTTCATTAACATCTCATAAAGATCAGATTTACGTGGAGTTAGTAAGCTTCAAAAACAATAAAAGTCACGAGCTTACTAGGAAAGAGAAGGAGGAAGTTAAAAACCTTCTTCTCACTTCAGCTGTAAGGGTTGTTACAGCAGTGGAGTCAGATAATAATACAGTTGCAGTAATAATTATTTTCTTATTCAATTTACTTTATTATAGCATACAGTCAACGTAGAGTTTTATTTCGATGGTCGGCTATGTTGAAGCGAAGATGGGAACATCGATTGACAATTCACACATAAAACGTTTTCGGCTTCACAGCTTACTACTGACATTTGACTGCAAAGAGGGCAGCAAATAGTACTGACGCGGCCTAACTTTGCTGATTTCAAAGAATAGCCTAGGCCATATATTTTAATGTTTAGACCATCACATTTTTTCTTTATTATCGATACATCAAGATCTTTTTTCAGCAGCGCCGATATCCGCATAGAACAGTTGTTTTCATTAACCGATCTTTGAATATAAGCAGTATTATTTTCCTGCCTCTCACATGTAATGCACGATGTTACTGCCTTATTTTCATACTGAACAAAAAACTACAAATAAGAATAAACAGATTGCATCATATTTATCTTCGTTTCTTGTTGTCATACTTCCTTTGTTCCATAAAGAAACTCGATTCCATATTTTCCATAGGATTCCTTGTGACATCCCATATAGCAGCAAGTCGTAACATTTGTTGATGACGCGATTGTATCTTTCGACAATCTTTTGAACGCTATCTCTTGATGTCTGTTAAAACTTTGAAACTTTTTCCTCATCAACTGTTGATGATCATATTCATCAGGGGTAATCATGAATAAGTCAAATGCCTGCATTTACCAAACAGAAATATTTCACAATGTCAATCAAAAGTAGTTAGTGCTTTCGCGGTTTATGAGAATGTTTTGGTGAACAAGGGCAACAACATAAATTTTTGATTGTCTAGTTCGAATGCGAATGAACTCTGTCATCAATTCGGAGAAATGAGGAATGTCTAGGTAAGTTTTTTGATATTTGAATTTACATTCTACATATACACACATATATGTAAATATATATTTTTATATCTACGTACGAATTTACATTCTACTTAATCAAAATTGCCCCAACAATTTTGGCCACATATACATCTGGATTCTGACGATAGTGTGTGTCACATGGCTATGTGGAGTTACGGCAACTCTTGGACTTACGTAGACTGGGGGCCGGGTCCTTCTCTTCATTTTCCGACTTCCGAACTAACTACCCGTTATGCGAACATTCACGTCCTAGCAAGTTTGTAGTTATAAAATTGAAACTTGTTTTGGTAAAATCTGGTCTGAAATTAGAAAGAAAGACAAAGTATACGCGTGTGGATACTTTGTAGATAGTATCAAAATAGACAAGAGTCATTATTAGTTTGATACTATCTAGGTCTGTCATTGCCTTTTTTCCTTAGAGAGGGGGTGAACAGAACTGTAACTACTGGTACCATGTCGGTACTCCCGGTACCATGAAATCGCCTACGTCAAGATTCTAGAAACTGACGCAAATCATGTAACACGTGCTTATCGAAATATAAACAAGACCGGTACGCAAGTTTCTTTATAAAAGGACTTGTGCTATTCTTGATAAATTATCCCAGGGTCTTTCAAGAGATTCGGAACTCGCAAGGGTACCATGAAATCATCCTGTTCATTTGATGACTGAAATCGTCTACGACCAGAGCACCAGTCTGAAAGATTTTGAAACATGACGTCCATCTACCGACAGTACGCAATAAAATACGTATAGAGCAAAACAATTTCGGATGTTCAATAGATCTAGGTTTTTATTTGCCATGATTATTTTTCGCAACAACCCATTGACAATAAAAAGAATAGATGCTAACAAAAAAAGTATACAGTTGAAAAATATTAAGGTAAACAGCTGCTTTTAAAGTAAAAGAACATAAAATTCACACACAGGTCTCCTTTTCATTTTTGGCAAGATATTGTGATTAACCTTTTCATTTCGAACAGAAATTATAAATCCTTATTTCATGGACCACCGACCTATACTTTGCTCTTCTTTTGTTGTTTCCTCTTAGCATAGTCCTCCCATTTTGACCACAGACTATTTGCCAATGCCTTTCCAAGCCGACCATTCTTTGCTTTCTCAATCTTTAATTCTTCTTCTTGGAGCTTATCGATGTAGCAAATGAACATTTGTGTATTCATAAATCGCTGCATAAATCGTGATTCATTCTTAATTTGTTCCATATACAAATGAGGGTGAAATCGGAAATTTTCTTTTTCACCATGGTGGCCAACATTTTGTGACTGAACGATGGCTCCATATTTTTTGAATGCATCCCTTCTCCAATGCAAATGCTCTGCTAGACTCTTCATATGATTATAGATGGCGAATCGTGCACTTCGAAGCAACACCCTATGCTCCGGAGAAAACCCAATCTTATCACTCACAAAATCTTGAAATCTCTTTGCTTGGAAATCACTTTTAAGCCGACTCATCAAAGAATTTAATGCATTCATCAAATACGGCCGTGGAAACAAACATGATTCCGTAGCAGCCTTATCAACTGTAATGGCAACTTTACCATCATGAATGTTGACAATGGTCAATCCATTCATATATGCATCTTCTACAGTAGGATTTTGAGGAATCTTATGCAAATCTTTCTCCGTAATCCCAGCAATGATTGGAAAGGGCGCTTGGACAACATCAATCATATTATCAGGAATGCATGGGAATATATTGCATCCCCACTTGTACGGCTTTAAAAGCGAAGCCAATGTTTCGACGCAACAATTTACTTCTATTGGCTCCCTACCAAATACAAGCACGCTGAATTCCAATGAGATTAGTTGAAGTAAATTAATTAAGATACTTGCATTCTCCAATCTCTGTAGAAGTAAGTTCAATCCATACTCTTCATCCAAAGACGGTAAAGGAAGAGGATATTCGATTGGAGAAACGAAGTTGATCGGAAGCTTGCAGGTAAACTTGTTATCATCGCTAGTACGCGCGTATTTGCTCATGGAAATAAAATCATACGAATTCGATGGCAATTTCGAGAGCTTTTGATTTTCGCTTAATTTTAGATTTCCTCGAATAAATTTTAGCAATTCATGCCGGCGTAAGATTTGCTTTTCCTCAAACGTAGCCTCATCTCGTTTCAATGTTTTTGTCATATTCTCACGTCGTTCCAAGTCAATGAGCTGTTTTAAGGCAGCACAAAGCAGAACGCGCTCATTTTTACGCACGTCGGTAAATACGTAACATTTTTGTACTAAGAGGATATGATCCACTTCCTTATCCTTTTTCATTTCTAAATAAGCTTCACGTGCTCGATTGCGTACGGATAAGGTATTACATTTACTGTTGAGGTTGGTCTTATTTTGACGATTATTACCATGAGTTCCGAACTGAGAAGGTTGTTTCTTAAGGGATTTGCGAATGTTAGAATTGCTCTTTTCCGGAGAGGGGGAAAAAATGCCACTTCTTTCAATCTTTTTACGAAGGATAAAATCCCTGGCACAACGTACAATCTTACGAGCTAAATACCTTAAACGACGCTTTTTTATCAGGATAGGTAAAACTTTGTCCCGAATTTCGTTCGAAAACGCCTTCTCTACACAAGTGACCGCCATACCGTAGGTATTAAACCCATCAGCTCCGGTGAAAGTTATGGCTTGATACGTATTGGTTTCCACGATACTCTTTTGCACTAATTTACTTGCTGATTTCGGAATTAACCACATTTTAAGACCATCTGGGAAACAAAAGGGGCTCAACTCGGCCGGCTGTAGAAGGGGTGTATTTTTATCTAGATTGACGGGATATGAATCTTCTCCGTAGGCACTTCGCACAATAAAGGGATCAAGATAACGAATTCCATCATAAGTTACCAATTGCTCATCAGCTGCAATGGCAGACAAATTTGCACCCAATAGTAAAAACTGACCAAATACTTCTGTTGGATCCGTATCATAAATGCGATGATATTCCATACGTGCCGTACTTAATAACAAACCATCTAGACTACGTGTCAAACCTTTAAGAACACTTTCGGATACTTTTTCGTTTATATCAAACAATTTTCCATTTCGAATCATGTTATCACCATAGGTTTTCGATAAATTCTTTTCACGTTGAAGACGTGTTTTGTGCGTATTGGCTTCGAGCATATGATGTATACGCTTTCCTGTAGCATGACTTGCACGATGTTGTTTACGTCCCTGATGTATACCCCAAAAACTCGCTCCTGTATCATCGGTTTCGGAGGTGTCTCCTACGACGGATAATTCATGGTTCGAAGGAGTTTCGGTGCTGATATTGTTGAGTTTACTGTAATCAGAACTTGCCTTTGCAGCTTCGTCATAGGTTGCTCCAGTACGTTCACGATGACGTTGGAATTTATCCACGCCATGTTGGATATGTTTAACCCATCTCATTTTTTCTGTTTTGAGACAGTTTAAATATAAAAACGAAACTTGTGAGTTAAACATGGCAACTTCTAACGTATATCCCTAGAGATTCTATGAGAACACCAGCTCATTTATTTCCTTGCTACTAAATCTCACCTTCATAATTCTTATTCTTTTCAATTACGAGGGCGTGCTGCTGTCTCAAATCATTCAATTCTACCTTCAGTGCATCCGCGAGAGCTTCTGCTTCGAGGCATCTTCGACGAAGTTTACCGATGTCATCCGTATCGATATCACTTCCTTCAAAATTATTGCTGAAATTCGAGTAAAATCGGTTCATCAACGATGATTGCGATTGTGGTTGCTTCTCTTCTACCTCCTGTTGGGTCCATCCGACAATTAGACCGTCTTCATCTTCGGAGACGGTGCTACTGCTTCGTTTCGGAAATTTTTTAAACAGGCCGTTCATATTTGTGATGGAAGTTTGAAATCAAACGTAAGATTTCGGTGTAGGAATTGTACTGGACGTGGCGTGACTGTTTTGGACTGGACTGTTTGGAGAATACAATAAGAAGTAAACAAACCACAAGGAACAGCAGTGATGTTTTCGTGGGATTGAACTGTTGAAATAAATTCTCCCTCCCCTTTATCATTCAATGGATGTTTTCACCCTTAATTAGGCGTTAGTATATCGAATGAACAAGGTTATAAAAAGGAAGGCAGTAGTAGTAAGAGTGGTAGGGACAGCCGTATGATGGAGGAACTTATTAATACATGTACCGTGTATTATGTTTTGGATCCCTACATACAACACAAGTACAAGAGTAGAAGTTAATATATAATAAAAGCATACAGTTCAAAAAAAACACCTACATGTAGAAAGGTCTTAATGAAAAGACTCTTATGACCTTTTCAGTGTTTCTAAACTGACTTTGAATTCTCCCTGATTTCATATGAGTTATATGATGACATTATTTCAGGAAAAAAGAGATTCTATTTCTCGCAAGATTGTTTTATAGTCTTTCGCATGAAATATAGGTAGAGCTTCAACATTCTACAAGTACATAATAGATGTAAGCAAAATTCTTTATCAAACCTTCGAAAAAGCATCTGCGACGTCATTTTTTGTTCTAATGGATCTCATTTCAATGCTCGCCATCGCTCCAACGCAAGCACAAAAAGACATAAATTAGACGCGTGCATCTCCAATGACTGCACATAGAATGTAGAAAATTTGTTACTTATGCAGATCCATCCATGATTCATCCATTCATCCATGATTCATAACACGTCTCACAATTTATCGTGTTTTAAATTTCTCTTTTTTTAAACTTCTACTCTTGTACCAGATATATTATGAACCAAGGTATCTATTTTTTGGAATTTTACATCTTAAACCTTCAATTCACTATCTTTTTTTAATCTCTTTATGCATTTGTTTTTGTTAACTTCTACTATTGTACCAGGTAGTTAGCGGCAACCGTACGGTAGACGGTAGAGCATTACTGAGCTAGCTGTCGTCTTATCCTTCACTCTACGCAACGGTAGCATAGCACCGTTTGAGTTTTGCGATACAGTGAAAGTTGCTAAGGAAAAGGTGTTAGTACACAATTTATAGATATAATATTAAAACTGGTTCCTTGCTACATTGTCCTTATGAACTTGAAAAGTATATTGTTCAAGTGCGAGGACAAAAAACTTGTAATCGCATTCTGGAGCGGTATTAAGAACATGCAACATCCGTCAATGATGAAGAACAAGCGGAATGGCGTACTAAATGTCACTTATGGATATGAATACTGGCTTGGAAGTAGAATATAAGGACAAAAAGATCCTTCTAATGATGCCCAAATTTTTAGTAACAAGTGTCATTCAAAGAAATGCTGTTTGATCTGTTGCCTTGGATACAAAGTTGTGCTCCCTCATGCATTATATAAATATAAGGTAAGTAACCTTACAAAATGCATGCATACCGCAATTCCCTGATCAATTAAAAATATCATATCCATATATTTCTTTGGTAAAAAATTTCCGAAATTTCAGTTAGACTTCTCTAGAGAGTACCGTGTTAATATTTTTTACTTTTCAGTTTTAGTTTTCACGCAACTCAAAAACTCTCATTTATGGTAAAAAATTATTTCGAAGTAAAAGTAAAACCTAAAACTTTTCGAAACATTCAAACCACACCTAAAGATCAATTAGCCTTTCGAATTTTTTGCATTCTTCTTCATCTCCTATGGCCTATGGGGCAATGCGCAATCTGCAATCCACAGAAACGAAATAAGTCCTACTTAAAGCATCTCTTGAAGCATACATTTTGAAATGATGACGACCATCAACTTCGTTTTTACGTGGCTATATAAGGATCTGCATGTAGTAATATCCCTAGTCGCTTACGACAAAGTATGTAGGGGGAAGCGAGACAAAGACGGAATTATGTCATTAGATATCTTTAAATATATTCATGGATGCAGGAAAGGAGCGCTCCTGAGGATGTAGCTGACAGCGAATTGTTACTCATCTAGCAACTACTCTTTGAAAGAGAAAGTTTTTAAGGGTTGTCGGTGTGAACTCTTTCAAAAAGTGAGGGCGAACCCGAATCTAAGATGTTGTCAAAAGATGACCCCTAAAGCAGTGATACACATGTCGGAAAATGAACTGCTCAACATGATGCACGTAAATGTGTATATAAATCATCTTGAATGTTGTTTCACTCACATTATTTCTTCTTTCATGCAATCAAAGTCTCCAATATGTTTTGATTCGATATAACTTGGTCAGTACTGCCTTTTCTTGAGGATAAATGCTCCTTCACATCGCCCAGCGAAGAAGGCTAGAGTGAGAAAGAAAATCTTGGATAGAGAACTTTGAGCTAAAATAGTATTATATAAGTAGACGTATGTGGTTGAGATTTTACGATGGAAATCTGAATGAAGGTATGAATGATCTCATTGTTTTTTGAATATTGGAGTTCGAGAGAGGTTCAGTAGCTCAATTATAGTATTCAGATAATCACGTCTAAATTTATATTGTTATTGGTGATAGTGACAGAGTATTTTTTTTAAACTGTATGCTTTTATTTTATTAACTTCT
>Ga0209092_10005421_pt1 | contig 10343 bp, 2 predicted proteins | sample FraStrMetagenome_FD_187446 | JGI IMG/M metagenome (GOLD analysis project Ga0209092, IMG submission 187446) | Marine eukaryotic phytoplankton communities from Arctic Ocean - Fram Strait ARC3M Metagenome (SPAdes) (version 2) | ecosystem: Environmental > Aquatic > Marine > Oceanic | place: Fram... | reverse complement strand
GAAAACACAAAAAATCAAAAGTTCAGGATCCGAAGAAAAACGTTCAAAAATTAAACCCCCCACCACCCTCGAGTCCCGATAACTTGCGTCATCACCCATGCCAGTTTTGGTGCATATAATCTGAACCTGTAGACTCCTAGAATAAGAAGAAACAAAATGCACATAGCAGAATCATTGTATATGTATATATTATATACAGACAATATGAGAGTGGAATTATAAGAACTTTTCGTAGAGTGTCCTGAAGCAATGACCTATGGTACGCATATAGAGTAGAGTAGAGTAGAGTGGGAACGCATCCTCTCAAAATGAGTACAGTATTTAAACGCTTGTCAATCAACAAGAACAACGACGTCGATAATTCCTTTAACTTGAGTTGAGCTGATAAAGACCCAATCTTTGATCTTGCATATTTCAAGTAAACTTTTGACTTTTTATTGAAGTAATTTCTAAATTAATTATATAAATAATTTCACTGTATAGTACTGTTTGTTTGTAATGATATATTTATAGTGTTATCTTAGGCGATGTACTGTGACAGACTCCGGATGAACACTTCCTCCGCGTGGTACCTGCCTGACCCAATCTTACGAAGGGGGGTGCCTTTCAACTATTGCGAATGCACATTTTTAGGGCTCCTAGGCATTAATCACATACTTACCCCGCAAAATCCTCGTCCCCGAATATATCATGTCCAAGTCAAAAGTAAAAAAAAAAAAAAAAAAAAAAAAAAAAAAAAAAAAAAAAAAAAACAAACAAAATAAAAAATAAAAATAAAAAGAAAGGGAATTTATATCTCGTATCATGGTTAAGAGTGAAGGTGGGAGTAGTTCAAATTATGCCTTTTTCGATTTCTTTCGCCGTCTTTTCTTCCGTGGTTGATCTCCGTTCTGTTGTGGGTCGCTATCTCTTTCAGTTCTGACCCTTACTGGATTTGTCCACATATTCGTTCTATATTGTCTAAGAAGATGCGCTGTGCTCCTACGAATTTCGTTAGGATCATAAGGTTCGTTTTCATTTGTTAGTAGCGTAGCTGAGTTAATGCTGCTTTGGAGGTCGTTCCCCCCATGGATGTTTCTTGCTATTGTTGCGATTGCTTGTACGGATCGTGGACCGCATTCAACTTCTACCTGTGCCTTTGTTAGTACCGAATTCCACGAAAATGTTGCATCGCTTCCACCGAACATATCTCGAATTTTCTGAAGGAGAGTAGAGGTAGTGCATGAGTTTCCAAGAGAATCGATTACATATCCTACCCGAAACCGACCTATCTTGTGTACTACTACGGTGAACCAATGCCCTGAGGTGGTGCTGCCTTCAAAAAGAGGGAGGAAGTAGTATCCGTCTGGTTTGTTGCAGGCCACTCGACGACAGCCAAATGCTCTTGCGATCCTAGTCCAACCCTGAGTAGTGGACCAGTCAGATATCAAGGTACTTATATCTGGATTTGCAAAGTACATTTGCTGATATTTCATGTGACGCAAAACCTCGATTGCCCAACGAATACCCATGCTCGACATAAATGCGTCAGGTTCAGTGGCTTCTCTGATGTAATGGTTTTGCTGTCTCGGGATATTTTCGCTTGAGTTATTGACTGAGGAGGGGGTAAGTAATTCATCTTGATGCGTTGGCGTAATTGGTGTTGAATTTAACTGATTGGATTTTTCTTCTTTTATGTGTTTTTTCAACTTCAATAATCTCTCTTCACTGTTTGCTAAGGTTGTTTCTAGAAATTGTTGGATGATATTGAGTTTTCTCTTAGGTTCCTGTATATCGTTGGAGTTGGTGGTGAAGGCTTGTATGATAACTCTGCAAATTGATTTATGTGTGTCAAGAATCCTACTTTTGTTTGTGTATTGTGCTCTGTCTCTTTGAAATTCGGTCGAGAAATGAGGTTGTAGCAGATTCATGAGCTTAGAGTAACGTGGACAGGTGAGCGAAGCTTGTTCAAAGGTGCTTAACATTTGCTTAATTGCATCTATATTGCCATTGGTTTGAAGATTGCGCAATAGCATATCCGCTGAGCGTAACGCAGACGATTGCCGGGTGCATCTTAAACAATGCTTTTTTGTGGTTGGTATTTGATTTGGAATGAAGTGTTTGAAAATTTTCCAGGAGTTTTTTCTCTTATTACAAGTGATGCCCGTACATACACGTTTATCGATTTGAATATTGTTTGCTTGGTTGATGTGTGGGTTGCAAGGAATACATTGTGTTTTAGTTGGAGGATGGTTGGGCTGGTTAATTTGATTTCGAATTCCCTTCGCTTTCTTCCGTAATGCGGATAAAGAGTATGGATCAAGATTATGTTTTCTTTTTAGATTCTTTTCAAATGTTCGACTGGTGCCCCCTATTATCTTGTGAATCCCCGCGGCCAAGCCAAGAGTAAGCCCCTTAATTAAATCCCATTTATCATCAAATTGTTGTATGATGACATTTTTGTTTTTTAAATGTGCCACGTTCGTGGCTATGCATTTTCTTTGGATAAGAATTTGGGAATTTATTGCGACGGGTGTGAGCCCGAGCCATGGAGAATCCGCTGCTCCAATATTCGCGTCACTTGTGAGTGAAGTGGTGCATTGGGGCAAAATTCCAAAAATTTCCAAACAGATTTGTGTTTTACCAGAGTGAATGCAGTTGAGGACATTGGATTGACCATACTTGTCTAATAGGTCATTTATTGATGCGTACGATAAATTTTGTGCTATTGATATCTTCCGGAGACGTCCCACTTGCTCGCTTTGAAGTCGCAAAAAGGTGTTTTGGATATGATGAATGAAACGAATTGCTTGTTCCTCCGACGTGTATATCTGTATGAATTTCATGAATTTCCTTAACTCATCCTCAATGATATTCCTCATATTGTTGCGAAATCCTGAGATGTCTTTATGGTCACAGTGCAGGAGAGCATGCATTCTATTGCCATGTTGGGTTCGATGAGGACTGTTTTCCGGGCACCATTTGCATGGACATAATAATTGAATAATACCCTTTTGATTCAACTTTCCTATCTTCAATTTATCCTCCTGCGAAGTAATTGTTTCCAAGAAATCCTGAAGCATTCCCTGTCTGTAATCTCCAGCCTTATATAAACTTCTGGTGTGAGTACGAGAAAGGCCAATTAGGGATCGTAAGAAACCACTGTGTAGTGCGAGTTCGTTCCAGCTGGGCGTTACATGATCCATCAACCTCCATAACAAACCCTGTGTCTTTTTCGTCTTGAGACGTTTGACCTTTTCTCTCGTGAACATGTCCTGTAATGATTTATTCACGTGCTTATCTACTGATGCACCGTTTATTGAAAAGTAAAACCGAAGCGGAGAGCTAGGGTTTAATATTTTATGTTGCTCCAACTTTATATCGTGGAATCCCTCCGAAAATGGAATGTCCGCTACCCTGTCCGCCAAATGGTTCGCGCTGAGGAGACATAGATTTGGGGACAGACTTTGATACCGCTTATTTGCTTTAATTTTTGTGCCACTATTATCCAACTGATGAGAGTTGATTTTTAAAATGCAGCGTATTGGATCAGCATCAAAGTAGTCCTTTCTCCAATTGTGATGTTCAGGTTGAGAATCCTTACTGTTCAACGTCCAAGCTTTCGCAATATTGATAAAAGTTTCATTACGAGTTGTAAGTTGTGCTATCACCGATTTCAGAAGAGGATTTTGTAAGCAGGCGTTTACAGTTGCATTTGCGATGTTGGATTTATTTATTATTGTCGCCATCGTCCCCATAATACATTTGCCAATTCCGCCTATCGTTGATCGTACTATTTTCCTATTTATTTCGAAGTTTGGTAGATTCCGAGCGGCGAGAACTTGATCCCTGACAGCTTCACTGTCTGTAATGATTATTCTTGGGAGAAATCGAGGTAAAGTAAGCTCCGATAATAGAAAAGCATGACATTCGGCCGAGGAAATGTCCGCAACGTCGTTACCTATTACGTTGGGTAATAACGAGCATCTGGTAAGTAATGGTATAACGGGGCGTTCTATCCATTCCATGGATTGGAGTGATTCCGAATTTCGTATATCTAGCATACATAAGCTGAGTCCTGAACCTATCCTGGTGCAGTTTTGTGTTGAAGAAGATTTGAGGGCTCCGTCGGTCGCGAGAATGATAGGGCTTTTGCTGGATAACAAGAAGTTCAGAATTGATGCATATTTATGTTCATAACGAACACGTATACTCTCAGAAACTGCATGCCATGAAAAATCTTTGGCAGATACCAGCAGAAGTTTCTCCTTGACGTTGTCGAAAATGGATTCGTCCGCTCTATCCCAATCAATTGACTTGTACATTTCTTGAAAGTTATCGTTAATGATGCTTATATGTTCCCAATTATCTGAAGGCGTAGGTATTTTATACGAGCTTTTACTATGCATTGTATTGGTCCATTCCCAGCAATCGTAGAGTCTGGCTGCTTCCTTAATTTTGGTGGCTTTAATTTTTATAAGTGATCTGACTGCATCCTTATATTTGATTGCACTTAATTTGTCTAAACCAGCGATTTCTTCCGAGATAATCCATTTGTTGTCTCGGAGTGCTAACAAAGCTTTATGTGTTTCCCCGCCGAACCCTAATTTAGCAGTGGATTCTTTGCCTATACCGATGCTATGGCCATTGCCATTGGCGTAATTGCGGTGCCCTACCGCTACAAATTTATTTGAACTTCCTGCAAGATCCAAAACGTCATTCACGATTCCATCTCTCCTGTCTCTTATAAAAATTCCATACCTAGCGAGTTTGGAAATGGCTTCTTTGGCATGATTAAAGTAAACAAAATTAAGCTCTTCTTCAACATAAATTTTTTTGGTGTCTGCAATTCTGGTTCTAAATGCATAGGAGTCCAAGGAGCAGCCATTGCTTACGATTTCCAGCTCTCTTGCAACAGATATGGTATCGATTTCCAGTGCTGAACTTATCCCTAGACCCCCTAGTGATTTCGGCAAGAAGATTCTGTGTTTCGTGTCTGATGCTGTTATTCCGTTTGACTTTTGAATGGTTTGAGCAATAAGATTGTCGAAGTCCAACAGATCTTGTGCAGAGTGATTTGCTTGGAGCGGAATGTAACTGTGCATCGTGTTGATCAACATATTGATGCATTTTTGCTGGGATTCCGCATCCAAATTACTGATTTTGAGCGTTTTCAGTCTATTGCGCATGTTATTTAGAAAGTGAAGTGAGGTCTCTTTGGTTGAACCCGCCATCGTTCCTATCATGCCTAAATGCCTGTGCGCGTCTGAGTCAATGATGTTATTCCATTTATCTTTTTCAATGTCATCAAGAGAGTCATACATTATCAAATCTTTTAGTCTAGCTAATTCATCTTTCTTCATAAAAACCCTAAAAGGAACCTCCTCTTCTACAGGTGAATCTTGAAGGAAACTCCATGCGACCGATAACGTTTTCCTGAGTTTAATAGTGAATTCTGCAGATACATTGAAGAATTGGAGATCGCATTTCGACCCCTTTCTCCCAATCTTGGTGACCATGCTGAGGTCACCAGCAAGCTGAATATAATATTGTACCAATCTGACTAAATCATTTTCATTGCGAACCTGGACAAATTTCGAATTGTCATCGCAGTAACCTATTTTACAAATAATGACTCGTCCGTCCAAAGGATCAACTGAATGAAAACTGTATTTGCCATTAGTAGATGTATTTTCATTAGTAAAAACCGTTTTAATCTCCTCTGTGATAGTATTCCAAACATCATGTTTGAACTTAATTACTAAGTTCGCTACCGTCGGGCTATCTGGATTGCCCTGTTCTAATCCACAGATGAAACGGGCATGGGAGACGCCTTTGCACGTGATGATTTCAACTTCTTTAGCGCCCATCGCACTTGCCTTGAATTCAAGGTAACCTTGAAGTGGAAAACCATTTACTCTCATAGCGGCAAGTAAAATGGCAACTGGCACGCGGTCGAAGAATTTTTCTTCGTCTTCATCTATCTGCACCGCAGGCCAGGGTCCCGAAATACAGTCTTCTCTAAAGCATTGTTCTATGGTCACTAATGAGTGACATCCCATACCTCTCCTATATGCAACAATGCCTTCGTGAAGTATCTTCGCTCGTTCAATTCCTGCGCTTGAGTATTGCGTTATGATCCCATTCAAGAAGCAATAAAGGTCATTGCAAAGGGATATCGGGCGGTATTCATTTTTTTTACCCGGTTTCGGGATAGGAAAACGCGCGATTTTTTTCAAACTCGAGGGTACATATCTCATAATTAGAAGAAGCTTCACGATATTCAAAAGTTGTTTCTGCCATCTTTGCCCAAAGCGACCAAGGACCGCCAATTGGAAACCGTCGTAGCGAGCCTTTGAGGGTATCGATACGAGGGCCTTCCAAAACTTTTCCTGAACTGTGCTTTCTTCATTTATTGTTCCATCCTTATTAGTGAGATAGAAGGGGTAAAAAAGATCCTTACAATCCTGATCTGGTGGCCGAAAAAGTTTGCTGACATGGGTGCCATGTGCCTTAACAAACGCTGTTTTTAATCGTTGTGGTAATTTATTTCCATTGTGGATTAGTGAACCTATGTCTTTCTCCGTAACTATGCGATCTGGAAACAAGTCTACTCCCCTGAAACCCAACTTTCCTTTTGTTATTGTTTTTGCGAAGGCACAGGTTTCCGGGGCCCGAGAATCATTCATCCAGTGACCATGAAATTCGCTGGTTGCACGCAACTCTTCATCTTCGTTTTGACATAGCCGGAAATCATCTAAAGATTGATCCCAAATTTTAGTGTGGGTGGTGGGAGCTGCCCTATTTTTTGGAAGCATCTTTTGTGTGAAGTCGGAAATTTTATTCGAATTCAAAAAATATTGGAGAGTAGATTTTCTATAAAAACATTGAAGCTTCCTAATTTTGTACGTTGCACGTTTAGCTATAATCAAGGCCTCTTCCAGGATTGTTAGTGATGAAGATTTGAACTGTTCGTTATTCATATCTTCTGTTTCTATATCTATGGTCGAAGTTAGTTTTTTCCATAATGAAATACTGTCCGGTAAAGTATTGAAGTTCTCCTGACTGAAACTGATTCCAAATAACTGACTACAATTTGCTTCTCTAAGCCATGAATTGATTTTGTCTACAAAGAAATCTGGAACTTTCGGTAAGATGTTGGGTAAGGATTTATTTGGTAGCGTGCTACCGGGATTGGTATTCTGCTTCATGTGAGTGATGGATTCAACATGTTTCTCTCTTTCTTCCGCTTCGCGCAGGGCGTTTTCCATCAGATTTACCGATTCTTTCTCCATAGAAGAGGTATCATTAAGATGAATGATAATTTTAATAAATTCTGACCATAATGGGTCTTCTGAATTATTTTGATATCGTAGCTCATTTTCCTTGAGCCAATTGATGGCATGTTTTATGAGTTTTCCCTTTCGTTTTAAACGGTGGCTGAAGTAACGAAGTTTGGTTGGAATTGGTAGATTACTAAAGCTCCTAAAACCTCTTCTTTTACGAAGACGACCTCTGACATTGCCAGCTCGATCATTTTGGTTCGAATCCGATAATAGAGATAATGATTGCATCACATCCTTAATCGCTGCATCGAATCTTGAGACAATATGAGCTACTTCCACCGCTTGAGCTTCGTTAATTTCGACCAACTTATTACCTGGTCCATCAACGTTTTGACATAAACCTGCATACCATAAATTTTTAAAAAGAGCTTTGGATCTTTTTTCTATATCACCTAATAAATAATCCGTCGTGTCAGAATTGTTCTCTGTGATTTTTTGGATTTTGGAATACAGGTCACGTTGTTCATTGTACTTTTTGCAATCCTTGAATTGATTGTCATCAAAGCATAATGCCGGTCCGCCATCCTCGTTTGCTGACTTCCTGACTTTGATACGAAAAATTTTGTTAAAATCATAATTTCTTTTTTCGATACCATCCTCACGATTGTTTGGTCCTACTCTGTGAAACTTGCAAGTTAGGAGAGAGTGATCGGAGGGGAAATATGATTGTCCCAAGAAACGTTCTATTTTAGCTTCGCTGAACCAATTATTGAATTTCGGATGCACAGGGGTTAGAATGTGGTCGATACCTCGACCACCCCCCCTTCCTATTCTTGTGACATATTGGATTTTCGGGTTCATTTCTCGTACTAATGAACAATGTGTATTTTCGAGAAGATTAAGAATACCAAGCCCCGGTGTGGCATATCTGCAGTTACCAAGATTGTCTCGATCATCTTGGGTTTGAGTTTCTTGGATATCACCCATTATTATCGAACAAATATTTCCAAATTTATGCTTCCATCCGGTTTGAATTTCGCTTATTATTTCCGCTGATGAAATAATATGGTCTTTTCCATCTTTTTGACATTGTACGCCTTGTAGAGCTTCTACCGTTGATGCATATACACTAATAATTCCAATATGTTGATCGTGTCCAAGGTCGAACGCTATGCTAGTTACTCTACCATTATCAAAGCTTCGAAAATCATCCATCACCTTGCCGCCCCATTTCCAGGTGTCGTATAATATAATTTGATGTTTCGTAATGAAACTAGCGATGCGTGCATTTTGAAGTTCCAATTGTTGAAAAGAAGACCAAGAATCATTAGGCGTATGAAACATGCCGTGTGGTTCCTGGAGAGATAGAAAAGTCATCTCTTCTTTTATAAATAATTCTGCTGCCGTGTTATGATCAAACTTGTTCTGAATATTATAGCATCCAATCTTATCTGCGGCTGGGGGAGGAGGATTTGGTGCCGGATCATTCGTCGGAGGTGAGTAAGGTTGTTGTCCCAGAAGACGTAAAATGTCTTCCTCTGGGAGCAAATTGATGATTTGGGGGGGATCAGACATCTGAGAAGAGTTAGATGTACTTGAGTACGAATCAGAGTCTTCAGAATCACTGAAAGATGCTGAAGAATGAGATGAAGTGGAATCCATATCGTCGAGGAGAAATTCATTTGCCAAGTCGTGCTCGAACCAGTATTGATTGGAGAGGTCGACGTGATCCTGTGTCTCTTCGAAGTTATTATTCCAGAATTTGGCAGAATCCTCCTTTAAGATAGCTTCTCCTTGAGCCAAGAAATCCTGAAATATATCATAACTAAACGATGTTTTATGACATGGTTGGCTATCTCCGAAGTTATCGTTAAAATCGCCGATGGAATCATCAGATTCTGGGGTAAAAAGATGTTTATAGTAATCTCTATCCTGTAGTGACGACATAATTTTATTGGTGCCAGATTCGGCCTTAGAATGTATTTCCAGAATGAATGAGATTATTCTGTTGAGGGATGAAGTCTTCCTTTGAAAACGAAAGAGCTAGGATGAGCTCGCTTAATTATATTCAGAACAATTCTCCTGCTCACTGTATCCCTGCGAAAAAAGTATTTGATCCAAATAATTTCGTGTTTCCTATCTTCCAGAATATCAATAGTAGCCGTAACTAAATTAGCTATTGCGCAGAATAAACGTCCGATGGGAAAACGTTTATCAATTTCTTGAAGCCGACTCAAACTAATGTCCTTCTCTTTATTGACCAAATGAAAGAAATTAATGGCGCCTCGAAAGTAATGTCGTCTTTTGAGATAAAGATAAAAATCCGGAAAAGAAGAAAAAAATTCTCGCGACCAACGATTCCAAGAGGAGATAATTTCTTTTCGAAGTTGAATAGGAGAAAAGTCGCTTGGAATATCTGGATCTAGGAATTGAACCCAACACTGTACCTCTTGGCACCGTTCTTCCAGAATCGTATCAAAGTAGAGTTCTTTAAGATACTTTATCCACTCGTGCTTTGTTGATTTCTGATTAATCGATGATGTCATTTAAATAGAGATGATGACGTGGGACTATCCGGACTAACCTTACTCCGTGGTTATTCTATTGTTGAACAACCTTGAGGAAGGATCAATTCTATATACCAAATAGAATACTATCCTTTTGATTACTGGATTTTTCTGAAACGTGGACGAAAAACCGGCTAAATCCGAAAAGTCTCGAGACAAGATACTAATGGTGATTTCCAGCGCTATGTCTATTATTCCAAAAGTGTTGGTGATTTGGTGTCTCTGTACAATTGTGAGCAGTGTGTCTCTAGTAATATTCCGTTGTCGAGACGCGATGGAAAGAAAGTTAGCGCCTGCTGTAAAAAAACCTTTGTCTTCCAAAAATTGAGATAACTCCGAATATCTTGATTTAAATCTTCTAGTCCAACAATTCCAAGCTATATATGTGTGACTCAAGATCCTGGGTGCACAATAGTAACTGTCGGAATTATAAAAAATTTTAGTGACCAACCTATCGAGTTCTTGTCGATCTATGCGCAAAAGAATATCGTTTAAAAATTCCCTAAGATAA
>Ga0209092_10005413_pt1 | contig 10351 bp, 6 predicted proteins | sample FraStrMetagenome_FD_187446 | JGI IMG/M metagenome (GOLD analysis project Ga0209092, IMG submission 187446) | Marine eukaryotic phytoplankton communities from Arctic Ocean - Fram Strait ARC3M Metagenome (SPAdes) (version 2) | ecosystem: Environmental > Aquatic > Marine > Oceanic | place: Fram... | reverse complement strand
TACTTAATGATTCCGTCAAGTTTTGGTTCTTCGATAGAGCATCATCTCTTTCCTTTTCCATCTCCATTTTTTCAACTTTGATAGTGTCATTCTCCGATGTCAAATCTAATACCTTCGTATCAGCACTGGATACTTTCTGTGTTAGGTCATCAACAGTTTCCATCAATCCAGTAATCTTAAGCTCTAGGGTTTTCTTTTCTTCATTCAAATTAATTTCAGATTCTTCCAATGTAGACTTCATCTCATCTACCTGAGCACATAGAGTGCTGCATTGGTCAGTTAGCTGAGCATTTTCGTTTTGCGATAGAGCTAAAACAGATTGAAGCTTTTCGTGAGAAGATTGTAACTCAAGAATTTGTTTTTCTGATGCAGCCTTTTCTTCTAGCAAAGCTCCTTCCATTTCTTGTATCATCAATTTATTTTGTTGGAACTCTTGATCGGAACTTTTCAAAGCGTCTTCTTTTACTTGCATAGTTTCTTTCAGTTGTAAAATGGTGCACTTCATACTTTCATTTTTGTCAAAGCTTTCGTTAAAGTTAGTTTGTAATTTTTGAATTTTGGTTTCGTGATCTGTTATAGCTTCATTCATTTTATCCTTTTCTTGTAACAGCAACACATTGCTTTCTGTTAAATTTCTATTTTCTTCCTGTAACTTTTCCGTATCTTCAGATAACATTCGAAGCTCTTTTTGAGCCTCTTTTAAATTTTCATTTGTTGTTTGAATGTCTTGAATTTTAGCTCTTATCAACTCTTCTTTGTCGTTCAATCTTGATAATAACGTAGCGCTATGCTCATTCAATTTTACTAGTATTGCACGCATTTCTTCTTCTTTTACTTCACCAATGACTTTTGGAACAATGGCCATATCTTCCTCAGCATGTTCTATCGAAACTTGATTTGAATCTGTTGCTTTATCTTTTTCTTCTAGTCGTGATAACAGAGTCGCTTGGTGTTTATTTAATTGGTGGAGAATTGCTCGCAAATCCCTTTTTTCGTTCTGGGCCATTTCTTTTTGGCACATGATTTTATTGATTTTAGAGAGATTTTCAGCTTGCAGCTCTTTATCCTGTTCAATAATCTTTTCTTGAGTAGCAATGATTCCTTTTGCATCGTTTACTTCTGATCTCAAAAGATCTATAGACGCTTCGCATTGGTCGTATTGTTCAATCAACTTATTATTTTGATTTGTTTTCACAGCTAAGGCTTCTCGTAATATTTTACATTCATCACTGAATTGATTTATAGGTTGAGACTTATTTTCAGGTATTTGACGATCTACACTGAAAATTTTCGAAAACGATGCTCTTATTGAAGTTTTTGTGGGCGTAGAAAATAGCAACGAACTATCATCCATATGGGTGGTTGGTATCATTATACCATCAGAGATTCTTCGTCGTCGTTTCTGCGCATTTTCATTTTGGAAGTTGCTATTCAAGAATTCTAGTGGTGCACGTTTTCTGGATCTTAATAGATTGCTATCATCAGAAATTTTTTTCACGGGATTATCAAAGCAATGTCTGTCCTTCAAATTCAGAACTCCACCTTTGAGAATGGAGTTTTTTAATCGCTTTAATTGATCTTCGACATGTTCTTTATCCTGTTCAATGCGTAAATTATTTTCCTTCAACGATTCTATTTCATTCCTAACTTTACTGTCATTCGCAACACTGGAGCACGCATTGTTCTGTAAACTCAAAGTTTTTCTTGCAGCTGCCAACTCCCTTTGAAGTTTTTTTATTAGGCTTCTTTCGTCCATAACTTCATTAATTTTGGCATTTGTTTTTACCAATTTTGCCCTTGATGCAAATTGAAGGGTGGAGCGTGTTTCCTCGAGATAAAGTTCCGACGGAGTTGCACAACAAATAACAGCCATACGAGCATTTCCTGACAATGATGGTTGTAGGATCCTCGTCAGTTTGGAATCACGGAAATTAATATGGGTATTATTTGGTTGTCCAAGTCCCTTCATAACTTGGGAAAGTGATAGAAGACTTTGATTTATTGAGTAAAAAAGATGTCAATACAAGATATTTCTCTAATAAGTGATTCAATAAAAAGCACATGAAAACTTACCTTTGATTGATTTTGGCACCCTCTTTCATACGTTCGCCTGTCGCACCTGTATGCCTAACACTCTCTGATCCAGCCAAATCAACCAAATTCATTGTAGAAATAAGTACAGAGCCATCATCTTGGTCTCCAATTCTAGTGATATCTTCATCCTCACTTTCACTATCTTCAATATCACTTTTATTGTCTTCTTCATCTTTCTTGCTGCACTTTTTTCTGCTTTCAACTGTAATTCTAAAAATTGTATGCGATCGTGAAGAGCGTTCATTCATTCCAGTTGCAGCCACACTTCTATTTTTTTCTCCAGCAAACAATGTATCGAGTAAACCGGTGAAAGATGTAACTATATTTTCATTTGCATTTACGAACACTCCTCGTCTTGGGTCTTCTCGTATAGTGAGAACATTTGGCTCTTTTGCCCCACTGATGAGGAGGTCTCTAACTTCTTCATTATAAATTTCTATGAAGGATACCCGGAGTAAGAAAACTCGATTCGGTTCATTTTCTATATGCTTAAATATGTCTCTTGCTGCTAAGTGAACAATACCAGGAGCTTGTCTTGCTTTTGTTGGTGTCCCAGTCTTTATCATTCCACCATAGCCTCCACTACCTTGCATTGTAAAAGTTTTACCACTACTCGTTTGACCATAAGCAAAAATTGTTCCATTTAATCCATTAACAACACTATCAACAAGACCTTTTGCTACATCGTCGTAAACTTGTCCTGTTGTCGAGTCTTCTCCAAATACTTTATCAAATGAGAAAAATGTTCTATTCAATACACGTTCGCTTAGGGGTTGGCCTTTATTTGTAGTTTGAGTTACTGAATTATGTTTTTTTAAAACACGCCAGACACGTGAAGCAGATGAGGAGGTAAGCGAATCTGTTGTTGTTTCCTTATTATTCAATGGGCGCATTCGAATAGCAACTTTATTATAGAAATTTTAATCTAGGTTAGAATCGATAACTCAAAACTCAGAGAGGCACACAAAAATTGAAAAGAACATACCTTTGATCCCTTCGCCCGGAGGACTTTGTTCAGGATTAGATTGATGTTTCTCAGCCATTTTTATTCTTTAAAGTGTCCAATAGTGATTCGAGAAGTATGCTGAAAACAAATGTTTTCGATTTTATCCAAATGATAATTTTTGTCGTTGAAAAGGAGGAATTCACAGATCGTGAATAAATCGATTGGGCGAATTGGAAAAGATGACGAAAAAGCGCGGAAAAAACAATTTCGTTTTTTTACCGAGATTGATTCATGTGTGTGACCTTAACAGATACATATGTTTCATCATAATGCTGTAAATCTCACTAAATAAAGTGTTTTCGTTGTAATTGATTTAAATTCGAAATTCTTAGAGAGAAACCGTTGATTTATTTGAAAAACAGTTTATTCATTGCTCTGAATACATCTTATATAACCGTAAGTTTGCAACATATTTTTGTGACGTCACAATATTTCACGTAGCTGATAAGACCAAAAGAATCTTCTAATTAAACTAACTCCAATTAGCATTTATCGTCGTCATTGGATGTCAATAGATTTAGGCTAAATAAAATAGTCGAATCCATCTAGAATGAAGTCATACATGAGGATTTCGTATATGAAAGATGTAAACTTCAACGCAACGCACGGAATCATCATCAGAGTTGACATAATAAAAAAGATCTCTTCACACTGCAATACTAAATTATACCGTATGACGATAGGACTAAAGATCCATCTTTGAATAAATGAGGGTGTCACGCCCACTTTCCTAAATAAAATAAATAGATTGATGTTCACGTAGTATGTAGAATTTGATCATTCTTTCGAGAAGAAGTTAACACCAACATCAACTAATCGACCATGATCATGTTAGGCAAAGTGCCTGCACCAGGCGCTACAATATGTTCCGCCATGTTCATTTTATCTCTCTCCTCCTCTCTTCTTGCACCTCCAGCTGAAGCATTTACACAACCCTCACCATTTCTATACTCTACATCGACTTCCACTGGAAAATCTATTTGGGCAACAAAAATGGAGATGCACCCAAATAACTTCAATGCAAGAAGTTTCCCCAAGCAAGTTACTCAACTTCAAATGACAACAGAGGCCGCAGTTGCGGACAAAGCCGACAGTACTCCACTCTTCGAAAGATTCTTTGTTGGAATTAAGAGGGATTACAAGCTAAGACTGCCGACATATAAATCTGATATTACGGATGGCTTGAATGCTCAGGTAATTATGAAGTCATTGGATATCAATTTTCACTTTATGTTACTGATAGAAAAGATGCCTAAACCTTAATTTTCATTTTTGCAGTGTTTCGCAGCAACCGCATTTCTATTTTTTGCTTGTCTTGCACCAGCGATTGGTTTTGGAAGTCTCTTTGGAGTGGTGACAAATGGAGCTATAGGTACCATGGAGATGGTGTCTTCAACAGCTGCATGTGGGATGATTTATGCTCTAACTTCTGCTCAGCCACTTACAATCATTGGTTCTACAGGACCTGTATTGGCCTTTGTTGCAACGTTGGTACAATTTGCAAATAAATTCGGATTGCCTTTTTTACCCCTGTATTCTTGGACTGGCTTGTGGACGAGCGCTATTTTGTTTGTTTCATCTATATTCTCAGGTAGTAACGGGGTGAAGTATCTTACAAAATTCACGGACGAAATATTCTCAACTCTCATTAGCGTCATTTTCGTCGTGGAAGCTATTTCTGATGTGGGAAATAGCTTTGGGACAAGTACATTGTCCAAGGCTCTTTTAACACTTCTATGTGCCTCAACAACCTTCTCTATTGCTACAATCTTAAAAGGATTCCGCAATACAGCTTATTTCTCAAAAAGAGTACGTCAATATGTTTCTAATTTTGCACCTACCATTGGTGTTGCTGCTGGTGCTTTGATTGCACGTTGGGCCCGCCTTGTACATGGGACTGCAGCTGCCGGTTTACCTGCACTTTCTATGCCGGCTACATTTTCCACAACTTCAGGACGTCCTTGGTTGGTTCCTCTCCTAGACCTTCCTGTTTGGGCTCGTTGGGCATCCATTTTACCAGCTCTAATGGCAACCGTTCTTCTCTACTTAGATCAAAACATTACTGTCCGTTTGGTCAATAATCCTAGCTACAAAATGACAAAGGGTCGTAGGCCCCAAAATATGTTGGACGGGATGAATGCTGATTTACTCATAATTTCATTATTGACTGCTTTTCAATCCTTGGTGGGTATTCCATGGTTGGTGGCAGCAACTGTTAGGAGTATTTCCCATGTTCGTGCTTTATCTATATTTGATTCTGCTGGAAAAATCAAAGGAACAGTAGAACAAAGGCTTACTGGATTGAGTATCCACACCTTGATTGGTTGCTGTGTCTTATTTGCTACTCCTCGTCAGTTTTTGACTAATATCCCCAAGTCAGTTCTGATGGGATTGTTCATGTATTTAGGTACTAGTGCACTGCCAGGAAACGAAATGTGGGAGAGGACCACAGGTATGCTTAAGGATTCGACAGTGGCAAAGAAAGAGAGATGGAGTGACATTCCTAAGAAAGTAGTTAATGGGTTCACACTTTTACAATGTGCTTGTTTGGCTGCCATGTTTTCAATAAAGAATAGTCCTATTGGAGTGTTGTTCCCCGTTATTATTGCTTTACTAGCACCGCTACGTTTCGGACTTGAAAAATATGGAATTATATCCAAAGAACATATGGATCTATTGGATGCCGATGAATAAATGCTAGATTCAAAGACATTTGTTATGCAATCATCTTTATTTACAAAGAAATTTAATATTTTAGAAATATTTAATCAAAACAAATCTAGGTCGCGATTCATTAAAATCTAACTGAAAAAGCTATCTACTTTGACCAGCGATAAGAGGAACAATTGTGATTAGAAGATAATTTGATGACCTTTGTGAAAGAAACACACTTCTTGTTTTTTTTATTTATCTTCCTCCAAAGGGTGATAATCTCTTGTTGGTTCAAATCGACCTCTATGGCATTGCAACAGTCTGCGAACTCCTCCATGGTTATCATTCCATCACCACGGTAGTCTTTCACAAAATACATCTTGTACTCATTTTTCTTTTTCAACATAATTTGATGTAACCTCGTGAAATCACTAAAAGGGAACATAAAAGCATCATTTTCCATGAGACGGTATGTGTACTCATCCGCATTTTTTAAAATAAATCGATGACTGACAAAATCAACAATGTTCCCAACGTATAAATCTCCAGCGAGATACTTGCTTCCATCTCCTTTTTTCAGAACTTGACGTCGAAGGAAGCTTCCACCCATTACACCACTATTACGAATGGGAGGTTCCCTGATAGCGATTGTATCATCTTCCATGAAATATTGGATAACAAAACGACGATTCATATCTTCAACCTAATATATACATGAATTCAAAAATGTGAGTAAAGATTCGGAAGACGTTAGGGGCTTGGTTCCAAATATTATAGTTACCTTATCACTTATGAGATGAGCATTGAACCGCAATATAACACCTGATTTTTCCCTCATTTTTGCCAGATCCTTTTTTGGGGGTGGAGGATTGATTCCTCCTGTACAACTACGCAACGAATCTTCTTCAGAGCCAAAACCATTGTATGGTGGGATCTGACGTTCAAAAGCTAATTTTGCTTCCTCTGGTTCCAGTGGCATATTTTCCCCAAGTCCAATCCCCTTTGACTGAAGATATTTTCTAGTAAAATGATCACAGCTTGCAATGAGCATCGGTCGTCCAAATACATTGACAGTTCCTCCAATAGTGAGATCCTTCCACGAGACAAACTCAGGAGAATTTTCTGTCGTAGTTTGAGGCTTTGGAAGCTTGTCTCTTTTCAAAAGTTTCTGAAATTTATCTCTCCCGTTGTTCTTTTTCTGAACTGGAAATATCTCAATTGTGTCGTCTGCTAAATAGTAAAACAGTTTAAAATACTGAATATCGCCATACAATCTTTCACGATCGTCCCAAATAACACAAAAGCACAAGGAATCTTGTCCACATTCTAGGAACATCCCTCTATCCGTGGTAGATGTCTGTTTTCCAAGCATCGACTCCATAACTTGCTTTAAGTCATGCATTTTTCTATTTCGATTCACTCCTGGAACTCCTGATTCACGGCACATTTTTTCCTTATTCTCGATTGCAAAACAATCTTTTGGAAATGGTAAAGGCACAACTTCACTTTCAGTCCAACCATGATGTTCCATAGCATACTTTTTCGAACTTTCATTGCAATTCACGATGTGGAACTTCCGGCTATAAATTTCAATAATATTTCCAATCTTTAAATCATCAATTTCATAATATTCTGGTTTCCCCCATGATGATTCTAGAGTCTGTCCAGGCTTTGCTACACGACTACGACGTAAGAATACTCCCTGAGGTATACCGCTATTTTCTTGTTTTGATTGGATGATTTCAATGGTCCCGTCTTCCACATAAAAATAAATCTCACACGTATGGACCCGATTCACTTCTAGTGCACTTTGAAATACTTCTTCTTCATAATATGCATTGAAGAGAAGTACTTTGCGATCATGTTCCAAGAATGCAGGCAACTTTGATTCACGAAAAAAAGGCAAAGGTACGATGCTACTCTCCCTATCACTCTTTCGCCTGGACACACTGTACCTTCCCCGAATGTCATTCGGATCAGAAACATCTTTTGATAGCGCAGCGGTTGCTGTCATTGGCCTTCTTCCGCTTTCAAACATTCTACTTGATTTTGTTCGAGATAGAGGAGAATTTACCATCATGAACCCATTTACATAATTAAGTGATTGTTTCTAAGGAAGTAAAACATTTTCAAAGATAATGAGGCGAAATTGTATGATTAATTTTCATTCTTACATTCTTCATTACTTGATGATTTCTTACCTTTGGGCTTTGAGGAGCTGTCGTGATATTTTTTCGAAATCCTGGAAGATTGGGAAATTGTGAGCGGAAATTTGAGACTTCCTTAGACAATCCTGTATTTCGCCTTTTGTATGGATCACTTGTTCCTGGTCGGATTTGTGTACATGTTGGCGATAATCGCATTACTTGACGAGACATGATGTGTATTTTGTTTTTTTCCTTAGGGAGGTACAAAACATCTTTCTAATTTTGGGCAGTCCATAGAAGGTTTTTGTGCATTTTTTTATTTTTAAATTTAAAAATTATCACAACATTCATATTTTAAATTTGAGCACCAAAGCAGAAGTCCATCAAATGAAGCTGAACCGTTTTTTGGAATTCTGAATATTGGTGAGGTATAACTAATAAGAAATTATCATCGTCCAAAAACTTTCTCATAATAAAATTTGACATGTTTTTATCCAATTGTATCTAGTAAAATCGACCAGAAAAGATTTATCAATGTAGGAAAGTTTTATCTGCAGGATTGAATCTAATCTTAAATGAGGACCAAAAGTATCATATTGTTAAATTTTGTTTTGACATTCGTAATTGATACAAGGTTCATGGTTTCAATATATATTCACATGTGATACAATTTTGTCGGTATCTTTAATTTATTTAATGTTTATATCAAACAATTCAACTATGGGCTATACTAATTCATTTCGCATATGGAAATGGACGTATACCACAGTTTCTGATTGCAAACCAGAGCGTTACGAATTGTTTATATGAGAGCAAAGACCGACAAAAGATTAAAATTTTACACGAATCCGAAAAGACTCTTTCAACAAAAAATCTTGCGTCAGTAACTCCGACATTATCGAGGATAAGAATAGGAGAGCGAATGACTGAGATTTACAGCAATGCTGATTAGTTTGTTCGAAATAAAGCGTTAACCTTTTAAGATCTTGTATTGCTCGTGAATATTGCATTCTAATTCGATCATTAAATGCAAATCCTAGATTAGTCTGTCGATATCATATAAGTCAAATTTATCTTCAATAACCAACTTGTTTTAGGAAACTAAAAATCTAGATTTCAGGAGGATGATAACTTGTGAAAATGACATTTTGGTTAGCAATCACCCATTCAGCATGAATGGTACTTCTTGAAATGTAATGTGGAGGAAAATTAGCTATTCTAATCCACTGCTTTGTCGAAAAGGATATTGATTCAACATTCTCAGTTATTGAGGATGGTATAGGAGGAGGCTCTTCTTCTATGATTTTGACAGGCAAAGGGGGATATCCTGTTAAAAAGAGGTAATCACGAAGGAAACAACATTTCTGGAGAGGTGCATCACCCGTTGCACCCCTGCATTCAATGTAAACTTAAAATTCCACTGAAGCTTGCAAAGTTCTTCAAGGGTAATTTCAGTTCGTTGAACATCCTTAAGAAGAAATAAAAAAAATTCTCTCCATGTTTTTTGTTGTTGTCTTGGCTCATGATCGTAGTCAGCAAGAGGTTTATTCGTGTCATTTATCGTATCTGCTGGAGCTAAATTTCTGTAAATTGGCCATTCTTTCCATTTATGGAAACAAATAATTTTCCACAATTTTTCCTTTTCTAATTGATACATAAATTTCGAGATACTTTCAAGACGGAGTAGGCAATTCGAATCAAGATACGAAGAAATCAGTAGAATTAAATCCTCAGGTAACGATGTCAACGTAATCTCCATTTTGACGTACTTCGGGCATTCTGTGTTAAACTTAATGTGATGTCCAAGCGAACAAACTCCAAGACGGATTTGATCGTATTTATCCTTTCGGCAAATATAGGTATAGAATAAATATTAAGAGAGAAGATAGAACCTGGAGGTTCTGATCCGTAGCACGCGGTCGGGCAATTTCAATGACACCTCTAACAAAGAATTTATTATTCTTTTGAATGATGCTAAGTCGAATGCAGCTTCTTGAATGGCCTCATCATGTCGCATAAGAATGCACACGTATCTTGTTTACTTACTCTAATTTGAAGTGTGCTCTAGAGTAGTCAAAGAACTTTGGTACGAACACATTCTACAGGACTACGAATTATCTGACCTATGTATACCTTTTGAGCTTTTTTATCATCTCTAAATTTTTTTTATAAATTTCCCGTACGTAGACAATAAAATATATACCAATCAAAACGACGATAAGGAAGGGCGCTTCTTTTCATTAATGATCCAGAAGTGGCCATGAAGAGATTTAGAGGCCTGATAGAAGAACCGAAAACAAGAACAGACTTTTTTAAACTTCGTAGTTACCTATATTATTAATAATTGTGATTCTGATGCGGTCACTTCTTAAATCAGAAAAATGCATTACATTTAAAAAAGAAACATTTTTGTGGTATAATTATATTAACGGTTACTTTTCTACAGATTAAG
>Ga0209092_10005412_pt1 | contig 10351 bp, 5 predicted proteins | sample FraStrMetagenome_FD_187446 | JGI IMG/M metagenome (GOLD analysis project Ga0209092, IMG submission 187446) | Marine eukaryotic phytoplankton communities from Arctic Ocean - Fram Strait ARC3M Metagenome (SPAdes) (version 2) | ecosystem: Environmental > Aquatic > Marine > Oceanic | place: Fram... | reverse complement strand
TACTGAGGGCTTTTGCGATTACTTAGTGACTCCAAAGTGGTTAGGCCATAAAGAATAGATAGAGTCTTCCGTATATCTTCATTGTATGTGAAGTTGTTTGTCGGATCTAATGGACTGAGATTTGGTTTCATTTGGTTGCAAACATTCATGAACTGAAGTTGTCGCGAGGAGATTCTTTTTTCTTCAACTGAGATATTGTTTTGGTACTTTATTGGTATTTCGTTGTGGTCTTGATTTCTTTTTCGATCATTTACTAGTCTTCGAAAAAGCTGATTGTTTTCTTCATTATTTCTTTTGGTGTCTTTCATTCTTTTTAATTCCTTTGTTTGTTCATTTAGTTTTCTTTCAATAAATTTTTTATGTTTTGAGTCATTTTCAAGGATGATTTTGAATATTCTAGCTATGTCATGGTCAATATGAGTAAACTTTTCAGTACTTTTTTCTTGAACTTTTTCCAGGGTTCGTTTCAATATAAGAATATCAGATACGCTGACTGTTGATGCATTTTGTCCCGAAAGAAATATCGATGAAAGAAGGATTTGTAAAAATAAAATGAGCATGATAAAGAATTTCATGTGTCTTGTTTTTCTGTCCTGTGTGAGCATCCATCTTTGATAGGAGCTATATATGATCAATGATTCTTCCGCAATCATTTCTGATATCGATTGTCTTGAAATTTATTGTAATTATATCTCGGGAAAGTTTCTTCACTAAATATTAAGCTTCTGCTGCTGTGATCAATACGTATCCCAAAAATCAAGAGGGTTTCACTTTTAGAAGGTGACGCCAAGTACGTCAGATTGCTAGAAATTTAGATCTCCTGAAAAACCTGAAAAACGTTATTATTTGAAAAGAGAAAAATGAAAAGGAGAAATATCAATATACACGATTGACCCACAAAATGCTCACAAGTTTGAATCGTCGGTGTCTCTATGAAGAGACAATTCTATTTTTGATTTAGGCAAATCTTCCCTAAACAATTTGACTCCACATAGACGAGCAAACGAATCTCCCATTTCGATTTGGAACATTGCTATAAACAAAGAACATTCATGCAAATAATGCTGTCAATGTTGATTCACTTTAGCTCAAACATCCAATTCAAGATAAGGAACTTCGACATTTATTCTTCAGACTTCTTATTACCGGTCTACCTTTTCCATTCTCCCATACAAATCAACAACAATCTACATTCAAGTTCAATCAGAAAGAAATAACAGCTTCAGGAAGTTTGACATTTCCAACTTCCAGCAGCTGACCAATTCTCGCTGACATCGTCCATGAACAAACAGAATGAAGATTTGCTTAACGTGTTTAGAGTTTTTACTTTCCTCACAAATCTTCAAATCGAATATTTTGAGAAATCACTCGTACTTGTCCTGCTGGCCTCTATCGATCAAAGAGGGTAGGAGTTCGTGTACTGTATAAACTCAGATATCTTTTTCCTTTTGTCTTTTTCTTTATGGCAATTGACGATCATTCCCGTCGCATTCAGGACCTTTCAGACCAAATTCTTACCTTGTCCACAGAGTTGAATAGACTTCTCCGTTTGGACACTGCCAATTTGCACCAAGTTCCTCCTGAAGCCGATCCTCCGCTTCCTGTTCCACCTGTCCCACCTTCGCCGCCACCTGAGACTTTCTCGGTTGGTTCTAGGGTTCAAATCCTCAACCGTTACAGAGGGCTTCAAGGTCAACAAGGCACTGTCACCAGAGTCACTAGGGTCTTCATCTATCTCCGTCTCGACTCCGGCCGTTCCACTTCTCGTCAACGGAGCAACCTTCGCATCCTTTCCAACCCTCAATAATCATGTCGGACACTTCCGTGCCTGATCTTGCTGAGGTCCTCGAGGAGCTGGCGAATCCTACGGTTCGCAACGAGGGGGGTTTGACTGCGCAAAGCAATCTTCTGTCAAGTCCTGACGAATCTTCCTTTTCTCATGTAGAGGGTTTTGATTCATCTTCTCGAGATGAGTCTTTGAACTTTCAATTACCTCTCGCAATTATTGCAGCCTCGTCAAATTCCAAAAAATACAAGGTGTGGATATGCCCAGATGAAAATGAGAATCAATGCTACAAAATGATCGGCCAAGGTGGAGCTATTTTTTGCATCGCGTCAAAATGCAGAACCAACCATGCGACTGGCAAACATTTTCGTCCCATCCCAGGATATATCTATGTAATGAAGACCATCACTAGCGTATTTGTTGCTCCATCGATTAGTTCATCGTTTATAAGCTCCGAAGTCTTGTCTAAATGGTTAGATGATTTGTGCTCCATTGATGATTGGCATGATAGATTTTTAATTGTCCAACAAGAATTAGAAAATCCAACTCTTCGACTTAAAACAGAAAAGATCTCTGAACTCGACCTTCAAGCAAAGAATTCATTCGTATCAACAGCTCTGGCTTTCAAAACGCCTAGAAAACGTTCCGTGTCCTCAGCCATCGATCCTGTTAAATCTTTTCCAGAATTGAGAATAGTATCTTCTACGTTGAACTCAGAAGATAACATTTATTCTACTTTGAACGAAAAATTTTCTAAATTAGCATACATCCTTGAAACAATGCATTCAAGCCAACTTGAAGATTCATCAAACTGGCTTAATGGTTTTGATAGTATAGATTTAAAAGTTACACAACTACAAGATAAGATAGGCGCCCAGCCAGAATTTCTTGATGCAAAATTTTCGTCTCCAAATGTTTGGTTGTCCATTGGGCTCATTGCTGATGAACTTGCTCGTATTCCGTCACCACAAGGTATGAACCGGGATGAAATAGTTGAACTAGTTCAAAATACCTTTGATAATTCCAACATCACGGAAAAAATTTCAAGATTCATTCTCCCGGTCAATAAACAAATTAATTCTATGAATAATTTCATGGTTGATGCGGCGCGTCTACTCAATAAGAAAATTTCAACCAGTTCAGGTCCCTTCCCCAACACTCCCTCGGATTTTCTACAAAGAGAGGAACGTCTATGGAAAAAGATAAATGAACTAGAAAAAGAACTTACCAGCTATCGTTCTTCTCAAGATGATACTGCTATTAAGTTCGGACAACTTGGAATTAGAAGCCCTAAAGAAATGAATTCATGGATGGAGATTAACCACCCAGGAGAAAATTTTGGTTTATTGGTAGACTTCCATTTAGTTATGGAGCACGTCCAAGTTCAAATCACTAGCCAGAAACTCATGTCCAATTTGGAGAAAATTTATAAGATGTCTCTTGATTCCAACAATCAAGCTCTTGCGATCTCGTCATTTGAAACTCGAATCTCTCGTTTTTTCTCTAATGAATCAAAACATTATGTAAAAAAAGATGAATCCTATTTTTCTTCAATTAAAGGATGGGATGATTGGGACTTACCTCACAATGGATACCGTGATCGTCTCAACCAAGAATTACATCTCTTTAAAAAAGGTCACCAATTTCTAATCGATACTGAGTTACCAGCTATGTCTCCTTTTCACACGCTATGCAACTTGGCTTTGACTGAGTCAGTTGCATGGGTTGAAAGTTTAATGAAATTTCTTGACGATACTTACAATGAGTATAGTCGCTCTCGTTTTGGCTCAAAGAGAGCCTGGCACATCACTACCCGACTTGCCAAAGCCCTTATTGACAAAGTAGCTGTACCCAGAAATTCTGTTCAAAATTCCTTTCGCATTAATGAGTTGCATTATGTTTCAAAATCCATTGCGTATGCAAATTTGAGATCGTTAGATATTATGTTGAGCATTACATCATGCAATTTCAAAAACTCACCTATCATTACAGCTGAGCTTTCCAAATTTCTTGCACTTAATTCAAATCTGGAACTTGTTGAGACTATCCACGCCAAGGTCAAGGCTTTGGAGACAGATAATTCCAACATGAAAAAAGAAGTGAAAGGAGCTGCGAGTGCCGCACACTCGGCTTCGAATAAGTGGGACTCCACTTACAAATCCATTATTGACGATTTGAAAAAGCGAGTCAAATCATTGGAGTCTCGTAACTGAGACCGTCAGGGACAAGTGCGAGGTCCCTCCTTAATTCTCCACTCATCGGTTTCCCCTTCGGCTCCCGATGTCAAACACAATATGTCAAGTTCTGTTTTGGCCAAGGAAACTGCCAGTACCACCGATAAAGTTTCCATATCGAATCCACTTTTACCCATTCCTGTGGTTTCGAAGGTCTTTGAAACTCCCAGTACCGTCAAAGTTTCTACCTCTGATTCATCTTATGAATCTGTTTCCTCTTCTTCCATTTCTGTGTCGAATAGCCACCCTGAAAAAAGGATTGAGTCAGGTTTAATTCAATGTTTTACTCCTTCAAAGTTTTCGATATACTTTGAGTCGTCTCCCTTTTGGATTCTGGCTTTGAATAAGTCTTTTTGTGATGAATTGCATTTCCCTCAATATACTTTGTTAAATGAACTTTTGGATTCTGTTCTAAACCTATCTCTCAGAACTACTTTCGCAGAGATCTTAAGTCAACATTTTGGACATAGTCGTTTATCATTTGCTTCTTCTACTTCTTTCCATGATAACAATTTCATTCTAATAAATGGGTCCATCTCTTACGCTGAAACGATTGTCTACGTTCACAACATTGGACAACCTTGGATATTTGTCACGGATACGGTTTTTCGATACCGCAAAATACCGATCACCACAATTCAACTTCATCGAGCTCGACATGCTACCTTTGGGGGTCCGACCTCATGTGAACTTTTGTGGGCAACATCTATCCCAGATTTTCCTCCACAGTCTACCACTATGCGTCGAACAATCGGAGACTTTGTCAAGTATTCAATTCGCCCTTTTTCGGCTCCCCAGCCCTTTCCAGCATATGTCATTTCTCATACTTCTCTTTTGCCTGTGGGAAAACTCAATAATTCTATCGGGTTTCCATCTACATTTTCTCGCACTGGTTTTGGAATGCGATCTTTGACTATCGAGGAACTCAGTTTGGTGTTCGGTCTTTCCACTGAATTTATCAAATTTGTTCACTCCAATATTTTTCTCCTTCCGCCCATCCAAATTTTATCTTCCCTTTTAAAACAATTTACTGCTCGGTTGGTTCATCCTCTGGTCAGCCGCCACAGGGATGTGTCTTTCGTGTTTCCTACACCTATTCCAGTTCCTGACGATGTTCCCACTTATATTGAGTCTCTCCAATTGGTTCTTCCACCCACGTGGAAAAGTGACAAATCTTCAGCCGAGAAAGCAGCGAAGGCAGACGATGCAACGATCGACTTTAGTCTTTGGAACGATAGGATTTTATCGCTTTGGTCATGCTTTCGGTCCGCTCTAACTCCTTTACGGTCTCTTGTTTTGAGGTATCAAAAACGAAAACTTTACTTAGAGTTTATGCGATACATTAAGTCTTGTCACATTCATGTGTATAACGATTACTTAGCGTTACGTTTTTCATTATATAAGGGTTTGTTTTTTAAACAACATGCAAAGGGGGATAATAAGTTTCTGTCAAAATGGTCTTCACTTTTTTCAAAAGTTGACCTGATTTCAAAACAGAACTTCTGGAAGGAATGTAATAAGCCACGTTTTGCTAAATTACGCAAAGACTTGCTTATTGGGTCTCAAGCTTTAACAAGCTATCTTGGATCGAACTATTTTTCTTGGGACTCTGGTTCTTCTCTTCTTTTTTGGCGCTGGTCCCCAGAATTAAGGAATATTGCTAAATCCGGTTTCGATGTTCAAATCTCTGGCATTCTCCCGTCAAACAAAAAAAGAGCCAGGATACCTGCGAAAACTGTTTATGAAAAACTTTATTCAAAGATTTTAAAAGGAATGTAAAGACATTATTTGAAATTCATTCCAGTTTGGAAAGCAAAAAATCTCATCGATTATTTTGCAGTACCAAAGGCCGAAGACATACGGATGGTACAAAACGGTACTTCATGCGGTCTCAATGAGTCTGTTTGGTCTTCAAATTTTTGGCTCCCCTCAGCTCAATCGATGACTAGAATACTTGGCTATAACTATAGATCAGTCGACATCGATCTTGGCGAAATGTTTCTAAACTTTCCACTTGATGAAAAGTTAATCCCATATTCAGTGATGGATGTTACTCCCTTCAGATCAAAAATTTTGGAAACTTATAAAGAATCTGATTTACCAGACAGGAAGAAAGTTTATTTAGCAAATACTAGATGCTGGATGGGTCTTCGACCCAGCCCAGGATGGAGCTGTCGATACTATTATCTAGCCGAAGAGTTCATTCGTGGAAACGAACAAGATCCAACCAACCCACTCCATTGGACCGAAGTTAAGTTGAACTTGATTGGAAATTTGAATTATAATCCAAGTTTGCCCAACGTGATGAAATGGAACAATGTTTATAAACGGATTGCAGGAGATATAAGAGCATTTGTCGACGATCTAAGGGCTATAGGGTGGTCATTAGATCATGCATGGAAAATTGCCCACCTTATTGCTTCAAGGTTGCAGTACTTGGGAATCCAAGATGCACCAAGAAAACGTCGAATCGACAATGGACCTTGGGCAGGGTGCGTATATATCTCATCATCAACTCAAGTTCAGAGAACTGTGACTTCAGAAAAATGGTCAAAAGGAAAGGCTTATATCAATGATTTAAAAGATTTAGTGTATGTGAAGAAACAGACTAAATTAAATTTTAAGATGTTGGAAAAAATTAGAGGATATCTTTGTCATCTAGCAATGACTTTTGATATCATCTTTCCATATTTAAAAGGTTTTCATCAAACCCTATGTTCCTACCTTCCAAAAAGAAATGATGAAGGACGGAAAATTCGGGATCTAGAATGGCTTGGATATCTGGAGCAAGAGAAAATGGCAGGACGAATGAGCGAAGAGGAAGTGGATACATTATTAAATTTTAAATATGATCCAAAGTCCAGACCTGAAACCATTAAACTTCTGCCTCGATTTTACACATGCTTGGATGCACTACTTTTATTTTTCGATCTCGACGAACCACCAAAAGTTACGGAAAGATCAACAGATATAAATTTTTTAGTTTACGGATTCGTTGATGCTTCAAAATCCGGTTTTGGCGCTTCAATAGACTACAACAATTCTGTAAGGTATAGGATTGGAGTATGGGGGGTTGATGAACAAGAAGAATCATCTAACTATAGAGAATTCGCAAATCTCGTAGAAACATTGGAGCAAGAATATAATGAGAACAGATTCAGAAATCAAATGGTCATAATGGCAACGGACAACTCTACAGTTGAAGCCGCGATTTTCAAGGGAAACTCCACTAGCAAAAAACTTTTCGAATTAGTAGTAAGATTTAAGGTTTTGGAGTTAAAGTCTGGATCAAAGTTTGTTGTCACCCATGTATCAGGAGTACGCATGCAATTGCAAGGTACTGATGGAATATCCCGAGGTAATCTCATGGAGGGAATATCGCTGGGAGAATCTATGCTTAAGTTCTGCCCATGGGGATTGTCAGCTATCGATAGATGCAAAGATTTAAAACCTTGGCTAGTAGTAGAAACCTTTGGCACTAAACTCGAAATTTTGGAACCCAGGGGTTGGTTTTCCAGAGGGCATGACCATAATGGAGGGTACTATGACGACAAGGGTTTCTATAGAGTGAATATCAAATCTGGGTTATTCCTTTGGCATCCACCCCCAGGAGCAGCCGACGCGGCAATCGAAGAGATTAGAAAAGCAAGATTAAAGAGAAGATCATCTGGGCATATTATTGTCATACCTAAACTTGTAACAACCTTATGGTTGAAACAAGTATATAAGGCTGCCGATATTGTACTCACCATTCCGCCTATTCATAAATTTTGGAACCCTAACATGTGTGAATCACTAATCATTGCACTTTTGTTTCCTTACTCTCGTTCATTCCCCTGGCAATTTAGGAACACCCCAAAGCTTATCGCATCAAGCAGGGAGATGCGTCGTGTGTTTAAAGAAGGTGAATTGGCCAATGGGAATATTTTGCGGAAATTTCATTTTTCCACGACACGGCTACTCACCTTGCCACCAAGTGTGGTGCGGAAGGTGTTATACTTCCAGCCAACTAGTGAGGTTCCATTGCCACCGAGCGGAAGACTTAATCGAGAATCAACTAGAGAACAGCTCCGACAATCCAAGGCTTCATCAAGCTTGGACAAAAAATTTGAGAAACAAATCTGATTTCATGATTGGCAGAGATGGTGATCATCTTCTAATACCATTCGAATGTGATAGATGTATATTTATCAAGTTGAGAAACACCTTACCGAATCCTTCAAACCCTTCAGACCAACTGTTGTTAGCATCTATTCGCAGGATGAATCTTGATGCTTTTTGGAGTAGGGAATCAAGCACCGTAAAAGGAAATCTGAATAAGGTTAAGCGAATGTTAGAGTCGTCAAAATTATTAGGTTTAGAGGGTCCTTTCAAGACACAACCACCTTTTCCTCTTTTCGATCACTGTGGGTACGAAGTGGCGTTGATAATGTTGCTTAGGTCAAGAGATCCGGGCAAGCATAGCACCGCCTATACTCAATTTGACACTATCAGAAGCTACCGCTCAACTTATAGCAACTTTACACGAGCAACCTCAACTAAAACCTCTATCACTAGATCGCTTGGAGACTTCAAGGGGAATTATCAGAGATTTGCACAAGATGAATGTGCCTCCCTTTTCTTTAAAAGATTCATAGATGGTTTGAGATCTCGGATGGGGCAGGTTGTGAAGCCAAACTTAGCTTTGAGTATTCCACTTCTGTTGAAATTGATAAATGGCATAGAAAGCAAAATTGAACACAAAAATTCACAAAGCGAAGAACATATCTTGACCTCCACCCTAGCATATGTAGTCATCTCCTACACTATCTCTTTGAGAGGAACAGAAGGTTTCCTAATAGATCTACATGGTTTAAGAAAACACATTAATAGAAGCAATGATTTCTCTGTTATAGCGTTATTGGGAAAATTAAAGGGTGAGAGACATGACTTGACACATCTTATTCCATGCGCCAATCGCACCAGCTCCGGTTTGAATATAAGGAGAATCATCCTTAGATTGATCAACTTGAAAGAATCAGCAAATTTGATAGATGGTCCAGCTATCTCCACGATGGAAGGAATAGTCCTGAATTCTAGGATAGTAGATGACATACTTCACGCGGTGTTGATAGACTTGTTTCTAGAATCCGATAATCTTTTCCCTCCAAAGGTAGACTCGATTGAAAAATTAAAGAATAGCTACCAATGTTTCAGAACATTCAGAAGGACATCGGCAACTCGAGCTACTGAACAAGGAGTCTCTACTTCAGATGCAAATGTTGTTAACCGATGGAAATCTGATGAAAATTTGAAGGGCAAACGTCCAAGTGTAGGCATGCACCAGCACTACACAGAATTCGACCTTTTGGTCAAACCATTCCTCCGCTACACCAGAGCAATGTAGCATATCTCTAAATTCTGTTATGGAATCCAGAAGAAGAGAATCCATTTTGCAATTGATCTTTGGTGGACTTGCATATAGGAGGTGAGGAATCTACTGGGGGGGTATATCCATGTTTCGCGCTTACATTTTAGTTGGAAGTTCGAATTTCTTCTCCTAATCTGAAAATGATAAACAGCTTCATATCAATAAGTCAGGAAACAACTCTATCTTTCGAAAAAGTTATTGTTTGTATCCAAACCTGGAACTCGAGTTTATTTCGCCTTTTCACTCATCATGATTGCGGTAACCCCCATGATAGATTAAACGGCATAACTTGGATTCCTAACCTTGATGATGAGATGATCCAATTCTGTTTGCTCATACGCGTAGAGACTGGATGAATTTTAAACATGAGACATCTATATCTGCTGATTAGATAAAATCCCCTCAGTACGAAAGTCTTATCTAAGATCTTCATGAGATTCCAATAAATGAAGTATTGACTTTTTAGTTAATATTTTATTACTTAAGTATCCATGTTATATGTTCACTAACGTCTAACTATTATCTACCAGTATTTAACCTACCATTGAGGACAGGCAGAACTTCATTCAACAGTCTACATACCAGTTGTCGGCTTCAAGACTACAAACCAAGTATCATAAAAAGAATATACGCTGCTGACTTTGTAAACTACTTACTAATAAGATTGGATTGATGATGATAATTAAAACTAAAGTCGTAGTTTATGTTCGCTTTAGATACAATTTTGATGGCTTTTATACCTTCTCGTATCTACCAATTAAGCGGGTAAACGGCAAAGTGTTTTGAACAGTTAATATCACCAGTGTCACTATTAGATATTGTGAGTAGAGTGTACAGTGCAAGTGTCTAATACGGCTGTGGACCCCCATATAAAACGAGTATAGGCCAGTATCTGGTAGAAGTCTAAATGCTGATTATGGA
>Ga0209092_10005411_pt1 | contig 10354 bp, 9 predicted proteins | sample FraStrMetagenome_FD_187446 | JGI IMG/M metagenome (GOLD analysis project Ga0209092, IMG submission 187446) | Marine eukaryotic phytoplankton communities from Arctic Ocean - Fram Strait ARC3M Metagenome (SPAdes) (version 2) | ecosystem: Environmental > Aquatic > Marine > Oceanic | place: Fram... | reverse complement strand
TGTTGACATATAGCACGGGGAGGAGTCGAACCTCCTAAAAGCCAGGTAATGAGTCTGGTAACGAAACCAATACGTTATCCGTACAGTTTTTATGTATTGTTCAATAATCTTCTTTTTTGTTGAGGGTTCATCCGGTAAATAAATTTGCCAGATTTAACAAAAAAATATAACATTTGAGATCTATAGGGTTCAGGTTTAATAACTGAAGATTATTCCCTCGTTAGAGAGACCTTATTGTCGAAGCTAATCGCTAAGGGTAATATCTATTCCCCTCTTCAAAGTTGATCATCTGAAATGATATTATGAAGAGTACACTCACTTTAGATCACCCTACAAAAATCCTAACTTAAAGTGAAGCTATAACCCTTGGGGGATTCGAACCCACGACATCTTTCTTGTAAGGAAAGCACTCTAACCAACTGAGTTAAAGGGTTTGGGGTGACCAGAGAGAATCGAACTCTCGACTTGCTCATCCACAGAGAGCTACTCTACCAACTGAGTTATGACCACCGAATATTAGTTTAAGCCAGGTCAGAGTTGAACTAACACTTTTAATATTATGAGTATCGTGCACTACCATTATGCTACTGGCTCAGGTAGATATATGTAGGCCTGGTATAAGAGGCGTACTTCTGTTTTGTGAGAAAAGAATAGTTTTTTGTTGTAACTGTTCTGTTCTTGATATTTAATAATCTGAAGACGCGTCTTATTTAAACAAAGACGGCTGAAGGATCTAAAAGTATTCTCTATACATATTAATAACATTTGAGATCTATAGGGTTCAGGTTATTAATACTAATCTTTAAGGTGAGACTTGAACTCACACGCCCATAAAGAGCAACTGATTTTAAGTCAGTCTCGTCTACCGGTTCCGACACTTAAAGTTATTTAATCATAATAAACCTTATTAAAATTAATTTTTGTCATGTAGTTTGGCTGTATAGCAAAAGGATATCTGGTAAATTGCATACGTAATTTAAAGATTAGTCGATGTCTATGAGATTTAAATTTCTTAGGTCTATAAAATTTTCTATAACGGAAAGTGGCATGATATTTCTGTTTATAATAGTGAAATATAGAGTTAGGGTTTAAATTCTTAATAATAGAGGCTTTTTTAGGCTCAAATTTATGATTAAATATTGATATATTATTAACAGTAATTTGTGCTTGTCTAATAAGGTGTCTAGCATTTTTAATTGAATTTGCTCAACCAGCTTTAAAAACAAGAAAGTCAAGTGTATGACTATCTTCATTATAATTCTTTTTTAAAAATAATTTATGTTTATACGTAGAAGTTCTCCTTGGGGGTCTAATAGTAATATTATCATATTGATGTAATGGTTTTTTTCATTGGGGAAAATGAAAAAGATATACATTTAATAAGGAATAGTCATATTTTAGATAGGGATTTATCCTTGTAGTTCAATTATTAGGATGAATCTTAGTAGCAGGATTAGTGTTTTTTTTAAATCTAACTTGTATATGTCCATTTTCGATTAATGATTTGGCTAATTTATTTTTTTGTTGTTGGTCAATAGGGCGTGGATAGTTTCTTCAATTACGTCAATTATTCGCGTAATGGTCTTTTAATGTTATTCTCATTTAATAAAGTTTCCAGGTGTTTTTAAAATGATATCCTTAAAGAAATGATCAATTAAAGTTGGATGATATGATCAACAACTTATTTTTTCTCTATTAATAGTTATAGAAATATCTTTAGGTATCTTAAAAGTAGGTGGTTTTGTATTAGATATTTTTAAGACTAAAAATCTTTCTTCTAATTTTTCAATAATAGATGCTTTAAATCCAACACCTAATAAAATTAAAGTTCTTTTATGTCCTACTTGTATGCTTTGTATAGCTTTTTTAAGGCATCGTATAGTTTGTGAACTTGCTGTCAAGACTCTTTTACTTACTATAATGTTGGTATCTTTTGTTAAAAATCAGATAGATGTTTTTTTATTTGTTAATTGAATAATATTCTTATTTTTAGCTTTAAAAAGATGTAAATTAATAGCTTTTGGTATTGTTAAAGATTTCATATTTCGTTCTAGGAATCAAAACCTAGGTAACGTTACTTGATGTATGTATTGTTAATACGAACATAGGGATCGAACCTATACTAACCTCAATCAAAATAAGGGGTCTTACCATTAGACGAGTTCGTAGGTTGTAAGGTTCTCTGTGTTGATTTATATGCCTCGAGATGAATTCGAATCATCGACCTATACATTTTCAGTGTATCGCTCTAACCAACTGAGCTATCGAGGCATAACCCGATTCAACAACAAATCGGACGAATTAGCAATAAATATATCGAATCAGATAATACCTAATTCGATATATTTATATCTAATTTTTAATTTTATGAGTTAAAAAATGAAGTTAGTAAAGTTAAGCTTATTTTTTTCAAAATTTGCACTTACTACCTAATATCGAGTTAGTCTTACTCGCTTATAAAACGTAATATTAAAGTATGCTTCGTGCTTAGCTTGTTCCAGCACTTATCATATGGTTCGTAGCTACACAGCGGTGCTATTAAAATAACAACTGTTACACCATAGGAACGTAATCTAAAATCCTTGCGTACGAATAGATTAATTTTAATCGTTTAAAATAACACTATAGATAGAATCCAACCTGTCTTACGACGGTTTAAACTCAAATCATGTACCGTTTTAATGGACGAACAGTCCAACCCTTCCTAGCTTCTGCACCAGGAGGATACGGCAATTCAACATCGAGGTGGCAAACATCTGGGTCGATAAGGACTCTTGCCAGATATTACACTGTTATCCCTAGAGTAACTTAGTTTATTATCACAACCATTACCAAAAATAGAATGTGGTTCACTAGATCCGACTTGCGTCCCTGTTCGATCCATCGATCTCACAGTCAGGCCAATTATATGCTCTTACACTCAACTCTTCATTTCTAATGAAGATGAAATGACCTTTGAAAGCCTTCGTTACTTTTTAGAAGGCTGTCGCCCCAACAAAACTGTCTGGGATGCACTTTTCCTAATTAGTGAGTAAACGTCTTATCTATCAGATTGGTATTTCACTTTATGTCTAATCAAAGATCTAGAGATCTGGAGTAAGACTACCAACTAAACTACACAAATAGTAAGAGTTTACAATACAACCTAACAGTAAAGCTTCTAGGGTCTTCTTGTCTTATAGCGTTAACGTAGCATCTTCACTACGAGTTCAATTTCACTGGGTCTATCCATGAGACAGTGGAAAGATCATTACTCCTCTCATACTTTTCAACAATTAATTGAATATTGATTGCGCTACCTTAGGACCATCAGAGTTATGGCCGCCATTTAATTGACCTTATATTTCTAGCTATTGACCAGAAAATTTCGGTTACAATCATTGGGCAGGAGTCACTTCAAATACGATGATATGAATCTTAGCTTAAAGTTGTGTTTTTAGTAAACAGTTGCCCTTCCCGATTTTATGCTTCCTTTCGGATTTCCTTCTTGCGAACTTACGGAAAAATTTTGCCGAGTTCCTTATGGTTAGTTCTCCCATCACCTTAGAATACTCTTCTGGCCCACTTGTGTTAGTTTTAGTACAGTAAAAATTATTTAAAATAATCGCTCAATCTTATTTCTTGATTTATTTAGTGTCGAATAAATGTCAGAACTGAGCATACCCATCGAATGAACTTTTCAGGTAATCTTAGGGGCTGTATATATTACATCATTGTTAATCATTGTGATGAAAACCTTGGGCTATAGGTGAATCTTTTTTTATAAGATTTTTTAGTTACTCATATTTGCATTGTCACTGTTGGTTTTAAGTTTCCTTATTAATTACATACAACACGATCTTCTACCTTTATTAAAAATCTAAGCTTCGGTTCAAAATTTTAGCCACGTAAATTTTCAGATAGGTAAAACATTTGTCTGGTAAACTGTTACGTTATTCTTAGAAGGTGGCTGTTTCCAAGCCTACTTCCCAGATGTCTTTGTTAAACCTATTCTTTTCACACTTAATTTTGATTAATGACCTTAGCTTTAGATCTGGGTTGTTTCCCTCTTGTCTTAGAAGCTTACCCCCTAAGACTGTCTGCATAACTATACTATAAGAATTCGGAGTTTAAATTGACAAAGTACAACTCTTTGAGAAGCCAAATATCAAATTAGTGCTCTACCGCTTATAGATATTGAATTTATACCTAAGTATCCCACAGTTTCCACCTTTAACAGTTTCATACCTTTAACAGTGGTTCCCAGCTCTTTAAGTGGGCCTTCCGAGGGATATTGCTAATTGTTTTGATATAGTTCATTACACACAGTACCTAAATACTTTTCGAAGATAACCAGCTATATCCAAGTTCGATTGGCATTTCACCTCTATTCACAAGTCATCCAACCCTATTGCAACAGAGACTGGTTCGATCCTCCACTAAAAACTAATCTAGCTTCAATCTGCTCATGAATAGATCACTTGGTTTCGGGTCCATATTCATTAGACTGTCGCCCTATTAAGACTCGTTTTCACTATGACTTTCGTCCTATGCCTAATAAATATACTCGCAAATCCATTATACAAAAGGTACCACATCGTTATATATAACTTTGTGTGCTTTTTAATTTCCGATTTCAGAATCTATTTCACTGTTCGATGGCTCAATTCTTCCCCCTGCTAAAATTAGATTATTTTTCGCTCAGAGGACAACTCTTTTCAACTTTCACTCACGTTACTGGTTCACTATCGCTCTTTTACACATATTTAGCCTTAGTGGTTGGATACCACTGTCTTCAAACCCTATTTGGGTTATACTCTATATCATAAAAAGTATTAATAATACTGGACTATCACCATCTATGGTTTCTTGGAATTCTTATTAATTATGTTTTACTACTGGGGCTTTTTAAGTTTTCGCTCGCCACTACTAACTTAATCTCGATTGATTTCTTTTCCTCCTGTTACTAAGATGTTTCAGTTCACAGGGTTATATAAAGTTAAGATTTCTCTCTAGGAAGGTATAGAATCAATTCATTTCATCTACCTTTTTCGCAATTATTGCGTCCTTTTATTGTAAAAGGCAAGTCATTCTTCGAAAACTTATTGTTACTCATTTTGCATCACAAGGGACTCGAACCCTTTTTATCAATTTGGAAGACTGAAAGTTTACCAGGTAACTTAGTAATGCTATACGAACACTAGGAGGGATTCGAACCCCCGCAAAGACATCCGAAGCGACTTGCTCTACCAACTGAGCTACTAATGCCTAATAATTATTTTTGTTGTTATATGCTTGATATAAATTCATCCAGCCACACATTCTTGTACGGCTACCGTGTTACGACTTTTAAGGCATCTCAGACCTATCTTGATAAAAGACTTATTTATAAAGTTTGGTTAAAAAGTAGTTATAATAAGCTCAGACTTGGGATTAGGCCAAAATTTGCCCTAGTGACGGGCGGTTTGTACGAACTGGGTCGATAATTCACCGAAGCACTCTACTCTTCGATTACTAATGAATCTTGCTTCATGAAGACGGTTTTCAGTCTTCAATCCGAACTAAGGATATCTTTATATATTAACGCATCATTGCTGATTAGTAAATGATTGTAATATCCATTATAGCACATGTAGTAGCCCTGATCATAAGAGCCATAAGGACTTGACGTAATTCCCTCTTTCATCCATCTTTTCGATAGCGGTTTCTAATAGTAGTAAATATTAGATGGGAGTTGCGTTCGTTATAGGGAATTAACCTGACGTTTCAAAGCACGAACTGACGACAGCCATGCAGCATCTGAACGGTTAATTTTCTAAAATCGTACTAGATCAGGTAAGGTTTCGCGCGGATCGTCGCATTAAACCACATGCTCCTCCATCTATCTCCAGAACCGCCAATTAATTTGAGTTTTAATCTTGCGATCGTAGTATTCAGGCGGTACACTTAACGAGTTATCTACAGCACGAACATTAGCTCACACTTAGTGTACAACGTTTACGGTTAGGACTACTCCGGTCTCTAATCGGATTTGCTCCCCTAACTTTCGTGATTCAGCGTCAGTTTTTACCCAGATTGCTGCCTTCGCCTTTGGTATTCCTTCTAATATTTACTCATTCTATCGATACACTAGAAATTCTGCAATCCTCTATAAAACTCTAGATAAAGAGTATCCTAAATTTCTTAAAGTTGTATTCTTTAAAATTTTCATTAGGACTTCATTATCCACCTACTCACCCTTTACGCCTTTAGTTATAGAGCAACACTCGAGCAGCATGTATAACCGAGTCTTCTGGCACATGTCTTGGACTGCTCTTATCATAAAAAAACTTCACTATAGATTTCTTACTATTTAATACCTATTAAATTTAACGTGGCATCCTCAAACTTTCGTTCATTGGGAAATACTCTTGACTGCTGCCTCACAATGTAAGTCTAGACCGTGTTTCAGTTCTAGTGCGGCTGTACGTACTTTCATACCAGCTACAGATCATCGTCTTGGTAGTCTATTACACTACCAACTAACTAATCTGGGTAAAGCCCCTCTTAAACCACCTAGACAATATCTAAAGTCTTTGGTTTTATAATCATCAAACTTGGGGACCGTAGCCTCAAGCATCTTTTTTAGATTTATCGGGTATTTTATTCCCAAGTTAAAGGTAGGTTCTTTACTATTACTCGCCCGGACGCAATTCTAAAATTCATATTGATTTTAGTTCATTCTACTTGCATGTCTCACATCCCGTTACTAGCGTTAGCTCTCTGCCATTATCAAACAGAACTTTATATATATATTTAATCCATCTAGGATTAATGAGATAAGAAGTGGTGAGATTCGAACTCACATAATCGACTTTGCAGGTCGAAATTAATACCAAAATCACTTCCTGTTAAAAGGGTATTCCTTTCATAATACTAACAGATATAAATAAAGTTCTATTATTACGTTTATTTATATCTAATATTAAGAAAAAATTAAAATAATACTTGCAACATAAATTAAAAGACATAAGATTTTTATAGCAATTGCATTAAAGCATCATTCTAATATTAAGAAAAAATTAAAATGCAACATAAATTAAAAATCCTAATAAGATTTTCATAGCAATTGCATTAAAGTATCAATTAAGAAAAAATTAAAATAATACTTGCAACATAAATTAAAAATCCTAAAGACAGTGGTAAATAAGATTTTCATAGCAATTGCATTAAAGCATCATATCTACATCTTGGAAATGAAGCTCTAACTCATACGAAACAGAATACAAAGAAACAGGTTTTAATAGCTAAATTAAATTGAGGAGGGATTCATGTTAATGGATTAAAAATATTATCAAATCCAAAAGTAAAAGGTAATCATCCACCAAAAAATAATAAAGCAACTATTAAAGACATAATAATAATATGAGAATACTCTGCTAAAAAGAATAAAGCAAAAGTCATTCCAGAATATTCAGTATTAAATCCAGAAACTAATTCAGATTCACCTTCAGCATGATCAAAAGGAGCTCTATTAGTTTCAGCTAGTGCAGATACAAAGAACATAACAGCAGCTGGAAATAATGGAAATACGAATCAACAATCTTTTTGTGCATTAACAATATCAGTTAAATTCAAACTTCCTACACATACAATTACGGCTAAAATAATTAAACCAATACAAACTTCATAACTAATCATTTGAGCAGCGGCTCTTATAGCTCCAAAAAAGGCATACTTAGAGTTACTGGCTCATCCTGACATTAAAATAGCATAAACAGAAATAGAACTAATAGCAAATAAGTATAATAAACCGACATTAACATCGGCTAATACAGCACCTTCAGCGTATGGAATAACGGCTCAAGATAATAAAGCTAATATTAAACTAAGTATGGGAGCTATAATAAAAATAATTAAATTAGCGTGAGTAGGTAAAATTGTTTCTTTTGAAAATAATTTTAATCCATCAGCTAAAGGCTGAAGAAGACCAGCAAATCCTACAACATTAGGTCCTTTTCTTAATTGCATAGAGGCCATAATTTTTCTTTCTGCAAGAGTAACATAGGCAACAGCAATTAATAAAGGAACTACTATTAATAGAACTTTTAATAAAGATTCTAATATGTAAAGTAAGTATAACATTGGTTAAGAATTATTTTTAATTCAGTTTGCTCTAGCAGATGCAAAATTTGTTATAGATACAGCTTTAACACTTGCTGCTGGTAAAGTAATTTTTAAATCATTATTTTCTTTAACAGTATTTTCTATTGTAGCATCTTCTTTTGCTCCTAAAGTTTTTCTAATTTTAAAAATTGTAGCAATTGTTGGAATTACGTTATTTACCATATAGAAATGGAAAAGAAATAAAATAACTAAAAGTCAAAAAAATTGACCAACTCAAGTTTCTATTCATAATTGTGGCATTAATGTAGGTGCATTGCGTTGTTTAAATAAATAACAGTTAATAATACGAATACATAAGCTTGGATAGCTGAAACAGCCATTTCTAATACAGTAATAGCAAAACAAATAACTAGAGGAAATAAACTTGCAACAGCAATCATTCCACCAGCCATTAACATTTGTCATGCAAAACTAGATAAAATAGCGAATAATAAGTGACCAGCAGTAATATTACCGGCTAATCGAAGTCCTAATGTTAAAGCAGTAGCAACATGGGAAATCATCTCAATTGGAACTAAGAATCATGCCATTACCATTGGTGCTCCATTAGGCATTAAAAATGAAAAGTAATCTAATTTAAAGTTTGTAAAACCCATGATTACTGTTGCCAAAAATATACTTGTACTTAGCCCAAATGTTATTGCAAAGTGAGCTGTTGGTGTAAATGTATAAGGAATTAGGCCAAATAAATTAATTATTAGTATGAAAATAAAGATTGTATAAAGGAATGGGAAAAATCTATATCCATCTCTACCTGGGATATTTTCCTTAATCATATCATGAATTGTTTCATACGATATTTCTATAATACTTTGATATCTTCCTGGTACAACTGTTCCATTTTGTAAATTTGTTTGGTAGAAAAATACAAAATATAAAGCTGCTAAAAGTAAGAATAATGTACTATTTGTTATTGAAATATCAAAATTTCCAAAAGGGTGGATTGGAAGTAATCGAATGATTTCGAATTGGTCAAAAAAGGCGTACGCTTTTTGCATTTCTTTTTAATTACTAAGTAATTTTACACATGAATTTTCAGTAGTAGGATTCCACCTATACCTAGTTCTAATGCCTGTTTTTTTGTTATAAGTCCTTGGTTTGTAGATAATATACAATCATATGGCACTGTTAATAATTTTGTATATTTAATATGAACTGTTCTAGATGGTTTTGATATAAATGTTAAATTCTTTATATTACTACTTACTATACTTAATTCTATTTCTGGACTTGGAGTTTCTTGTCTACTTATTAGTTTATATGTTATATAATTATTTTTTTCAAGTAATCTCATTAATTCTAATATTCTATTGTTATAATAAAATATTATAGTTTTATCTCTTTTTGATTTTATACTGTTTACTAATTTATTTATGAATATTATAAGCATTATGATGTTATTTATGAATATTATAAGCAGACATTCTATAGTAGAGGTCTACATATGAAGAATGATGATTTTCTAATTCCTGGCAATAAGCCTTTAGTACTTTCTTTTTTAAATTCTAATATTCTATTGTTATAATAAAATATTATAGTTTTATCTCTTTTTGATTTTATACTAATTTATTTATGAATATTATAAGCATTGTGATGGGCTTTTTAATATAAGTCGTTTATGAATAATATTTCACTCATCCATAAATTAACATTACTAAGATTAAGCCTAATATTTCAACTGCAAGTAATCTCATTAATTGAATAATATTCTTATTTTTAGGTTTAACAAGATGTAAATTAATAGCTTTTGGTATTATAATTTTATCTCTTTTTGATTTTATATTCTTTACTAATTTATTTTTGAATTTTATAAGCATTGTGATGTGTTTTTAATATAAGTCCTTTATGAATATTATAAGCAGACATTATCTCTATAGAGGATCATTATGATGATTTTTTAATTCCTGGCAATAAGCCTTTGTATTCTAATTACAGATAATGCATAAGAATTAGATAAAAGGGTCAGAAATAAGCCCAAGGCATAATATTATTAACAAAATAAATGGCAATTTTATCTTTTGTTGATTCTGTATAATATTTTTTTCTAATTTTATCAGTTTTTGATTTTATACTGTTTACTAATTTATTTATTCTAAGCATTATGATGATTTTCTAATTCCTGGCAATAAGCCTTTAGTACTTTGTTTTTTAAATTCTAATCTTGATAAAGCATAATTAGATAAAACTCCTCTATTTCTCCCTGTGTTTA
>Ga0209092_10005410_pt1 | contig 10355 bp, 2 predicted proteins | sample FraStrMetagenome_FD_187446 | JGI IMG/M metagenome (GOLD analysis project Ga0209092, IMG submission 187446) | Marine eukaryotic phytoplankton communities from Arctic Ocean - Fram Strait ARC3M Metagenome (SPAdes) (version 2) | ecosystem: Environmental > Aquatic > Marine > Oceanic | place: Fram... | reverse complement strand
GTGATGCGAGAAGGATACGTAACTCCCACCAACGGAGCAGACGTGAAGGAATAAAGTCAATATATATACCAGCTAGTGTGGAATATGATAATGAATGTGATAGGAATCAGTACAGGAATATGGATGTATGAGAATTCTACGTACGTAGTCAGGAGAACGTCAAAAATATTATCGCTCAACCAAGTTACAACAAGCCATTGATCACATCAGATACAAGGCACCAATCAACATGGCGGAAAAACCGTCACCTTCCGGGCAAGGACAAGGTCTCCGGTTAAAAAAAAGCACGATCGTAGGCGGCTCTTTCTCCAAGAAATCGTCTCAAAATCACGAAAATTATCTTTGGACGGGAGCAGCAATTACAAATCTTGAAAAAGGTCCAGTACCTTCTCTACTTACAGAGCCTCAAGATTCCTATGTGTCCTACGTAGAATTTCGACGAGGCAATGTAAAAACATCCAAAGTCACGAAACGAACATGGCTGATGAACACACTAGCGCTCTTAAGGAAAGTTGATCCCCACATACTTATTCTCCCATATGATGTTTCATCCAAAGTCAACTCCATTGCATATCCAGCCCATATACCACAAACCAACGACCAATTGGCATTATACTTCCCAAGAATGTATATGCAAAGTGGACATATGACAGCAAAGTGTAAGATCAGAAGCTCCATCCAGATCAATACTATAAAATGGAAAATAATGCCCCAGTTAGAAGCATACAATTACTACATACAACCCACGCAACTTAAAGCATTGAGAACAGGCAAAGCGGGATGGTTTTTAGGGGCACACCCCGATCTTACTTATAGGATAGAGTTCATGGCGATTCTGAAACCTATTGTGTTTCAAAAATTCGGCAAAGATTTGGAGTTTCAGGTGATTCCGGAAATAGAAAAAATCACGGTAGGAGCAAAAACAGTCAAACAGAGGATTCTAGTACTCAGGTGTTCGTTGCAAGAGGTAGAGAATTTTAGAGCATTCTTTTCAGAAATTTTCTCTCAAGGATCAACTGTGGATATAAGTTATTTAATGAGATACACCTTCATCACATCACACCCGGTAGGGAGCTGTACTAAATTACATTTGCAGGCGATACTCAAAAATCAACAGGATTTCCACAGAAATGTTCACTATTATATCATGTATGGTATATCCAACTTGAATACCAGTTATCCAACATTACCAAATGAAGATCTAAATAAAGCAGTAAATGATGATAATCCAAATGCAGAAGAAGTTCAAGAAGAATCACATCAACTAGATTCGACACCTCTCACTCAAGATAGTGTGACTATGAGCGCACAAAGCGGTCATACACACCATACAGACGATGGAGTTAATACCCCCATGCCAGATGCACATCAGATGGATGTTCAAGATAGTGAAGGTAGTTCTAATTTATCAACCTCGGAAACTCCAGTCCTTGTACAACCTGGGCAACAATCGAAACCACAGGCGTTTAGCATAAGGTATCTGATGTACCTTAGTGTAGCTGCGAATGGGACCAGTCTTTTCCATGCAGTCTATCCATCGTCAGAGGAAGGTAAAATATATTGCCTGTGTACCCAAGAGAATCGAGAAGAAGCACTTAGTTTGCTGCACAATCTGGAAGATACATCGGCCAATTATTTTAAAGAAGAGCACTTAAAACAAATCTTCGTAGGGCATCGGAATCAATCTCCGTATGTTAAAGACTATCCTAAAGTCAACGGCCACTACAGTGATTATGCGAGTACCCTAGTGAATTTAGTAGCAACAGACAATCCACAAAGTGATATATTTCCTCCAGAAGTAGTTCCATCTCCACAACAAGGCACACGTTCATCAAGTAAACCTTCGTATCAGCGTGCTCTGGTTTCACAAGCCACTCCGACACCTGCGAAGCGACAGAGAAATGGAGATAACCTTCCAAATACATTTCAGTCGTCTACGAGTCGTCTTCCGGCAGGTTTTGATGAGAACATTCAAATGAATGAAAAATTGAATGCAACAGTCACTGAAACCATTGCAAGAATGAAAAATCTTGAAAATGCTACCCAGTCTCATGAACAACATCTTGGTTCAGTTCATACTACATTGGAGGCTCATGGTAATGACATAGCTAGGATGGGTAAAGCAGTGGATTCTAATTCCAAATCGATTACCAGACTACTAGAAGCCCATTCTCTGCAACAAAAAACCATAACAAAAATCGATGCAAAACAATCCTCTATGCAATCAGACATGGCAGAAGTCCTTGAATTTACCAGGGAATTTTCAAAACAGTTCGCCGAAACCCCTAATGGCGATAGGGGGGCTCAATCATGAGCATGTCAGAAAGGGCGGCAAGGAGCTTCAAGCCCTGTAAAAAACAGATGGCTCCATTCGCATCCAAAGACGCGAAACGAAATTCAACTGAATTTTCTACTAGTAACAACTCATCTATTAATTTAAATGATAAAGTTAATACTTGCATTAAGTCTAGTTTTTCATCATCTTCATTTTCCTCAGTATCATTATCCACAATCCCCGAGACCAAATTTGCCACAACTCCTGAACACAAGTCTAATATCCCATCAAAAACTATTAAAAATGCTCTCAAACAGGCATCGAAAGCTACATGGAAAGCTAGTCTTCCCAACACGTCAAAATCGGTACCTATCCAGCAAAAAATGGCAACATACTTTAAAACCATAGCATCATCGAAGAGTTCCAACAAACACCCAAAGTTAGAAGTCCCAGAGTATCTACCTGCGCAGAGGCTTTTTCGACTTGGAGCAAAAATAAAAAAGTCACATATAGTTCAACAAGTAGGTAAAGTCCCACAGTCGAAAGAAACACAAACACATACATCCTCTCCATCAGATACTATCTTACAAGAATCTGACGTTCCCTATTCATATGAAAATATGTCCTGGAGGTTACAGTCAAATACAGGATCTCCATCGGAGAAACTTAACAAAGTGTTAAATAGAGACTTAAAATCTTCGCATATACCTTCTATGAATATAGATTCACATTCATTTTCATCATCAGTCCCATCATCAAATGAATCAAATCCTTCGAAAGGAGAATCATCATTCCTCCCATCTCAAAGTTTTTCTCCCCCAAACAAGGCGACAATGACAACAAGACGACAAAATCATAGTCGGCTTTTCTCTTCCAACGATAAATTGTCATCTGACTCTCTATCTCAAATGTCGTCCAACAGCATTTCAAGAGTTTCAAATCCTATAGTGTGTCCAGAGCAATTACTGCAGAAATGTTTCAAACTTCATTCACCAATAGCACAAGAGTCGTCGATAGAATCATCAAAGCATTCACCAAAAGCCTCCAGAGAAGCACTCGTAGCGGTAGCAGATTTTGAATCAACGATTCCCCTACCCCAGATTATTCCAAATCGAATCAAGCTTCTTCTTCGGCGAATAGAATCAGACAGTGACTCTATTAGTCAACTTAGAAAAGAATATGATACACGAGCGACATATATCCATACTCAACTGGAAGAATTGTCGATTTCGACTCGTCAGAGCTCAGATCCAACCGGAAGTTCCTTTCCTCTAGCTCAAACCATAAATTTTTCCGAAACGTCCTCAATATCATCTTCAGATGAAACACACACCAAAGAAAAAAAAATCCAAAAATCCCGACCAAAATATGATTTTTCTAGACTAAATTTTGCAGGAAATTTGTCTGACAACACATTTTTATCGGAACCATCAAAGTCTTCCAGTTCATCAAGTTCTTCCGTTCTGCAAAAACCGCATACGGAACTGTCGTCTACCATATCGGAGTCCCAGAATCAAACAAGCCCACTCAGTCCTTTCTTGAAATGCAATTCCAATCCAGAGACACGCCAAGTACCACATGTCCCTTCTCATATAGGCATACCGGTACAAACAGTTGATAAAGATCAAGAAGAACGTTCTAACACCAAAACACCTACTGTTACCTCCCCGAAATATTCGAAACAGGAGGAGACTTCATCAATGTCTGATCAACAATTGGAGCCAAAACGAAATTCATTCTTGATGCCGAATCAGGATATCCCCTCAACAACCCGTCTATCTCATGCCACAGAAATGTCATCTTCTCCTAGGTTGGAACATGTCGCTGCTACTAGAGAGCCTCCAACAAGCAAAGGCAGAGACTCCATTCGTGTCATAGCCCAAAACTGCAACGGTGCCTTTCATAGAGGCCATACCAGTTCGGAACATTACATTCCGAGTATGGAATCTCTCCAAGGTTATTCTCCGGATGTGATTTGTCTCAGCGAAACAAACACGGACTGGAAAGTACATGACATGGGATATGATACGATGCTGACTAATAAAGTCCTGTGGGATCCGTCACCAACTAAAACAGTCTTAGCTTCGTGTACGTGGAAAAATTTGCGCAGAACTACGTATCAACCTGGGGGAGTTATGACTCTATGTCTAAATTCTCTACCGTCCAGGATCAAATCGACTAAAAATGACAGATATGGAAGATATACAAAAATAGTTTTCCAAGGTAAAGGCTCAACTTCGATATCACTATACAACGTTTACCGTCCTAATCCAGGTTCGGCGTCTACATCAGGAATAGAGACGGTATGGTTTCAACAATTTCAGTGTTTCCGGAATCTAAATAAAGATGTAGATCCAAGAGATGAATGTATAAAAGATATTATTAACGAAATTCAACAAGATTATGAAAATAATATTCTGCCCATTCTGGTAGGAGATTTCAATGAGGACCTCCAACACGATAAAGGTTTCGGCATAAAAAATTTAATGTCATCATGTTCACTCAAGCAAGCTTATCAGTACCTTCATCAATCTATCCCATCTTCGCGGCTGAACCACAGAAGTGTTTTCCACATTTTCATGTCTTCCAAACTGATCAAATACGTAGAGAGAATAGGGGTACTACCATTACACTCTGGTTTTCACAAATCCGACCATATACCCTTCTATATTGATTTCCACAAGGATATGCTTACCTCAAAGCAAAATCCTATGGTTTACCAATCCATAAGGAAACTAAAAATGTATGATTCACCGAGTGTTGAAAAATACATTTGTTATGTAAAAGATCAAATGAATCATCATAATATTATTAGAAGGTTCCTCAATTTGAAAGATTATATAGCAACCTTTGCTTTCGACTCGTCCGCTGAAAAAGAACTCGATCTCTTGGACCGGCAGATGACAGACATACGCATCAGATCAGAAAATAAACTCAGACCAGATCCAAGCCGTTTTAAAAATGCCTCTCCCATGCAACTCCAGGTAGCAAGAATACGCCACCTCCAATCCATAGCGAAAAGAATGAAACTTGATCTGCCAACTCAGGAACTAGTTAGACTATTAAAAAACATAGGATTGGAAAACGTAGATCTAACTTCACAAGAAGCGATAGAGACAAGGATTACCAATGAGCGTCAACTTTTAAAATTCTTGCATGAAGAAGAAGATGTTGTGAGAGAGGACCATCTTCAAGCACTGTATGAGAAAGCGATGGAGGTACAAGATAAAAATAAGTCTAGCATAATCAAAAATATGAAGATGCGGGAAATGCAAAAAAGAACATGGTCAAAAATAAGATATGTGACTCAGAACTCCTCAAATAGAAACGTGGAAAGGCTAGGAATCCCAAGAGGTTTTGAAACCCAATCAACTGCAGCTATCTGGCACTATCTCTCGGACCCATCCTCAAAGCCCTCGTACATATATATTACTGATCCTCAACAAATAGAGCGACGATTACTTGAATGGCAGTACCTACACTATGGACAGGCAAAAGAAACTCCTCTAGCCTCAAAGGAGTGGAGAGATCTTCTAGATCCAAATAAGCTTTCCGATTTAGAAATGGACGAGATCATGAAAGGAAAATTTTTTCAAGATTCTAACCTCCCTGTAGAATCAAAATCTTTCCTAGCTCATATGATTCGTGACGTACAACCAGAAATGAGCTCAGAGAAAGTCCAAATAACACAGAAAATATTCAGTGCGTTCTACAAAGGTGCTAAAGAAAGCACATCATCCTCACCTTCAGGCCTACACCTAGGGCATTGGAAGTCGTGTGCACTGGATCCAGATATAAGTATGGTCCTATCAGGGATTATTGATCTAGCTGTTACAAACCTCTACACGTTACCACGTTGGAGGAAGGTAGTATCGATTCTTATGGAGAAAATTCACGGAAGTCCATATATCCACAAATTTAGAACTATTCATCTCCTGGAGTCCGACTTGAATTTTGTTCTCCGGTATATATGGGGCAAAATGTTTATGAGACACAACGAAGATCTAGATGCTTTCAATGCGAACCAATATGGGAGCAGACGTGGTATACAGGGCCAATCGGCTACGTTGAATAAAGTCCTTACCTTGGACACCGTTAGGTATTATGCGGTCCCAGCAGCGATTGTTGATAAGGATGCTAAAGCCTGTTATGATCGCATCATTCCAGTTGTTTTAGTCTATGCGCTTATTCGTCTAGGGCTTCCAAAAAACCTCACTAGATTCATGTGTAAATGGTTGGAACAAGCCAAATATTTTATAAAAACGGCTAGTGGGGTATCGGAACACTCCTACCAAAATACAGTTGAAGAATATCTTTACGGGACAGGTCAAGGAACAGGGTGGTCTCCACCGAACTGGGGAGCTATTAGTGATGTCATCAGTTGCGCAATGGAAGAAAACGCACCAGGTATGTATCTGCAACATCCAAGCAGAAAATTTCATTCAAGTAGGACCTATGACTCCTTTGTCGACGATGTCAATGGAGGGCTCACAGAAGACGGTATGTATGCTTTTCATCCTTCTCCAAATAATCCAGTACCCATCCTTCAAGGAATATACAACCAAATACAAGCGAATGTGCAGTATTATTCAAGACTACTGTTTACTAGTGGAGGCAAACTAGCCCTAGACAAATGCGGTGCTTACATCTTGGAGTTCAAATGGAATAAAGGAATTAAATCTTTCGTAGATACCACAACCAAATACCCACCACTTAAAATTGATCAAAAGAATAGCAACCAACCAGATGACATACAATTGTTACATCCCTCAGAGGCACGTAAAATGCTGGGAGCATATTCAGCCCCAGATGGACAATCTAAAGCACAATATGAAGTCCTCCTCCAACTATCAAAAAACTGGGGCAAAAAAGTTTCGAATGGCTATTTAAACAGATATGATGTCCTCACTGGTTTTAAATGCGGACTAATACCAGCTCTCCAATACCCGCTTGGAGTGAGTATGTTAAGTGAGAAACAATGTGATAATTTATTGATACCGGCAATGACACCTCTGCTTCGAAAACTTGGTATAGTCAGCACGGTGAATAGAGAAATTGTGCACGGACCATATGAATATGGAGGCCTTCAAATACCAAACCTGTTCACAATACAAGGCATACATAAAATCAAAATGTTTCTAGGTCACATGAGAAAAGAAGACACCACGGGTAGTATCGTCAAAATAGCACTTGGAATCCTTCAACAAGAGATAGGGGTTTCCACTCCTGTATTGGAATTGCCGTTTAAAAAATACTCTCTTTTGGCGTCTCATTGTTGGATGAAGGAGTTGTGGAGGTTTTTATCGTCCATCGAAGGATCAATTAAAGTCGAACAATCATGGGTTCCAACACCAGCATATTCTAACGACACGAATATAATGGAAACGGTATTAGAGTGGGATATCAGTGAAAAACAGAAACAGCAAATCAATTTGTGCCGTTTATATTTTAGAGTTTATTATTTAGGAGAAATTTTGGACAGTACAGCTTCCAGATTAAAACGAAGCATACTTTCATTCTCCAGTCAGAATTACCATCAGGATAAATTTCCGAAGATAGAAATTCCAACGTCTTTTCATGACATTTGGAATTATGCAGTTAGACGGCTAATACGAGACAATCCAATAGGTACTTCGTTGGGATATTTGGTTTCAACCAACAGCTTCCAATGGAAAACCATAGATGATGGAGATTTTCTTATTCAACATCATTATAGGAAAAGTCCCAAATTTTACAGAATGATTTCAGAACCTCACAAGAAACCTGTTTTTACGAAAGTTCATGAAGTTTTAGTGCCAGATGAATACAAAATTTCTGGAATAGCTTCGGTTACAGCTTTATCTTCTACAAAAATATGTCTCAAGCATAAACGTCCTCTCCGTCAGTTTCCACAGTTAGATTCACCTACATCATCGTATAGGATCAATTCGATAGTGCATAAAACGTCGAACAAAGAAAAAGAAAAATTTAAAGAGTTGTTACAATCACTGGGCCCAGCACATGTCAGAAATATAGGTTTACTGCACTCACTGGAACATCTCAGGGAAATAGCAATAGCAATATCGACTGGCAAATTAATGGGTGTAGGAGATTCTTCGGTAAATGACTATGAAACAGCTCATTCTTATATCTTAGAGACTATACCTCCTAGAGTCAACATTTGCGGCGTGGCACCAGTAGACTGCTCCGAAGAAGACACAACTAGTAACAGAGGGGAGAGTTGCACAGTCTTAGCTATGGTGTCTTTGATCTCAGTCATCTGTCAACTATACAATATACAAAAAGGATCAGCGACAGTATACTGTGACAATCTTCAGGGTCTTAGGCGAAGGATTGTCTCTAAAAGTACATATACTACTTTAAATTTCAGAGACACAGACGTAAAAATGGAATTAGAATTTTTCATACAAAATCTACCGATAAAAATGTCTTTCAAACATGTCAAGGGACATGCAGATGAGCACCCAGACTTTGTGTATGATCGGGCACCTCAACAGACCCAAAGAAATATTGATATGGACAAAAATGCTAAATTATTTTTGCTTCACCCTCCTCCCCATCTCAAACCAACAAATACAACTACATATTTTCCGGCACAAAAAGCAGCCCTGCAAATTCACAACCAGATCATAGTAGGCGATGTATTTGTCCACATTTCAATGCAAAAACATGGACTCCCTATGGAAAATCGTCTAGAAGAGAAACAACACATCCCTCACTCTGTTCAACACGCAATAGACTGGCCGGCCCTCAAATTAGCGGTAAAGCAATCAGATCTTAACCAAAAAATAGCAGCCATGAAAATTATGCATACTCAATGGCCAACTGCTCAGAAACTAGCTTCACGGGATAAGTCTCTGTCAAATACATGTCTAAGGTGCTCTAAATCAATAGAGTCTTTTGCACATATATTCAGATGTCGGAGCCGAGACGCCACTTCATCATTCAGAATCTCACTTTTATCATTCCTGAAGAAAATGAAGGCATTGAAAACAGCGTCCCCCATTGTAGATTGCTTCAAAACACTCATTTTAGCCTTCCAACGCAACGAAACTCCAGTCTGTCCCACTTATACATTCGGCAGTACCACGAAATATATAGCCCTTCAAAAAGCATTTCAACATCAAATTTTACTTGGTCCGTCAAGTTTCATATCAGGCTATTTGTCATACAAGTGGTCAGTGATACAAACGCTTTATACATCTTCCTCATTCAATACCATATATAACATATCTTGGGCGTCGCAAGTGATCCGGTCTATTTGGGCCTTCTCTTCCTCACTATGGACAAAAAGATGTGCTCAAGTCCATAAAAAAATTCCGGGACTCGATGCGACTCTAACAATGGAGGAATTGAAGTCCTCCATTAAACCATACCTTCGATTATCCCGTGCAACTTTGTCTTCCCTAGAAAAGAAACTTCATGACAATGTTAGAAGACATATAACAAGAGCCACCTCAACAACACTAGCTCGATGGCTTCATCTCTTATCTACAGAACGCGAAAAAACCATCCGATCGAAGCGTGAGGATGGAATACGTAAAGGGGGACTCCGTCAGATAACATCATTTTATCGGCGGAGATCCTCCTTATGATGGGAAATTGGGATTCAAAGAATTCTAAAACTTTTTCGAGATTTTGAATGTTTACGCATATTTCATGTGGGATTTTCAAACTTTTTACGGCCCTTAATCGGACTTTGTCTCCCTCTGTAGCTATCTTGCAAGCGGAGGAGGCCTTTTTCTTTTGATTTTATTTAAATTTTTTTTTTCTTTTTGCCCTGCACTCAGTTTTTCGACACGTGGTGATGTGACTACCCGCATTATCCAGTCCCTAGTAAATTAATTAAATCCTGTCCTCCTTTAGAGGGGGGCGGGTCGCGGTAGCGCAAGTCTCGTTTTATTAGGAGCTTGGCGGCGCCGCGTACTAAAATAAAATACTAAATTGTCTAAATTGTATATTTTCCTAAAAAGACACAGGATTTAATCCACGACCCTGATGGCAAAGAACCAATCCTCATTGGCGCAGTAGGGAATTCCCTTACATCAGCCACTCCGATCTCGATTCCCCTATACTCGCT
>Ga0209092_10005408_pt1 | contig 10356 bp, 7 predicted proteins | sample FraStrMetagenome_FD_187446 | JGI IMG/M metagenome (GOLD analysis project Ga0209092, IMG submission 187446) | Marine eukaryotic phytoplankton communities from Arctic Ocean - Fram Strait ARC3M Metagenome (SPAdes) (version 2) | ecosystem: Environmental > Aquatic > Marine > Oceanic | place: Fram... | reverse complement strand
CAATAACGATCAGGCCGGCTAACGCAGGCCATGGAGATGAGCGGCGCCTGGGTATCAACCTGCCACGTTAAATAGAGTGCTTAATAGCTTTACCGAGGGGGTTTATCACAGTTTGAGGGAGGGACTAACACACATTTATAATGAATGAATAGATGCGCCAAAAACCTTTAGAATGGACGTGCGGCTGTGTGCTTTAGCCAGACACGCCCTCATAGAGCGAGCGTTCGTTGGCTCGCTGGCCTCAGCTCACGAAAACTGCAGGAGCGTTACTGAGTTAGAATGAGCGACCTAGGAACGACGGCTCGCTAACCATCAGACTTATACTCGTAATTGTAGTAGCCGTAATCGTAGTAGTAGCTACCTGACTTTCTCTCAACAGCATTAAAGATCAGGCCTTTGACATCTACACCATTAAGCTCGAATCGCTGAACGGCAGTGGCGACCTGCTTTAGAGAGCAGACCTCAAAACGCGCCACTAACAATGACGTGGCCGCATAGGCACCAATTACCGCGGGGTCGGTTACCGCCAGAATGGGCGGTGTATCCAAGATCACCAGGTCATATTCACTGGAGGCCTGACTAATGAATTCCCCAAACAGGTGCCCCATCAAAAGTTCGGAAGGGTTAGTCGGGATTGCGCCGCGCGTAATCATATCGAGCCCCTGGATCGAGGTAGGCCGCGAGACGTCAGCCAGTTTACTCTCACCCGATAAAAGCTCGGACAGGCCGCCCTTGGGCTCAAACCCAAAACGCTTGTGGATGTAGCCCTTGCGCATGTCAGTATCAACCAGCAGGACCCGTTTATCACCCAGGGACGCAATCAGTATCGACAAGTTTGAGGTGATAAATGACTTACCCACACCCGGATTCGCGCTACTGATCATGACCACATTATTGCTCGCGCCCAGCATGGCAAAATGCAGCGATGTTCGCAGACTTCGCAGCGCCTCCACTGCAAGGTCTGCAGAGTGACTCTCAGCCAGCAGAAATCCCTTCTCAAGCTTGGCGGGCTGTCCGACACTTAGGCGACTGCGCTTTCGCTTCTTAACACCCTCTCCATGGCTTCGCTCCGAGTCGGACAGGGGAATAATCGCCTGAACATTCAACCCGATCTCTTCGAATACTTTAGGGTCCGTCACGCCAGGTTTGAACGCAGACCTCAACAGCACAAACCCGAGACCCAGCATCCCTCCCAGTAAGGACGCGAGGACTAAGATCAAGGCCTTTTTAGGCGAGACCGCGTCAGGCTTGACCTGAGCATTATCGAGGATACGGACACTGCCAACGGTGCCAGCCTTGATCACGGAGAGCTCTTGGCGCTTATTTTGTAGCGCAACATAAATGGCTTGATTGACCTCGAAATCACGCATCAGGCGCAACACTACCTGCTGGGTGTCCGGAAGTGACTCGAGCTTTTTAATGAGTTTTGCTTTTTGACTCAGCAGGTTGGCCTGCTGGCGTCTAAACGAGATATAGTTTGGGTGTCTCGGTGTGAAGCTTCGTGAGATCTCTGCCTCACTAATTGCCATAGTACTGATATCCGCCTCAATCTGGACAAGACTCTCAAGAGCTGACGCCGTCTCCAGACTCAAGTCCACGGATGAGCGCTTGAGCCGGTAGTCGTGCAGTGCCTCCTCGGCAACAAGCAGTTCGTATTTTACGCGGGGGATCTGCTCATTTAAGAATGCCAGACTTTTTTCTGCCTCAGCCGCCATTCTCTGGATATTCTGAAAGTAATAGTTAGCTGAGACAGAGTCGATGATATTCGAAATACGTTGCCTATCAGGCCCTTCGATCGACAGCACAATAATGCCCGTGTCTTTACCCTTCTCTGATACTCGCAACGCTTTCTGTATGTCTAGAATGACAGACTGACGGCTAAGCTTGTTGACCTCAAATTCGGTGCCTTTGTTGGCGACCAGGCTGGCCAGCTTAATCTCAACACCCTGATCTCGACTGGTGGCGGCCTCACCCACCATGCCATCGATAACTCTCTGTCCATCGACCCATAGGCTAAATGCCTCCTGGCCCTCAGCAACCAGCAAGAACTCAGCACTCGTGCCAAATTCACCCGGATCAAATTCCAAAACCTCGACCTGCTCGCCACCCCAGCCATAGGCACTACCAGAACCTGCGCCAGAGAGCCCTCTCCCTAAATGACGACGCGCTATAGTCGCACCAACAATCGGAAAATAAGTCGGCTCAGCCGTATTGGTCAAAGCAAGCTCATCTACCACTGCACCAATCACTAGCCTAGACTTAATAATCTCAATCTCTGCGGATGATGAACTCTCCGCAGCGAACATCTCTGACATGTCATCAAAACCTGGAAGAGATGGTGCCTTATCCTCGTACTGAATTAGCGCATCAGCGGTGTAGATTGGAGTCGCCAGTTGACCGTAAATTAAACCACCGACGGCGAACAGGGCGACAGTCAACGCAATGATCACTTTGCCCTCGAGGATTATCGAGAGTAGTTTGCCAAGATCAATCTCATCATCGGAAAATTGATTTTGTCGCGCATTCGTACCGGCATTCATTGTGTTATTTTCAGACATAATTTTAAAATCGTAAGCTTACGTTGTTCGAGGCACTTTGACCGTACCCGAAATATTTTCTAAACCCGCTCTCAGACTCGTTGACGGTTGCTGATAACCGACCCTTTAGCCCCGGAACCATCAGGGCCTGTTAAGTCTATCCAGATCATAGAGACCACTGATACTTGGCAGGAGTTGTGAGATAACCTTATTCCAGCGCGCCATCGGCGCTGACGTCACGTAGACGACATCCATAGGGGCTAGCTGAAACTGCGTACTCAGGATCAACATGCTGCCAACCGAGGCGTCCAACTGAAAGACATCCACCACCTGGTCAGGCTGTTGGCTCGCTCTGAGCACAAAAATTCCACGTGCATCTGCCGAACGCTCACTCAAGCCTCCGACATTGTTAAGCGCTTCAGCGAGAGTCAAACCACTACGATCAATACGCTGAGTCTCAGGCTTGAGCACATCACCCATGACAAATACCTTTAAACCGTCATTGCGAGGCACATGAATAATGTCATTGCTGCCAAGAAGCCGATTCTGACTCATATCGCCGTGCTGATACAGGGCATAAAGATCCAGTGTAGTCTCTTTGGGCGCACCGCTAACATTAGAGGTAACCACTACCGACCGCCAGTCTGCATCAACCGCCAAGCCGCCTGACGCATTTAGAGCATCCAAGACCGTCAGGGGCACATTCGTAATAGGCAATACGCCTGGCTGAGCAACGGCGCCCGTCACAAATACTCGCTGAGATCTATAGGCAGCGACAGAGACTTCGACCTGAGGTTTCTCGATGTAACTTGCCAGATCTCGCGCGATTAGGTCTCTCGCGTCAGAGACAAGCTTACCCACTACGCTTACCTTGCCAATATAGGGATAGAAAATAGTACCATCCGGATGGACCACACTACCGGACTCACCTGCAGATCTAAACTGACCAGCAGGAATGGTTAGCTCAGGGTGATCCCAAACAATTATATTAAGAACATCTCCAACACCAATAACATAGGAATACTGGTCCATCTGCACTTGCAAACCGGGGTTGGCTTGAGCTTGGGGTTTTGCTGGGCGCATTTTTTTTAAAAGCGTAGGGCTTATAAGCCGAGTATTGACCTGCTGGGTAAAATCAGTCGAGACACTATCTGATCGAATAAACTTATCCACCAAGCCTACCCGATCACCACCAGCCAAATCGGCTGAACTGACCTGGAGGCCAGGAACAACCGTGCAGGCTGACAAAAACAGAGCCAGCAGTGCTGCGTGTATTACGCTGCTCATTCGTCTAAACAGTACAACCATAACTAACGTTACCCTTAAATTTCGTTGTCAATCATCACACACAAGCGCTTCTGTACCCTGTGCTCACACACTAGGCCTCTAGCCACCAATTCGTGTAACCCACTCTGAACAACTCTCTTCTATCTGCTCAAAAATAAATCTGAATGCCTCATCACTTTTGCGATATGGATCATCAATCTCCTGGCCGGACCAATGACCGAGGAGCATGACCTTACCCGAATGTGCAGGGTAGCGATCCATCAGGCTCTGCTGATGAGCTTTCTCCATCACCAGTACCAAATCGGCCTCGACCAGCATACTGCTGCTGATTTGTCTTGCACTATGGTCAGCCGCATCATATTTATTCTCGATTAACATTGCTGCCGCGCTGGGGTCAATGCCCTTATTTTTAAGCGCACCTAAGCCTGCAGACGAGATAAATTTACCTGACAACTTCTGCCTTAAAATTCGCTCGGCTGTGGGGCTTCGGCAAATATTGCCGACACAAACAACAAGAATATTATTAAAGATTTCGGGGCTACCGTGGAAGAAACAAAGTTGGTTTATTTTACATGACTTGAAGGGTTAAAGTCTAACGCAAACGGCCTGACAATCGGGTAAAAACTAGCTTCACACAGTGCTTAATTATCGAGAATAGCCAGTTTGATTGAGCGCCTGACGCAGGACCGCATAAGCAAGACATTGCAAACCAAACACATAGAGCCACTGGTGACTGGTGATTGCCAACCAGCCCTGTATATAAATAAGGAAGACCAAGCCTGAGGTTCCCATCGAAATAGAGAGCCCGGTGAGTGAATTAGCCATAACTTGCGAGCGAATACGCGAAGAAAAATATCTATGAAGCCAATTATGCAGATGGTCATTGTCCGGCATAAATGGCGAGCGCCTCTGTCTTAACCGCCTTAAGATACTGACAACAAAGTCAACACAGGGGTAAACCAAAAGGGACGCCATAAACCAGGCAGAAAAATCACCATCCGCAACGCCGCGAAGCCCAGTCAATGCAACAAGTGCACCAATCCCGTAACTGCCCGCATCGCCCAAAAAGAACCAGCCCGAAATCACATTCACAATCAGAAATATAGCGATACAAAAGAGGAGGACAGCCTCAATTGGAAGGCCATTTTCGAGATAGAAGATAAGTGCCCATATAACGGCAATACCTGGAATCAGACCATTAGCACCATCGGACATATTAAATGCATTAATAAAACCAACACAAAATAGCACGGACACACACCATGCTAACGCAGGAACCCCAAAGGCATAGTCAAGAAGCGGCATACCAATACTTTCAGGAATCGCTTCAGGAAATTGCCAGTAGAAAAATCCGAAAACAACAAACTTTAGAAACAGCCTCAGCAAAGGCGTCAAGAAATCTGTGGAGAAATCTTCGGTCGCTCCCAGTGCAGTGCAGACTAAAACGACAAGCCAAACGCCCAGATCTATTTCCGAATGAAGCGCGGTGGGAATGAACGGCGTTAAAATTGTCAGCCCAGCCATATAAGTCAAAACGAGCAAGGTGATTGCCAAGCCCCCGAGTCGGGAAGACTCAGAGAGATTGATCCCATGCTTGTCCTGAGAGTCTTTTCCAAGGATCTGTCGCGACAGTAAAACCATAAACGTAATAGTGACGAGTCCATACACGCCAAAGGCTAGAGTCGCAGTGGTGCACATTAGCAAAATTTTGGCATTCTGTTTAGACATTGGACTCAGACCTCCACAGCAACCTGGACGCTTTACAAACATAGTTTAACCGGCCGATAGCCAGGAGTCTAAGATGAGAGGACACTACTCAATAGATTCTTTTTTAAGGTTTTTATTTTGTTGACTAATATGGCGACGCTCGCCGGTCAAACCATCACTAAACGCAGAGCCGATTACGCCAAAAAGCATACTGTCTGGCAGTTGTCTAAGGGAGTACTCGGAGGCCGAATCCTGCAGCTGCTCCCAATGCCTCGATTCTAGCGATGTCAAATAAAGCACAACTGACATTGCACAGACAATTAAGACCGCACGTTTTGGAGCTATAATTTTCATGATTTCTTCAAAGTGCCAGATCCGATCGTTTTGAGGGCCACCGCTCTCTCGCGAGCGGGCGCATGGTACTCGAATTTACATAGCTTCGCAATTACATGGACTGCGCAGACTATCCAGTTAGCGCTCGGATAGATAACATTGAGGGAGGCCTAAACTAGGCTGAAATCGCTCTACCGCGCCATAGACTTTAACCAACAAATTCCGGGCTATTGATCAGCATTGGCTCTGCGTCAGCAAGACCCGCTGAAAGTGTCTTTTGAAAGGGCCATAAACCGCAACTTTAGACTGACTATTTCCCCATTCGCCATTGATACTGCAAACTTAGCGCAGCCTTTTAGGCCCTCGCTTGCACGCTCAAGATGCACCTGCTGCGTTTGCCTTATCGTGCAAAGGAATATTGGCGCGATACCGCGAGAGCGTAAAAGTAGCTGTAGCTAGTTTTCTTTAAACAATTCTCTAATAACCTTTGCTGCCCTGCTTCCATACAGTCTTTCTAATGTCGAGGCATTGCTCTCTTGTGCCGGTTGTAGCTCACATTTACGTGCTCAAATTCAAGTACTCGACCTAGACTTCTCACACTAAAACTACTGATACTTAAATTACGACACTTAAACTACGATACCAATTTAAGGTACTTAGACGTCAACCCCCTCGTCAGCTACCAAACTGGCAAAAGGCAATGACGCCGAAACCTGTTGATTCAATAGATTGATTAATACTATAGCTCGCCGATCGCCATCTGGCTGAGAAAATACAGCATTAAGACCGCGAAAGGGGCCGTCAATGATCTGTAACCTTTCACCCTTGCTGGGAAGGCTGGATACCGTTTCATCATTGCCCGCATCGGTGCGCAGCATGAGCTGATTTATAAGTGACTCAGGAACCTTTACTGGCAGGCCTGCACTGGTGACAAAATGACTCACACCTCGGGTCGAGCGAACAGTGGTTGAGGAGACCGACGACTGATCAAAATTGACAAATAAGTAGCCTGGAAACAAGGCTTCCTGCTTAACCACCCGCGAGCCTCGAGAAAGCTTCTCAACCTTTATCATTGGGCAAAATGATTTAACGCCCTGACGCTCAAGATTTTCAAGCGCCCTGCCTTCCTGCTTTGACTTTGTCTGGAGTAAAAACCAACTTTCCATCGCTAAACCCTGTGAAATTTTATCCACTTGCTAAATTAATACGCGAGGTTGAACTGCTACAAAGCAACTCAATCGAGCAGTGCAAGAAGCTCCTGCTGACATTTGCTTAGGAGCTCCCTGTCACCACGGGTTTCTAGGTTAAGTCTCACGACTGGCTCAGTGTTACTCATACGCAGATTGAAGCGCCACTGTGAAAATTCCATTGAAACGCCATCGATTTCGTCAACTATTAAGGCACTGGCCTCATAATGTTCACGCACACGCTGTATCGCGGCGGCGGGATCGGCGATTTTGCGATTGATCTCACCGGGGGAAGGATAAGCCTCCACCATCTCATCAACTAACGCGGAGAGCGGTTTGCCACTCCGCGTTATCAGTTCCATCACTAGCAGCCAAGGAATCATGCCGCTGTCGCAATAGAAGAAGTCTCTAAAGTAGTGATGAGCACTCATCTCGCCACCGTAAACCGCATCCTCAGACCGCATCCGCTCTTTGATAAAAGCATGGCCGGTCTTTGACTGAATCGCTTCACCGCCGCCCTTTTTAACCACATCAATGGTGTTCCAGGTGAGGCGCGGATCATGAACAATTTTGGCACCCGGATTCTTTAACAGAAAGGCTTCAGCGAGCAGACCAACAATATAGTAACCCTCAATAAAGTGACCCTTCTCATCCACCAGGAAGCAGCGATCGAAGTCACCGTCCCAGGCAATGCCCATATCAGCCTTGTGCTCTAATACTGCATCAATGGTCGGCGCGCGATTTTCATGAAGGATTGGGTTGGGGATGCCGTTTGGAAATGTGCCATCTGGCTGATTAAATATTTTAACAATTTCGATGGGCAGCTTCAGTTCAGCAAAGCGCGCCTCAATCGCATCGACCACATGACCAGCAGCACCATTACCCGCATTCATTACTATTTTTAACGGCGTGATCGCGCTGTTATCGATATAACCCAGCAGATGATCCAGATAGTCATCGAGGACCGACAGTTTTTTATACCCACCCCGAGCAGCTGCATCAATGGCTGGAAAATCATTCTCTTCAGCAAGGCGCTTAATATCCAGCAGTCCAGTATCTGAACTGATAGGTCTTGAGCCCTCGCGGATCGGCTTCATACCGTTATGGTCAATCGGGTTGTGACTAGCAGTCACTTCAATACCGCCATCAGCATTGAGAAAGGAGGTAGCAAAATAGACTTCTTCGGTACCGACCATTCCAATATCAATAACATCGGCGCCGGCATCGCGAATCCCCTCGCTGAGCGCAGCCTTTAGCGCCTCGCTGGTAAGGCGGATATCTCCACCTAAAACAATGCTTTTGGGCTTGAGGAACTCCGCGTAGGCGCGACCAATGCGATAAGCTATCTCCTCATCTAATTCAATTCCCAGTTGGCCGCGGATATCATAGGCTTTAAAGCATGTCAGGTCGGTCATTCGTCTCTCTCTAATGTAAATGTGTAATAGCCATCATCCAAAGCCTTGGGCAGCTAGGACAATAACCTTGCGATAATAATTTTGCGCGGGATTATAGCGTGATTTAATGAAGTAATCAGATTAACTAATGTCAGTATAGAGGCCAAAATACTGGCACCAAAAATACCACGGTGATACCAACCATAAGACTCAGCAAAACACCGACCCGAAAATAGTCGGCAGAATGGTAGCCTCCCGGCCCTTGAATCATGAGGTTGGTTTGATAGCCGAATGGCGTCACGAAACTCGCCGATGCAGCGAACATTATTATCATCACAAAGGGCAATAAGCTCGCTTCTAGCTCAGCACTTAATGCCTGAGCCAATGGAAACATCAACACCGCTGCGGCGTTATTAGTAATTAATTCCGTGGCTATCACTGTGGCTATATAGAGGAGCACTAGGTTAACGAAGGGATTGCCGTCTGCCAACACGATAATCCCCTGAGCTCCAAGATCTGCAAGCCCGGTTTTTTGCAAAGCAAAACCCAGTGCCAAAGAGGCTCCTATTGCCATCAGAACTCTAAAATCAATACTGCGCTGAGCGAATTCCATGGAGATACAGCCGGTGACCGCCAGAGCCACCACAAGCAACAGTGACGCAGCCACGAGTGACATAAGTCCTGACACCACGACAGCCACAAAGAGCCCCAACAACCCCAGAGCTACCGGAGCCTTGCTCACATCTGGAATACTGGCATCGTCAATACGGCTTAGCAGCAAAAAATCGCGACTGTAGCGATGGCGACGGACAAAGCCGCGAGCCGCCTCCAGCAATAAAGTATCACCAGCTCGGAGCACAATGCTGCCAACCTTTTGATTGATCCTGTCGCCATTGCGCGACACTGAGAGAATCACGCCACCAAACATAGTTCTGAAACTAGAGGCCTTAACTGTCTTGCCAACCATATTCGAGACTGGAGAGATCACAGCTTCAATCAATGCTCTTGAACTATAGGGCACGTCGAGCTTTAACACTTCGCCTTCAGCCGGCACCAGGCCGCGGAATTGGCGCAGCTCACTAACCCCTTCGGGCTGACCAACAAATATCAATATATCGTTACCACTGAGAATCTCCTCCGGCCCTACGGCTGGAATAATATGGCCCTTCGACTGAATCTCAGATAGAAAACTGAACTGCAGATGACGCAGGCCAGCATCGGCAATTGACATGCCCGCCAAGGGGCCGCCCTCTTCCACGCGCATGCTCACCGCATACTCACGGGTATCCGGCATGCTTTCTACCAGGCCTCCGCGGTCGGGAAGCAAGCGATGGCCGATAAGCACAAAATAGACAATACCTAAGATCACCAAGGGAATACCAATCAGGGCCGGACTAAACAAACTCAAACTATTGGCTTCAGTTGTGCTGTGTAACATACCCACAACCAAAATATTCGTGCTGGTACCAATCAATGTGCAGGTGCCTCCTAAAATAGAGGCATAACTCAAGGGAATAAGCAGCTTAGATACAGACAAATTGTGGCGTCGCGCCCAATCCTGAATCAAGGGAATAAAGATCGCCACCACCGGCGTATTACTGATCATCGAACTAGTGACTGCCACCGGCCCCATAATCCGCGGGATAGCCCCCTTGATCGAACCGCTGTTGCCGAGCCAGCGCATCACCCACCAGTGCAGCGCACCACTCTCTTTTAGAGCCGAGGCAACCACATAGAAACAAGCAATAATAAACAGGGCTGGATTGGAAAAGCCAGAAAAGGCTTCATTGGGTGTCAACACCCCAAACACTAACAGCGCCACCATGGCAGCAGCCAAGGCAAAATCCACAGCAAGGCGGCCACGAATAATAATGCCCAGAAATACTAGCAATACGCCAAGTGTGATTAGTG
>Ga0209092_10005407_pt1:0-2500 | contig 10358 bp, 4 predicted proteins | sample FraStrMetagenome_FD_187446 | JGI IMG/M metagenome (GOLD analysis project Ga0209092, IMG submission 187446) | Marine eukaryotic phytoplankton communities from Arctic Ocean - Fram Strait ARC3M Metagenome (SPAdes) (version 2) | ecosystem: Environmental > Aquatic > Marine > Oceanic | place... | reverse complement strand
GCATAGAAAAGTACGTTCTAAAAAACGATATGTTACAGGCGATATCTTACATGAACATTAGCATTGGTACCGCTCAAGGCGCGGATTGTTATGTTTTACGCATAAAAATGTGGGGGCTTTTTTTGCCCCCTAATTTATTTTGGGCGGTAAAACACGCTTAAAAATTGCAAATACACTTAGATTTATGTAGAAATCAACGTAGAACCCGAAAATCATACTTAGAACATTACAGCTTTCGAATTGAAAGAGTTATGATACGGTTTATGAGAACCGATCGCGAATTTTTTTGTAAAAAATTACGGATTTCGACCAACTTTGACAAATTCGGACGTTCGAATTTTTCAAACAACATTATATTGTACAAAATTTAACGCAGAATCTAACTAGACCACTTAGAAAGTCGCATCTTTAAAATCAAAGGAGCTAGCGAATGATTACCGATTAACGCGAAACATGAAAAAAATAGCAAAAATAATTTGGGCACAATATCAATTTTAGCTGGATTCAGTTATGTGCATTAATTTTTCGCTTCGATAAAAAAACTACTTAAATTCGTTCAAATCTCAATGAGCTATGGTGGTTTGAATTTTTTCGCGAACGAAAATTGGACAGTAAATGTTTAATAACTTTTGTAATTTTTAAGCTACAAACATAATCTTAGCATCGTTGAAAAGCTGGTTAAATTTTGCATCGGACTGTGTCTTTGAATTTTTTAAATCGATACAAAATCACTATCAAATTGCGTATACATGCTCCAAAAATAGAAACATTAAAATTTTCAAGAATAATACGCGCACAATTTTGATTTTAGTCTTGTTCAGTTCTGTTTGAAAATGTCCTGCTTCACTGAAAAAATGAGCCAAATCCATTGAAAACTCGCGAAGTTATGGTACTTTAAAGTTGACATTGTATGATATAGACAAAATAATGGCTTTAGAAACCTAAAATTTAAATCTGACGTCAGTTAATCTTGCGTCAACTATTGCGCGATTGAAAACTAAAAATTGACGTCACTACTATATAACAACAAAATTAATCTAAAAAAGAACACACAAATAGCCGAGCACAACATAGTGAAGACGTGCTACCTGTTACGTGCTACAAGATGCCCACATGGTGCCCACAGGATGTCTACAGTAAGCCACAGATTCTGAAGAATACCAGCGAGGCTACATAAACGCATATAAACGTGTATAAAAATTTATAGACGTATATAATCGTTTATAAATGCCTCGGTCACGATGCAGCAATGATGAGATGAACAACTCAATGGCGAGACGATGATAGACAAACAGACATGCAGGCAGACCAGACCGACAGAAAGGTAGATCAATTAATGTTTAATACATATCAATACTAAATATTTGATTGATATCAATGGGAAAAGGCTAGCTATCAACGAATCAATTTAGAAGCTATCACAGCTAGATAAACTAGATTAATGACTTGGCGAACGGCGATGACTCAACTGGATTAATGACTTGGCGGAGTAAATTGATAAACGACCAAGGTAAGAAAACGGCGATGACTCAACTAGATTAATGACTTGGCGGGGTAAATTGATAAACGACCAAGGTAAGAAAACGGCGATGACTCAACTGGATTAATGACTTGGCGGTAGATTAATGACTCGGCGATAAAAAAAAATTTGACAAAGATATGGGATTTGCCAACAGCATACACAGTGTGCTGTTGACAAATCCAATTTACATTTTCAAGCTCAAATTATGGTGTAACTTCAATGTGAAATTTCACTAGTCTTAACAAATTTACAAGGTAAATTCACAATGAAATTCACTGTGAAAGTCCTTCTACAGAAATTTCTCTAAGGTGGATTAATGACTTGGCGGTGGAAAAAAATTTGACAAAAAAAGGGGATTTGACAACAGCATGCACATTGATGCGTTGACAAATCTACGGAACAGAGGCTTAATCTCAGAAGATCGTAGCTCAAAGGCTACTCTACTTTTTACAATACCCCGTTCTTGTTTAAGTCGTCTGCATAGGATTTATCTCCGAAGATTCTAGATTTTGGTCAGGATAGCACCTCATTGGTTTTTCCCCAAATCGGTGCGTTGAGACGCAGGAAAGCCGAAGCCTTCTATACTTGTTCGCCTAAGATTATTCAGAGGTAGTTATCGTTGCTTTCTAGCACCGATTCTGACTTAGAGGCATTCAGTCATAATCGAACAGATGGTAGCTTCGCACCATTGCCTTTTCAAGCAAGTGCAAATGCCAATTGTCTGAATCTGCGGTTCCTCTCGTACTGAGCAGAATTACTATTGCAACAACGCTTCATCAGTAGGGTAAAACTAACCTGTCTCACGACGGTCTAAACCCAGCTCACGTTCCCTATTAGTGGGTGAACAATCCAACGCTTGGTGAATTCTGCTTCACAATGATAGGAAGAGCCGACATCGAAGGATCAAAAAGCAACGTCGCTATGAACGCTTGGCTGCCACAAGCCAGTTATCCCTGTGGTAACTTTTCTGACACCTCT
>Ga0209092_10005406_pt1 | contig 10359 bp, 10 predicted proteins | sample FraStrMetagenome_FD_187446 | JGI IMG/M metagenome (GOLD analysis project Ga0209092, IMG submission 187446) | Marine eukaryotic phytoplankton communities from Arctic Ocean - Fram Strait ARC3M Metagenome (SPAdes) (version 2) | ecosystem: Environmental > Aquatic > Marine > Oceanic | place: Fram... | reverse complement strand
CACTTTTTGGTACCTCTAGCATCGTATGGTGCTTACAGAGGCCGCAGGTGATACTGAGTTGGCGTTGTGGGATGGTGGAGAGTTTGGTCACCCACGCTTCACCAAAGGGGTTACCTCGAAGTTCCCCATCTCAAGGATTGGATCGAAGGCCGCATCCAATTGTTCAAAGGTATCTGACTCGCAAACAATGAAGTTGGTGTGTTCGAGGCGATTTGAATAGTGACCGTGGACTTCAATATCTTAGAGAAGCGTAGGCGTTGTCAGTTTTAAGGCCTGTGATTGAAACAAACACCATCAACCTCTCTTATATCCAACAACTAAGTTATGATCTGTCCCACACGTATCGCCAGAGCAGCACTCAAATATGTTAGACTTACAGGTGACACATTGCTCATGCCCATGCACAACCACTGTGTTCAAAGGTGACTGACATCTAGGACAACGCTGTTGGTGGGCGTTGGCTGGGTTTAAGAGGTTATCCAATCAATAAAACTCCAAGCTCTTCACTGATACATCAGCACTATAGTCCTTACCGTATGCGACAATACCGATAGTTTTCATTTTGTTTTGGTTGAGCTTAGTTCTCATAAGGGATGACGAATTTACGAAAGCGTCAAACGGAAGCCTTACCTCACTCCATGAGCTGTTTGTTTGAAAACTCTGCTGATAATAGTGCCAAGGTAGACGAGTATTGGTACTCCTGATGTGTAAATAATACTGATCACCGTTGCCTTTAACCATCAGTTTTACGCCCGTTTTGCCCTTTGCCGCCTCCCATAGCACTGGAGACCGAACCTGAATGAAACCACCGTTATTGGCTGTAGAAACTTCACCACTCAGCCGTATAGCTTGATCTATTCCTTGATCTTCAAACTGTGCGGTTCCTTTGGAAATACCACCCATGACCGTATCTGCCAAGTAAGCCCATTGACCTGTTTTGATAAGATTATCAGCCATTGCGCCACCATTGATAAGGGCCAGTAACAAAGTAAGCAGAGATGCTGCAATCGTCGTCATAGCGTTCTCCTTTTCTTCATGTTCTTGATGTATTGTGTGTTATCCGTGAAGCAAGACTTGCTTGGTGAGGTGGTTTGTAATGGGTCCCTAGTCGTCGCTCTTCTTCTTAAACAAATCTATCATCATCATAATTCTCATCAGAAACCCTTTAAAGGATTGCTTAGCGAACTCCGGCTTTTCCATATCAGACATATGATGTTTCCTATCTCTTTCGAGGCTGATATTTATTTTTGTTACCCTATCGTTAGGCTTGGAATGAAGTAAATCTCTATCTTGGCCACTGTCCTGCCCCCCGAGAGTTCCTCATTCATAACGAGAGTTTGCAGGTATAGACAACGGCGCATACGCTTCTCTGACCCAGGCCGTTCATAGCTTCACTCCAAAGAATACAAAGCCTGATACATTTTAGCCAGTAATTGCGCGTGCTGCATGGGATAGGGTCTTGAAGCGCTGCGCGTTCCAGACAAAGCAGCTATCCTCTCCCATCTCAACAACATGGATCTTCCCGCGATACTCTCGGACAAAGCGGCTGCCGGTTTTAAAGGCTGGCCGCATAACATCGCGCATCCCGGCGCGGTTGAGGCGTTGGCTTAATCTCTTAATATATCCGCCATTTAGCTCCGCTCGCATCTCGAAGGCCAATATTTGGATGAATAAGGCGCGGCTGATATGCTTTGGCGGCGGCCTTCCAATCAAAGCCTGCCAGTGCTCCAGAAGTTTATCTCGTTCTGCTGTGCCCATTGCAATTATATCAATTCCCATGCCCTTACTCCGTATGGCTTCGCTCACTAGGCAAAGCCCGAGGGCATTTGGGCACATCAAAACACAGGCTTACCGGCAAACAAAAATCCAGTCCAAATAGGGGATCAGTTTCCGAATAACGAGATCTACTAGACTTAAGGCTGCTGATGCAGAAACAGAACTGGCTGGGTATACCTAAACCTGAATTGTTCTGGTTGCGAGGCGTCAAGTATGGATTGCAGGGGTGAAATTTGTGCTCGCAATCGGACCGTAGTTATCGTTAGTCTGATTGCATACCGATGGATAGCTGGAATGAAAATTATCTGGACTGAGAATACGCCTTTGATAGTGCCCTACAAGATACTATCCCATTGTGCAGAGGGCATTCATAATGGTGCAAGCATTGTGCTGGTCGAAGCGTACCTCAATCAGGCTGAACAGAATGACTGATGCGATAGACAGAATGAAGATGGAGGTCATCAAGAATTTTGGTACACCCTGTCTGATTATTGATCTGGATGTAGTTGAGCGTAATATTCAGCGTGCTCAAAAGTTATGTGATGAGGCCGGGGTGGCAAACCGTCCGCACATCAAAACCCATAAATCGCCGCTTTTGGCAAAGATGCAAATTGAGGCTGGCGCGCGTGGGATTACCTGCCAAAAACTAGGTGAGGCCGAAGTGATGGCGGATGCAGGCATCACCGATATCATTATCGCAACCAATCTGTTGGGAGCGGCGCGTTCGGGTCGGTTGGCAGCTTTACAACGGCGTATTGCTCTAAAAGTCTGCGCTGATAATCCGGTTGCACTTGACGCCTATTCAAATGCTGCGCGTGAGTCTGGTAGACCTTTGGATGTGATGATTGAGTGTGACACAGGGCAAAAACGTGCAGGAGTTGAAACGCCAGGTGAAGCGCTCGCATTGGCCCAAATCATCAACAATGATCCAATGCTCAACTTTGCTGGCCTACTATTTTATCCAGCACTGGATACTTGGCTGGAGACACAGACATTTCTTGACAAAATGACTACAGGGTTTGCGGTGCTTGGCATGAGGCATGGGATTATTTCCACTGGAGGGACCCCAAATTTTGCCAACATTGGCAAGCTGTTCGGCGCAACTGAACATCGGGCAGGCACCTGCATTTTCAATGACCGCATGATGATCGAAGCTGGGTTTGCGCAGCAAGGTGATTGCGCACTCCACGTATTTACCAGTGTGGTTAGTCGCGGGGGCGAGGACCGTGGCATTCTGGATGCAGGCTCCAAAACACTGACATCTGACACTGGCGGTCTAGACGGGTATGGATTGATCCTTGAGTATCCGAAAGCGCGCATCCATAAATTTGCTGAAGAGCACGGTTTCCTTGATCTGTCACGTTGTCATACCAAGCCAGTGGTTGGCGATATCTTACGTGTTATCCCGAACCACGTCTGCGTCACTGTGAATATGGTTGATCAACTCGTGGCGGTTCGAGGTGATACCATTATAGAAGCAATTCCAGTATCTGCACGAGGTAGGTTGGTTTGATCGGTAAAGTCAAAATAAAGGCAACTAGGCCGCTACACGCGCTTAGTGGCGCGAATTATTGAGCGATTAGAGTCGGGCGACACCAACAATCTGATGCAGCTATCATTTGTCTGACAGCACCATTAGAGATTATTCGCTGCTGAGATGCTTATAAATTGTGGTCCGTGATACACCTAATCTGCGCGAAACAAGGCTAACATTACCCCCCGTTTCAAGCCATGTTTTTTTAATTAAAACGCAGCTTTCTTTTCGCACAGGTGAATTGGAACATGAAATGCATGGTGTTAACTCTTCTGGTTTAAGTGGAGTGCCACCTGAAATCGCCTCAGCGCGGATGATTGGCCCTTCAGCATTAGCAAGCAACATTTGAATTGCTTTCTTTAGCTGTCTGATATGTCCCGGCCAGTCGCATTTCTGTAGAGCATCCAAACCTGATTTGGAAAATTTATGAGAGGGAGATACCTGGCACAAAAGCTCTGTCGCTAAAAATCGAAAATCTAATCTTTGCGACAGATGTGGAACAACGACTTGAGATCCCTGAAGAGCTTCCAAAAATATCGGATCAAGTTTTTCACTAGTGTTTAACTCTGTGAAAGATAAACGGCTTGAGGCGAATACAGCAGAAATTTCAGTTTGGTCATGGTTGATTTGAGCTTCTTGTCGTTCTTCCAGTACTTGCGTTAAGGCTTTTTGTGCCACAATCGGTAGGGCTTCGATACCGTTTAGAAACAGGCTACCCTTGCGTGCTTTGTCAAGAAGGCTTGCTGAAAACCCCGACAAAGAGGGTTGAAAATAGGCTAGTTTGCCGGCCTCTCCAAACAACGTTTCTTCGTAATTTCCTGCTGTTAATAAATTACATTTTATCTCAACAAAGGGCTGCTTACAGAAGAGGAGGCTGTGTAATTCGCTCGCTGCAGCCTTCTTACCAGAACCACGGGCGCCTTCGATAAACACTGGAATCTCGCGTTTCAGAGCATTTTTTGCCATTAGTAAATGCCGTTTTAAACCGGGATCCTCCGCGATGTAAGTACGTTTAAGGTTTACACTTTCGAGATCTGTCTTGTGGGTCTGAGAAATCTGCGGCAGTAATTTTGTGTTAGGTGTCTTTGAGCGATTTTGTACATTCATGTCCACAATACGTTTGGTCGTGCTTTCTTTCATCGCCATGAAAACTGCAGATCCCATTACATCGTGGATGCGTATAATTTCATTGGAAGACAGCCTATTAATTATATTAGAAAAAGGGATAGAAAAAATATCAGCAAAATGACGTTTATGCGATAAATTTAAACCATTTAACATTACTTTTGCATTTGTGTTTGCACCATCAATAAACCCATGCTCGTCTATAGCTAATAATGCAGCACTTGTCGTTCCAAGATATTCATGGCGAGCGTGAAAGCTTATAATTAATGAGTGTTCAAACGCATCGGTAAACAGGCGATTTTCAACGTTTTTGCAAGCTAACTTAACTAACGCCAGTGTGTGGTGTTGCCGCGATGATGCATCAGATGTTGCATCAATCATTCCCACAATTTCATTATTCGGGTTATAAACTGGCGCCGCAAAGCAAGACAAATTGCCAAGCTTGCGAAAAAAATGTTCGCGTCCATCCACGATCTGTGATGAGCCCGTATGCAAACACAAGCCCAATGCATTTGTTCCACGATATTCTTCAGTCCAAATGGACCCCGGAATAACTGCTTTGCCAGCATCGCTGTTTTTGAAATCTTCATCCCGCAGGGCATTTATTACAACGCCGGCATTATCTGCATAGGCAACCATAAAATTGGTGCCGGCGATTTGGTTGTACAAAAGTTCCAGTTCGGGCATTACGAACCGCGTAATGTATTCATTCTTTTGATTTGATTGGTAAAGTTCATTTTCAGATATCACGGCGTCTACTGGTTTGCCATTTGGATCTAAACCAAAAGACGAGCTACGCTGCCAACTATCTGCGAGCGAAGCCTGTGAAATTTCAATTTCTGTACCAAGCGCTGTTTGAACTAAGTGATCACCGTGATCGCCGCCCAAGTTGCCGTTTAATAAGCTCATTTAATCCTCCTACCGTAAGAAGTAGGACGTTTTCGTCTAAACTGCAAACAGGGTAAGTGTTCACAAAGTGAACACTGTTGGGGTTAGCTTGACCAGAAGTGAACACTTTTTAATCTTGTTGGAAAGCGCCAACGTGTCGATGGTCGACCGAGAAAATAGGCAGAAATATTGGAAGGCTAATTATGCGAGCGCAAGTTTTAAAACAATATGACGATCACCTTACAGCACCTTCTTGGGTTGATTTGGAAAACGTTCCGGACCCTAAAATTGAGAAAGCCAGCGATGTTATTGTTCGCATCGGGGGTGCCGGCGTTTGCCGGACTGATTTACACATTATTGAAGGTGTTTGGCGTGAGGCGACTGATGCGGACCGTACGCTCCTGCCGCTCATAATGGGCCACGAAAATGCTGGCTGGATAGAAGACGTCGGTAGCGAGGTTGAGGGGCTTAAAAAGGGTGATCCCGTGATTGTGCACCCGAAGATTACTGGTGGGACGTGTTTGGCATGCCGGCGGGGCCACGACATGCACGGTGAAAATGGTATGTTTCCTGGCGTTGATTGCAACGGTGGTTATGCTGAAGCGCTTAAAACCTCTGTTCGAAATATTGTGAAATTGCCACAAACGTTGGTTCCTAAGGAAGTTGCAGCGTACTCAGATGCGGGGCTCACCGCATACCGCGCCGCAAAGAAAGCATCGCGTCATCTGTTGCCCGGTGAAAAATGCGTTGTAATTGGATCTGGGGGCTTGGGGCATATCGGCATTCAAGTTTTACGCGCAATGTGTGCGGCAGAAATTATTGTTGTTGATCCCTCTGATATGGCCTTGGCGCTTGCAGAAACATGTGGCGCAGATGCGTTAGTCAAAGCTGACGGTAACGAGGTACAAAAAGTACTGGAATTGACAAAAGGCAAGGGCGCAGAAGCCGTATTAGATTTTGTAGCTGAGCGCGGAACAACTGCTAAAGGGTTGGCTATGACCCGCGATATGGGAAGTTATTATGTCGTTGGCTATGGTGAAGATATAAACGTCAGTGCGTTTGAGATGATCACGACAGAAAAAAATATAATTGGAAATTTAGTGGGAACATGGGCTGAGCTTACGGAGTTAATGTCTCTAGCGGACAAGGGCCTCGTGAATTTGGCTACGCAAGAATACAGTCTGGCTGATGCCAATTTGGCTTTACAGGATCTGAATAACGGCAAGGTAAAAGGGCGAGGCGTCCTGATACCTTAATAAAAAATCTGCGAAATCAATATAACCGGGAGGAAGAATAATGAAAAATTCAATACGCATGGGCCTTTTAGTGGGGAGCACTGCCCTATTGGGGAGCCTTGCACATGCAGATAAATGGAGCGATCAGTTTCCACACATTAAAAATACCGGCGACATAGCGGGCGAGTGTTCCTATGAATCGATGTCGCAAAAAGATTACAGTGGCCAAAAATTGACTATAAACACTCACGCTGTACCAGTTATGGGAGAGCCAACAGCGCTTCACGCGGAACAGTTTAGTGCGTTGACAGGTGCTGAAGTAAACGTGATCCATACGCCAGCAGGAGATTTGTATTCAAAGGCCATGGTTCCATTTCAGGCGGGCCAAGCTCCTTATGACATCGTTTTTGGCTTTTCCAACTTTATCCGCGATTGGAAGCAATATCTGCAGCCCGTGCCAGCAAAATATGTAAATATGGCGCAAATGCAGGATGTTACTCAAAGCCATATCGATGTGAATTCTTGGGGTGGTGAGATGATCCAGTTTCCAATTGATGGGGATCGCCACTACTTGAAATATCGTAAAGACGTGATTGATAACCCTGAGTATCAGGCAAAATATAAAGCCGAAACGGGCAATGAATTGCGCATTCCACAAACTTGGAAAGAGTATGGTGAAATGGCCGCGTTCTTCAACGGCTGGGACTGGGATAACGACGGCGAGCTGGAATATGGATCTGCCGAAGTTATGAAAAAAGACGACCTGATGTTTGCTGCGTTTTTCAGCCGTTCGGTGGCCTATTCAAAGAACCCACGGGTTAAGGGCGGTTTCTTCTTTGACCTCGAAACTATGGAACCGTTGATCAATGGACCAGGTTTTGTTGAAGCGTTGACCGATTGGGTTGAAGCGACGAAATACGTGCCGCCAGGTGGTATTAACTTCGGTCTTGGCGATGAAATCAACTCGTTTGGTGGCGGACAAACATTGTTTAGCTTCTCATGGGATGATGCTTTTGTTAAAGCTATGGAGGATAACAGCCCGATCAAAAACAAAGTCGGCGCAGCACCACTACCAGGCGCAACTCAAGTTTGGAACCGCGACAGCGGTGCTTGGGAACAAGAGTACAATCAGGCACCCTATATTGTTTGGGGTTGGACAGCTGCGGTTGCCAAGAAAAGCAAGAACCATGATATGGCCTTTGATTATCTTTGCTTCTTTGCCAATGACGCCAATCACCAAGCTGACATTGGGATTGGTCGCTTTGGTGTGAACCCGTTCAAGAAATCGGATTTTGTGCCTGAGATTTATGTTGAGCGTCAGGGTTGGGATCCTGAAATTGCCAAGCAATATGCGGACACTCTGATGGAAATGGAAGAAGGCAGCACCAACCGTGTGTTCCCATTGCGGGTGCCGGGTGTTTTCCAGTTCAATAGCGCAGTTGCGACGGGCACGTCTAAGGCTTTGGCTGGCCAATTGTCACCACAAGAGGCTTTGGACGAGGTGGCCGCTGAGTGGACGAAAATTGTGGAGCGTATTGGCGCCGATACAGTTCGCGAAGCCTATGCTATTGGTGTAGCTCTGGAAGACGCAGAGTAAGTTATACTACAGCTACAGATCACTAGAGCTCCCCTTTTTGGGGAGCTCTATACACAACAGGACGTTAATTGATGAACTTCAAACATAAATACATGTTCTTGCTTCCTGGACTTTTAGTCCTTCTGGGCATTTTGATATTTCCAATCGGGTTTACAGTACGCTTAAGTCTTTCAAGCTGGGACAGCTTCTACCCAGGGTTAGATTTTATTGGCATCAAAAATTATATCCGACTATTTACGGATGACCTACGGTTTTGGGAAGCGTTTGGCCGCTTGAGCATGCTGTCACTCACCACGGTTTTGTTACAATATGTCATTGGGTTTTCTCTAGCACTTTTGGTGTGGAAGGATATTGTTTTCCAGAGATTTTTCCGGGTTCTTTTTTTAATTCCTATGATGACGACACCTGTGATTATGACCGTCATCTGGCGTACATTTTTCCATGAATCCCTTGGTCCGGTAAATGATTTTTTTAACCTCTTTGGAATGACTCCACTTTGGCTGAGCAGCGAAGTGCTCGCCAAGTTTACCGTTATTCTTGTTGAGGTTTGGCAATGGACCCCATTTATGTTTCTTTTGCTGTTAGCCGGCCTTTTGTCACTGCCCAAAGAACCCTATTTGGCTGCCTCTATTGACGGCGCTGGGCCTATCCGAACGTTTGTTTACGTGACCTTCCCATTGATGGCGCCGATTTCGATTGGTGCAATCATCATACGGCTGATTGAAGCGTCAAAGATCATGGATACCGTTTACGTGCTAACTTCTGGAGGGCCGGGAACTTCAACCGAAACATCAAGTTTTTATATTTTCATTAAAGGCTTGCGAGAGTTTCAATTTGGCTATTCTGCGGCGCTGTCTTTGACCTATCTGATCATCATGATTATCAGCTTCACGATCATTGCAAAGATTTTGGTGAAACTGATGGTACGGGGTAATTAATCATGGGCTACTTTTACACCACTCTTAAATATCTTGCTGTTACCCTGTGGTCCGTCTTTGTGATTGCACCCTTTCTATGGGCAATTTCGACCTCGTTTAAAGACTTCCAATCGGTTACCAATGGAGCGACTTACATCCCTTGGGTGGATTTTGAGCCAACATTGGAAGGATGGCGAGCTCTATGGAAATCGCCGGCGCAAGGCGGTGTGGCCATTGTTGAGCCGTTCTTTAACAGTGTGTTTGTAACAGCTGCTGGTAGCGCGATTAGCATCCTTTTGGGTACGTTGGCTGCCTATGCATTATCACGGTTTACCTTCAAAGCAGGCCCTATTCGCAACGGTGATATAACTTTCTTCTTTATCTCGCAGCGTATTATGCCGCCTGTTGTTTTGGCGATTCCGTTTTTTATCATGCTCGGCAAATTCTCATTGCTGGACACCCTAGTGGGGCTCATTTTGGTTTATATTGTTTTGTTGATGCCAATTGCTGTTTGGATCATGGTTGATTTTTTCAACAAAGTGCCGCGCGAAATCGACGAAACTGCACTGATTGATGGCTGTAATCCCTACCAGGCGTTTTACAAAGTTGTGCTTCCAAATTCGATCCCTGGAATCGTTGTTGCAGGTATGTTTTGCATGATCTTCGGTTGGACCGATTTTTTCTTTTCATTCATTCTGACATTTACTGAAGTACAACTTCTGCCGGTCGCAATTGTGGCTCTAAACTCATCGATTACACCATGGTGGAGCCTATCAGCGGCAGCGCTGGTCAGTGTTGCACCTCTGGTTATCGTTGCCTTCATAGTTGAAAGATTTTTGTCAAAAGGTAACCTGTCAGGAGCGTTGAAATAAAATGTCACTCATTGCCTCGAATCTGTGTCTGAAGCCAGATACAGAATATCATTTGAATGACGTTTGTTTTGAAATGTCTAAGGGTGAAATTTATACAATTATCGGTCGGACCTTGGCCGGTAAAACGACATTGCTCAAAAGCATCGCCGGATTGATCGCGCCTGAAAGCGGCAGTTTAACCTTAGATGGAAGAGATTTTGGTCGTATTCCGGTGTGGAAGCGCGAAGTGGCAATGGTGTATCAACAATTCATTAACTATCCACATCTTAGCGTATATGAAAATGTGGCTTTTCCACTGAAGCAGCGCCGTATGCCAAAGATCGAAATTAGTAATCGGGTGATGAGGGCCTTGTCACAAGTAGGGCTGGATGGGTTCGAAAACCGCAAAATACAAGCTTTGTCGGGTGGGCAACAA
>Ga0209092_10005405_pt1 | contig 10361 bp, 3 predicted proteins | sample FraStrMetagenome_FD_187446 | JGI IMG/M metagenome (GOLD analysis project Ga0209092, IMG submission 187446) | Marine eukaryotic phytoplankton communities from Arctic Ocean - Fram Strait ARC3M Metagenome (SPAdes) (version 2) | ecosystem: Environmental > Aquatic > Marine > Oceanic | place: Fram... | reverse complement strand
AATTAGTTGGATTGAGCCATCTCAGAAGGTGATGTGGTATCAGGAAGGGATGGATGAAGAGTTGGCCAAGCAGGTGGTTCCAACTTCAGTGAGCCTTATAGATAGGGATGAAGCAATAGCTAAACTATGTCAACTATGATTTATATTATTTTACGTGACGCTGCTGGGGCCCTAATTAAACGGCACCCACGCTACCACGACTCGCCGAGATGAATCCCGACAAGATTTATTTAATTACTTATTTATTAAAACAATAACATATGCACGTACAAATGTACCTACATGTCAATGGAAAATCGTAATTTCAAAATACTCAAATGTTCCCTTCATTTATGGAGGCTCTCCAACGAAAATATTTCGTGAGCGGTTGGAGGCCCCCGCGCTGTATTCTTTCATTCCGCTTCAGACGGATTGATTTTTCTCTTTCGGTAGATAGAAGATTGAGCCATCGTGCTAGTGTGGTCGGAAAGGCAGATTTAAGGTGCTTCGCTACATTTAAATGGAGGAGCTTCTCATGTGAAGACAACAGGTCCCTTGGAGTACGGAGGTAAGACTGAATGGATGATTTGAGTTCTTCCGTATGCATGCTTTCTTCTATGTCTTTGTTTTTTGTATGCACTTGAGCACATCTTTTTTGCCACAGAGAATGGGAGAATGTCCATATAGCTTTGATGATGGAGGCTGACCATGAAAGATTATACTCGGCGGATGTTTTTGGGTTTTCCGCATTCCTAGTGTAATAACCTTGCACTAGCGACCATTTGTAGGAAATGTATCCTAAATGGAAAACAGATTGCGACAGAAGTCGTTGGTGTTGATGTGCTCGGAGCAATAAAGAGAATGCTTTTTCGCCTCCATATTTAAATATGGGAGGCTTTGGGCTTCGTGATTGCCCAAAGGAAACTAAGTATTCAACAAAGACGTCTATGATAGGCTTAGCCGCCTTTAGCTTATGAAGAGTTTTTCGAAAAGTTTCAATTGAGGACCGAAATGCTGATTTGCTGAGTCTACATTGGCATTGGAAAATGTGATTAAAAGTTTCTGGAGCTAAATCACAACGCAAACATTGGTGAGTACTTCCATCCTTCCTTGTGCACATTTCTACCTGTGTCGGCCACAATTGATGCATAATTTTTGTGACTGAGACTCGTTCCGCCGGATTTTTCTTTTTCATCGCTAAAGTGATAGCTGGCCAATCAATTACGTGTTGAAATCTTTGTGGAATTTTGAGTTTTCCTAGAAGACGATTTTCCATGACGGAACCATGTCTTGTGTTCGTGATATGCGTCTTGATGTCTCCCGATATCACTTCTCCGTGGATGAGTAATGCTGCTTGCTGAGCTGGAAGGAAGGGAGTTACTGATCTTGGCTCAATCGACGGCGGAGGATGTTTCATGAAAGCAGTCACTTTGTTGTGCATATCGATATTACGCTGAACTGATTGAGGCGCTCTTGCGTATACAAAGTTTGGTTCAGAATCAGCATGTCCGGGCACGTGCTCCAAGGATATTTTTATAGGTAGATTGGTTATCAATAGCTCCATTTCCATTTTAACGTCTGTGTCTCTTGTTGTAAGTTTGGTATATGTGCTAAAATAAATATCCCGTCTACGCAAAGCCTCTTTATTATCACAATACAATGTAGCTGAACCTGTTGTGATCGAATAACATTTGCATAATATGTCTAGGATGTACAGCATTGAAAGAACTGTGTACCCTTCTCCTCTGTTGCTGGTAATGTCTTCCTCCATGCAATCTACAGGGCCCACTCCTGTAATGGAATATTTTGCTGGGATAGTTTCTATGACGTACGAGTGACCTCCTAATTGAGCCCGAACGGATGCATCTCCTACCCCCATACATTTGTTTTGCTGTATTGCCTGTACTATCTTATGTATATGAGATTCGTCGAATGTTACTTTCCCTATCATTCTCCGCCTTGAGTTGGGTAGATCCTCCATGTAAGAGAGAAAAGATTTTCTGATGGGAGTTGATGGTATTAACTCATTTTGTGTTGGATTGGACACCGAGAGACTTGGAGATTTTTGGATGGTGTTGTCGTCGTGAAGCTGCTCTGTTGCTGTTTGTAGACGGAGCGGATATTTGATGATAATGAGATTTTCTTTGATGATCGCCGTGACTGCATAGTACTTTTGTATCTTTTCGAATGTGGCTGAACAGGTTTTATCAAATGTGAGATTAATGGACGGTGATTCTAATTTATTATGCATCTCATACTGGTCCCCAACTCGCTGGTAAACTTTCAACTTGTCTTCTGACATGAACCATTCAAAACTGGCCAATGACACTACTGCCCCTAATCTAGTGCCTATTGGGGATTCTTGAAGAAGGCGACGGAGGGTGCTCAACCAAATTTCTTTGTATCGTTTCGGGAGTGCTGGTATAAGTGGAAATTTATCTTGATGATAATTTTCTTCTTCGAAATTTAACACTTTGGATTTTATTTTCGTTGTGGATGTGTCTAGCATATCCCCCACGTAATATAATTTAAGAAATAGTCTGCATAAATTTATATCTTTGTTGAGTTGGGGTGAGTATCCCCATTTCATCACTTTTTCCATGATATTTGTATCATTAGTGTATACTGGGCTTGGGCACCATGTCTCCGTTTCTTTGATACTAGCTGAAATGGTGGATAGAAAAAACCACAAACTATTCATCCAGCTTGGGGAAGCTAAGATTCCATATTCCTCGTACTTGGATTGGAGGATAGGTGACGATATCCCTATTTCTTGTTGCAGAGTTCCTTGGGCTACAGTTAGGATTGTACTTGTCTTGTCATTTTTTCTTTTATGTCCTAAAAATAATTGAATTTTTTGAATACCTTGCGATGTGAAAAGGTCCGGGACTGCAAGGCCCCCATAGTGACATGGTCCGTAAACAATTTGTCTCGATATCGTGGATTTTATGCCCATCTTTTTTAAATAATTCATTATCACTGGGCTCATGATCTTCTTGCATTGGGTTTCATTGAGAAGCGCCACGCCTACTGGATATTCTAGAACTTTACATATTCCCTGCCGAAGTCCCATGGTAACATCAAAACGATTTAAGTATCCATACTTCATTTGATCCCCCCATTTTTTTGCTTTCTGGAGGAGTGATTCATATTGTTGCTTCGCATTTCCATCTGGCGCCGCTATTATGCCTAACATTTTTCGAGCTTCCGTAGGATTTATCAATTGTATAGATTGAGGTTTTCCCGTGAAGGTTTGATCTACAGTGATAGGATCAAGCGTATCTGCGGTATTTTTCATCTTTTTGGTACCGTTTTTCCATTCGAATTCCAAAATGTAACAGTAACATTTGTGGAGAGCTAATTTTCCACCGCTGGTAAAAAGTAGCCTTGCATAATATTCGACATTCCTCTGTATCTGCTCGTAAATAGTATTCATTAATGGAACTGAGGTAGGATATGGTGGTTGATAGACATACATGCCATCCGATGTCAATCCTCCATTGACATCATCAACAAAGGCATCGTAACACCTGTTGGAGAATACGGTTCGATTGGGATGCGTGAGGAACATGCCCGGTGAGTTTTCCTCCATAGCATTGCTTATGATATCTGATATTGCACCCCAATTGGGGGGCGACCAACCCGTGCCTTGACCTGTTCCGAAGAGGTATGTGTCCAATGTTGTTTGATAAGAGTGTTCACTTACACCGTGCGCTAATTTAATATGGTAGGTTGCTGATTGAAGCCACTTGCACATAAATCGAGTAAGATGTTTTGGAAGACCGAGGCGGATTAAAGCATAACTGAGAAGGACTGGAATCAACCTGTCATAACACGCCTGGGCGTCATTATCTAGTAGTGCTGCCGGTTCCGCGTAATGACGTATTATATCCATTGTGAGTACTTTATTAATGGCCGCTGACTGCCCCTGGATGCCTTTCCTTCCTCCGTATTGATTTGGGTGAAGAGATTTAGATTTTTCGTTATGGGCCATGAAGGATTTGCCCCATATCGCTCGAAGAACAAAATTGAAGTCGCTCTCAACAAGATGGATCGTTCTGAACTTGTGAATCCTAGGTTGTCCATGAACTTTTTCCAGCATAACTCCTATTACTTTTTGCCATCGTTTAAGTGTGTAGGAGTTTGATACTGCCAAATCTATCACTATAGCTAGGACGGTGCTAATATCGTCATCAAGCGCAGCTGCTTTCCAGTGGCCTAGGTGCAATTTGGAAGGGGAGGATGAAGTACTTTCTTTAGCACCCTTGTAAAATGCTTGAAATTTTAGTTTGGTGATCGACGTATCAGCTTTGGACATTTCCGGTTGAATGTTTGATGTGAGATGCTTTAAGAACGTTTTAGCTTCGGCTGGGAGGTCAGATTGTTCAAAGATGTCCCCTTGCATTACCTCGTTCATCTCCGAATCACTTTTCACTACCGGGTCGAGTTTATCCCGCCATACTGGTGATGCCAATGGAGTCTCTCCAGCTTGAGAATAATGGAGGTACTGCCATTCCCAAATGCGCTTGTCTATTTCTTCTTTATCCGTGATGAAAGTCCATGTAGGTTGGTTATTGTGGTCCGACAAATATGTCCATATTTCTTTGGTGCTTCTATGTTCGTAACCAACTGGTATGCCTAGCCTGGATATGTTTGAACCCTTTATCTTTTGAACTGTAAATTGAATCTTACTCCACGAACGCTTCTGCTTTTCTCTTTCTTTCATATTTTTGATGATACTAGCTTTTTTGGTGTCGTGTAGTTCAACTGCCTTATCATAGCAAAGGTCCAAATGATCTTCTCTGACTATATCTTCCTCTTCATGGAGAAACTTCAACTCTTCTTTGAGATTTTTTATTTCCGCTAACGTGGACTTTTGATTTTGGATCGAAGATTCTTTTATGTTCAGACTTAAAGCATATTTGGCCAAGTTAGACGAGTCTTTTTTGTTTTTCAACAATTTTACAATGGATTGTAATATTCGAATTTTGTGGACTACATCATCCATCTTTGTTGTGTGTTTGAAACGAGAGGGATCCGGAAGAAGTCTATTTTCCGAACGGATTCTAATATTCGTGATTTGCTCGTCTAATTTTTCTAGCTCTTTTTCTGCCGTTTTATCAAAACTTAGTTTTTTGACATATTCTCGAAGATTTAACACTCGTTGGAGGATATTGTGATGGTTGAATTGGTCTTTGCAATGACAAATGTATTTTTCTATTCCTGGAGCATCGTGCATTCTGAGTTTTCTGAAATCTGGTGGAGTTATTGACAGAAGAGGGGCTTCGAACACTTCCTTGTTGAAATCTAAAAAGAAAGGAATATGGTCGGATTGGTGGAATCCCTCGGTATGGTTAAGTACCCCTAATCGATCTATATGTGAAAGTAAGCATTTGGATACAAAAAAATGATAAACACTACGATTATTCATGCGAGACGATGGTATACTGCCGTGGAAATCCTTAAACGCCTGCCGAAGTCCACATAGGCTCATTAAATCTTTGATCCCAAACCCTTTGTCCTGCTTGAGGTCTTCGTTGAAATCTCCTATTACTACTGGGATCTCTCCTTTCTCGTGACCCTCCTGTATCGACGTGATGAGGTCTATAATACATTGTTTGCGTGGATCAACGTCTGGATTTTCATTTTTCATTAGGACCCACTGTTGCATCCATATTGTTTCTATTCCTGCTGATGTCACCGACGATGTATTTGGACGATATACATTATAAATGGCTATACTGTGATTTTTTGCCTGAAAAGTGAGCTTGATCCATCTTCCGTATGGATCTCTGAAATTCGATTTGATCCTTGACGTCAACTTATCTAGGGCTACTGACATCACTCCTCCTGGTTGGTAATTAGTTTTACGCAAATTCGTCCATTTGCACGAGGCTACGTACGTTGAGGTTGGTAATGGGGACCATACCGCCTTATTTATTAATTTCGTTTCGTATGCGTTGTCATTTATGAACCAATCTGTATTGGTTTCATTCAATAGGATCAAATCAGGGGAATACATCTGGAAGCTTTCCATACTTGGCGCATACACATCGGATGCATTCACTCCTTTGTGAAAGACGCCTCTACAGTTTTGAGATATGATGCGGATAGACTCTTTTGATTTAACTTCGGGGTTTTCATGTGAAGGTGTTGAGCGTTGAACCAAATTGGAGACACCCTCTGCAAGATGGAGAGGCGTCAGAATCACGCTTGGTTTGGAGCCTTGTGGATCATATTCATCACTAAATTCGAGTTCTTCTTCTTCTTCACTCGATGAGGCATATGAGGAGTCAGAGTCTGTGGAGTTATTCAATACTATTTCACTTTGGTGTGCTTTCTTTGCGGTAGAAATAGAGATGGTGTCGGGGTGATGTTGAGGCGGAGGATTCTCTTCAATATTAACATCCAGTAGAGGGCTCGTATCTGCTGAGGTATGCTTTGTTGTAGGAAGATCCGCCGGCGGTGATGACTTTGGAAAGGAAGATACCATAGGCTGATTAGAACGGCATGGTTTATTCCTAACAGACGGTGAAGTGACTGGTGTATCTTGTGTTGGGAGAATTTCTAAGTCCGGTATGGATGAGGTGGACGAGTGATGTGACTGTGGGATTGAGGAGGTGCACGACGAATTAAAAGTGTTATCATCTTTGTTCCCAGCATAATTGAGAAACCTGAATTTACTTTCTTCTTTTTCCTTTTGGTTTTCTTTGACGGAATTTGGAATATCAAACATATACGATGATATCGACGATGGATTTGATGATGAAAATTGTTCTGGTACTCGTGAAGGTGACGATGAGCTCATATTTATGGGTGATGTGCACGTGGACCTATATGTATCATCATCCTTAGAGCCGCTGTAGTTTAAATATTTGAAGGGAGGACGGTCCGTCTTGAAGTTCGAACCAAAAGTTGTAGGTACTGTGTTATGCAAAAGGTTGTCGGGCTTATTAGATGGTGGTGATAGTCTTTGGATACGCTCATCTATATAAGACTGTCTCGTATTGATTTCTTCCTGGATGTTTTTATAGGTTTCACATTGGGCTGCGAGGTTGTTCAGCATCTTTGAAAGAGTTTGGCAGGAGCTCGACTTTTCTTTTTCTCTTAAGATATTAGCTTGGGATGGAAAGGATTTGTAGACTATGGACCTATCTTGAGATGTTTCTGTCGACCTATTCGTACTGTTGATAGACAATGGAGGTAGTGGTGGCTTTGGCGATTTAATTGAGATGGAAATTTGTGAAGGTACTAGGTTCGTATGATGAGTAGATCTGGTGATTCTTCTGTTGTTTCGCTCGACGGACGGTTGGTTCAACAGATGAACTGACGGAATAAATGATGATCCGTCCGCACTGCTTTTTTCGGAAGTTATTGTAGACGGTTTGGATTCCTCATTTGAATATTGGAATTCGTCGTGACGAAAAATAACTTCTAGTTCTTTGGATCCTTCGTGGGAGCTTATTTCTAAATCTGACTGCTGACGTTGGGATTGATGTGATGAAGAAGAGTCTGATGGACTGGGTGATGAGGGTGATTTAGCTGGAGACATGGACGAATGATCTTGTTTCTGAGCTTGTGTTTGACTGGCGTGCATTTTTGGGCATATAACATCGCTTCTCCGTATAGTAGAAGCTAATTTAAATAACCGCTGTGAAGGAAGATATTCTGTGGGGAGCGGTGTTGAGACTGTTGGATTGGTTGGGGTTGCTATGGATCGAAAATATTCTGATATTTTTCTTTGAGTAACGCTAGATTTGGTTGTTTCTTTCAATTTAGCATTCCAAGTGACATGATTGTGAGCTTGCAAAGCTGCTTTGATGATATTTGATGGTTGTTGCACAACTGGTGCGGTCAGTGAACTACTACTGTGACTATTATTTAAATACAAATTAACACCTGTATTATTTCTTAGATTATTGTTTTGAATATTTGGATCAGTCGGTGTTGTTATACTTTTTGGAGGTGAGGGAGTATTGGGGGACTCCTGTTTTTTACAGGGCCGAGTCCGAAATGGCGCCCTATTTGTGGATGTGCTCATGATGAGTTTTCCCTACCGCCTTCAGGGTTATTGACGAAGTTTGGCTTGATTACCGTTTCATTAAAATGAACTATGCTATTGACGCTTGTTAGCATTTGAGCCTGCATTTGGGCTAGAGTGTTGATGGAGGCGGCTTGTTTAGATTGAGCTTCTTTGATCTCCTCAATTGTTTTCGAATTAGCCTGAATAACTTTGGAGTTATTTGTTATGGACACCCCCATCTTGGATATATCGTCTCCATAGGTGTCCATAGTTTGTTTGAGATCATGTTGGTTAGTTTCTACGTTTTTCATTCGTGCTATTGTCTCAGTCACTGTAGCTTTGAGTTGTTGATGAGCTGTGTCGGCTGCAAAGGTAGTAGGCAATCTGCTTTTCCCTTGGCGTGGTTGAGGCGTGATTGCGGATGCTTGGAGTGGTTCTCCTTCTCTTGAACGTTTCGAGGTGTGAGGTGTTACGTACTGAGGACGAGCTGTTGCTGCCGCTGAATAGCTTATGAATGTCGATTGTGTTGGCGTGCCTTGATGTAGTTCTTGTTCCTGTGGGTTCTCGTCTGGTACAAGATTTACAAGTGCACTGGCATAATTACGAAAATGTTTGGTAAGCTTTGGATAATCTTTGACATGAGTGGGGCGTCCAAAAGCCCCTACCAACATTTGACTAATATGTTCCGCGTGGAAAAACTGAGGAAGAAATTCCTCCATGTTGTGTAGCATATGGAGCGCTTCAGTTCTGTTCGTTTGGGTACATACTGCGTAAATCTTGTTTTCTTCTGTGGACGGGTACACTGCATGGAATAGGTTTGTTTGATTCGAATTCGACTGACACAAATAGAAAAAAGTTCTGAGGCTCATTGTTTCTGCTGAGACTTTTCTTGGATCTTTGAGATGTTCATCTCCATCATCGTTTTCTTGATCATCTTCGCTTTCTTGGGTGAGTGGAGTTGTTGATGTGGTAATATTTTCAGTTGCATTTAAGGCTCGTGGAGGATCTATTTCCATATCATTGGTAGTATTTTTTTGGTTGTGCGTGGACGTTTGACCGTCTTGTGGTGTCTCTTGATCAAAAGTTTGATTTAGAATAGAATATTCTGTTTCTAAATTAGCAACTCCATAGACTATAAAAAAATGTATGGACTGATGGAAATGCTGTTGCGACTTTAAGATAGATTGGAGATGATGGCGGGTGCACACTCCCATAGGATGGGATGTTATAAACCGATATCGTGCTAAATATCCGATGTTATATTCCGTTGAATCTGAAAACAGTTCTGTGAAAAATACTCTAATATTCTCCACTTCGTTGATGTCACTGCGGACCATTAGAATTCTTTGGGATACTCTTTGTTGCCCCATTACTATAGTCTCTGTTTCAGGCTCTACTTGAAACTCTATGTCCTTATCAAATTTATGTTTGATGAGGGGTTTCAGAATTGTCTGGAAATCTGATCGAAAGCTTAATTCTGGGTGACCACCCAAAATCCACCCTACTTTGCCTGTCCTGGTTGCCTTGAGTTGCGTGATTGTCATCCAATAATCTAGGTTTTGTAGTTTTGGCATAAGCCTCCTTTTAATTAAATTCATTTTTATGGAGCTTTTCATTTTGCATTTCGTTGTCAATGAGTTGCCTCTGGTGTAGAATCGAGGAAAATATATATGTAACTGTTCCATATCGTCAGGAATTTGATTCATGTGAGTTAAGGAATTCCCAAATGCTGGGCCTTCGTATGGCATGATTTGAAAATGTGGGTCGATGGCTAGAATCATGGCAAAAGTATTTTTTAACCATAACATCTTGGAATGCTTTTGGGAGTTTCTACGACGTTCTAGAATGCAATAAGTGGCAAACGATTCCTTTGGATCATTGTGGACTTTGGTTGATATTCCTCGCTGAAGATTAGCATACGCTAACGGTGATCTGTGAGCAGAATCTGTTTTTGGTGGATTTTTTTGAAATGAGATCCCCGAAAGATCGCTCTTTTGGAGGCGGATCTTGGGGACTTTCTGTGGATTCATTGTCCCTCCTGGCATCTTGAAGAACTACTTGTAGCCTTCTGATGGGGGGCGGCGGCGGCGGATTTGCGTCTTTGTCGGCTGCTGGGTGTATTCACGATTCACTTTCCTACGTACGTGGAAATCTCTCTTTTTCCGTTTCACATAGGGTTCTATGTTGTATCCGCTTGATTGTTTCCGTTTCTCTTCTTGCTGTATTGCATTCTTAATGCGTAGTATATGCCACATGTCAAGGTGTGAGCGCTCTGCCTGCAGGAAAAAGTTTATAAAGAGTCAAGAAGCGTTGAGAGCAAATGCTGATCTTTTTGCAATAAGTTGATTTGTTTTTCAGA
>Ga0209092_10005402_pt1 | contig 10361 bp, 8 predicted proteins | sample FraStrMetagenome_FD_187446 | JGI IMG/M metagenome (GOLD analysis project Ga0209092, IMG submission 187446) | Marine eukaryotic phytoplankton communities from Arctic Ocean - Fram Strait ARC3M Metagenome (SPAdes) (version 2) | ecosystem: Environmental > Aquatic > Marine > Oceanic | place: Fram... | reverse complement strand
AGTTAACGCCCAATATTTATAGTGACAGCAGTTGACATGACAGTGGCAGTTTGACAGCAGTCAAATGACTGTCAGACAGTTGACAGTTGACACCTCTACTAATGATGCCTCTCTCCTTTTTCCTTTTGTTCCATCTAAATTCGCATAGTACGAACGTTATAGGCTTTTAGATACACCTTCGAGTATGTGCCTGTTTCTCATTATTTGCTCGAACTACCTCACTCTCTCTTTCTAGAAAAAGAGATACGAGCGTACACATCTCTTGGAAGCGTGTACTTCACGAATCATTTTTACACCAGTAGCAATGATAAAATCATACAACTTGATTGCCAAGGATATACCGAATGGTCTGTGGGTTTCATTAATAGTTGGCATTACGTTACGCCTGTTCGCAGTTGCCTTCATTGAGGTTTCATCTTCAAATGAGGCGTCGTGGTTCAAGGTTCCAGTTGTGCCCTTTGATATACCGCCTTCGTTGTCCCAATCGCATTATCAGGAATGTCAATTTTTACGGGAGGAAATGGGGTTAAATGCATATTTAATTGGTTCGAATAGTGACTTAGGGTCGTTTCATCATAATTGTCATGCCATGCCTTTAATGGTTACATGTTTTGCCGGCTTGCCTCGTTTTGGATTTATTCTTATTGACGTATTTACGGCGATTATGCTTTATGCTTTTGCCGCGAGTATTGTGAAATATCCGAGTGTTGAAGAAAGACAAAAAATCCATGAAGTGAAGCACTGTCCTGCGAAAATACGACCATTCTACGGATGGATCTATGACATAACGAACTTTTCTTACGATGACACAGAAGACAAAGGTTCTTTATGTGAAAAAAAAATCTCTTTGATAAAATGGTGCAATGTTCCCTTGATGATATCTACATTTTTCTTGGTCTCGCCGTTTGCAATATTTGCGTCTGCGTATCGATCGTTGCAGAGTTTTATGATTTTGCTTCAAATTTCAGCAATCTTTTCAGCACGAGAAGGTGATCTTTTTGCAACAGGGTTACTGCTTTCTGTCGCTACGTATGTGGACGTTTATCCGTTTGTTTATCTTTTACCTCTATCTTTATTGACCTCAAATAAGTCACCAAAGAATAATCTTTTGAGGTTGAGTGTATTCTTTACAGCATCTATCGCGGTGCTGCTTGGTATATCCTTCGTTATGAATGACTGGTCTTGGGCGTTTACAAAATCAGTCTATGGATGGAATATACAAAGTCGAGATTCACAGCCTAACGTTGGGATACTTTGGTACACTTTTGTAATGGGCTTTCAAAGATTTCGTAAATTCTATGTCGTTCTTTTTGCTTTCTACCCTTACATTTTCGTTGTCCCCATTTATCTTAGATTGAAATCATCAGCGTTAGAGATGGTGAGTGGAAAAATTATTATTGTGAGCAATGTTTGAATCGAACTGACTTCGCTTTTAATCAGGTAACTTTATACGCTATTTTTGGAACGGTTTTTAAGTGTCACCCAACAATTCATGAGGTCTTATCGTTCATGTCGCTTATGCTATTATCACCACATATTCTTATTCGAATGCGTCCTTTTTCTTTTATATCCCTTATATCGCTGTGTGTACCCATAATGACTCTATTTGTTGATTATCATATGTGGATGTGTGGAGGTGGTAATGCAAACTATGTCTACTTCATGGGTGTCGCCACTATGGTTTTTGTTTCAACAATACCCATCGATTTCTTGACTGCGTCCATTAAGCACCTTAAGGCAGCAACGCTTGGCTCTAGTACTTCCATTAACGCAAATGATATAATTTCATCTTCAAATGAGTGAAGTATTGGCTTTCTGATCTTTGCCTACTGGCGAGCAGATTATCATTTTGTATCCATCTATATCGAAGGTTCTGCTCATGGGGTACACTCACAAGACCGTTGACACTAAGACCACATTGATACTAAGTTAACATAACAAGGTTGCGTGAAATTCTTATCAATATGTGCGGATAAGTATACAGCATGAACAGTATCATGTAGAGATCAGGCTAGAGTACGAGGATAAAATTTCAAATTCAGGTCATAATTTCCCCTACGGCACAAGGTATATTAAAAATTCTTTTACTGTTGTTTGTATCAATTTCAGATACGGCAATGCCATCGCTTATCGATTGATTCTATTTCCAGCCATATGGATAACGTCCTAGGAGGCTACGTACCATAGTATTGTGAATCAAGCCAGATATAGTGTGCCATAACTGCATTTTGAACATGGCGCCTATACGTTCAGTTGAGTTCATCAAGAGCACAAAATCGGCAAGTATGAGGAAACAAAAATTCTTTTTTACTTGTCAACTCAATTGAGATGAAGTTCAAATGATATCTACCGTAACTATTCAAGTACCTTGATCACGTTTGAGATGGAAAAGGCCTCAATAGAGCGAGAATCAGTTGGAACAGAAACATTGAAGCGTCAAACTCGGTACGAGGATGACACAATATAAATAGATAGAATCATAATGGTATCGATGACGGATTATTTAAAAGTGCTCCTAGGATAATATATTAGAAACTGACGGCGACTTTCTTTGTTTCCGCTTGTGATTCAACGGGTAAAGGTGAATATTATATTCCTGAACAGGTATGAGCAAAATGTTTTATGTCATGTTCGTTAGTATGGTGCCCAATATGTACACATTAGCTACGTTTAAAATTAGTGATTTCCAAACTACTAGATAAATTCTATAAAGTATGGTAATGGTGCAAAAATATGGTTCGACAAGCTTTGAAAGTAGCTCTTTCAAATTTTATTCCGAACAAGACAACTGTAGTACCTTGTACACTCTATTCTCTACGTTTAGAAGTCGAGTTCCGCTAAAGCCTCGACATCGTTGAAAGTACAAGAATACAATGAAAAATTAATGCCGAACACAGCATGAAGTAGAATGAAAAAACTTACATACAGCGACGACCACCAAGGTAATTTCCACCACCCATACTCGCCAACAGATCGCGTATAACTGAGGAGGAGGTTCCCTCTGTCGGCGATCTTGCCTCTTTATATTGCTCTGCGACTAATCTATGGCTCCATAATTGTCGTAAGGAGCTCGAGTGCTTGGGACAAAACTTTATAGGGCTACTTACAAAGCTTGTATAATTTTATCTTTGCATTAATGTCATCATAGTATCTAAAACACTTACTCCAATTGTGATCGTAATTCGCGTAGATATACGGCACAATAATATTATACTTAATCAAAAACTATGTGTTTAAATCATGCTACAAAACTTGTGAACTACCGATAGATGTCGGCCAAGGATATTATCAGTTTTTCAGCTTTATACTAAATTGTTAACACCTACTCTTTATACTATTTTCTTCGTTGTACGTCATGAACACAACCAGTCAATGGATATTCATAGTGTACTTTCGAAGCACTTTATTCTTTTGAAATATCACTCGAATTGTTGTCATCGAACCACAAATTATCGAGACTATAAAAATCAACATTCACTTTTAAAACCTGGCGAAAACTTTGAGAAAATATACTGCTAATGAATAAAGGCATTGGTTTTTCGCCTTTTTTGCACAACTTCTTCTTCATTAAGTACTTGTACACTCACTGTTAATACATTTTTTGAATTGAAATTCCCAGCCGATCGAAACAAAACCGTGTTCTGATCTGTGCCAAAAGAGAAACTACGAATTTTCTGATATTATTTTCTCAATCAATATTCAATGATTTAGCAGACAAGTTATAGACTCCATATCATCGAAATAAGTATTATAATCAATTTCTAAAGCTTTATTATCGTTGGTAAACTAGGACAAAGTTGCAATTGTACCTAAAACTGCACTGATTGTCCCGAAAATAATAAATATGTAGTCCAAAACTTTATCCGTGGTTGAAAGTGAGCCTCCAAACATGACCAAATGTGCAGCGGCAGGAAATATAACAGACACAATCATGGTGCACAGAAGCCCAACCAACGAACAAAGAAAACTGAAAGAAGGGAAGAAAATTGCGACTAGAAGGGCCAACAAAATAAGTGACACCCGGATAACACCCGCCACAATATCAGCACTTTCTTCGTTGGCAATACATGGGGCGACGATTTCTTCCATACCCAAAGCAAGCGGAAACATTGTCAATGTAAATTTTGAAAATGCAGTCAATACCATAAGCCAAGTCAGCCACGACATGTCCCCTCCTGAATCATACACTGCGATCGATATCGTAACTTGGTCAAAAACGAAGTCGCCAAACATGTAGTATCCGCTTACCCCCACAAGAAGACAAGCGAAAACGACTATGAAGAAAGTAAAACCAATCATTGAGTCGAAGTCTTGGGGTCTTTTCATTGACGTATAAATAGAAGGCACGATTGCATGACCAGAAAAGGAGTAGGCAACTAGTCCGAGCGCAATCGAAATCCCGTTTGGATCCCATTCAGAGTGATACTTCCCGTCAGAAGGTAGGCCTTCATTCTGGGCAAGATAACTGGTAACATTCCCGTTTAGAGCAGCAGAGAATACAACCGCAAATACAACTGCAACTGTTGCGAACGTGCCAACAGCTGAGAGATATGATAGCAGTCTTGGCGTCCGTAGCAAAGCTGTTGGAACAGTTAGAATAATCGCAACCATAGTCATGTGCGTTTCAGTTTTTACTGCTGGAAAAAGTTCATGCAAATGTTGCCCGATCGATACTAAAAAAATTGCCAAGCAAGAAAATAGTTCGAAGTAAAGCACTGATGCTAAAACTATACTGCCACGCTCTCCGAATGCCGCTCGGGCAATGTCAGGAAATGAGCTTAAAGGCGATCGCATTCGCGCGTGCGGAGAACTGCCAGGAGGATGTGGACTCTTAAATGGAGAATCATCGAAGAAAGAGCTAGGTCGACAATCTCCATTTAATTCATGACCGATCAAAATTGACGTTCTCCATGTTATCGCCCCAAATAAAAGAATGATGCAAATACCACCTATTGCCCCAGCGCTCTTCATTACGAATGGTAAGCCCAGAAGACCGACTCCCATTAAAATATTTGACATATTAAATACACATTGGGAGTAAGAAGACTTGTCTGCATTTTCAACTGCTCTTTCTTCTTTCATTCGCAAAGATTTTTCTTCTTTTCTAAAGCCTGGAGAGTTCATTTCATTAGTACCTTTTTCGATATCATTTTGCTGTGCCTGATTTCTCAAAATACGTTCACGATAGAGTTTCGCCTGTTTTTGCTTGTAATTAATAGCAATACTATTCTTTGCCGTTGTGGTTGAAACAGGTTCAGGTTTCCGTGCAAAATCAAGACTTCGAATCTTCGGCAATATTTTCCGAAAAGTATCGCTATAAGTTGTAGGACTGTTTAGGTGAGCGGATGGAGCGTCGGGAGTAAAAAATCCTCGATTAAGTTCTTTTAAGCGACTCTTCATCTTTTGTTGCCTTCGTTTATTGAAATGTTCGAATCGGGGTGACTTCGTGATATGATTAACATCGCGTACATCGTAGTGAGTTCTCGCAACTACAAGAAAGAGAAAGAAAAAAATCATTCGATCATGAGCTGTGCTTTTACTGTTAAATCATATAAGTAAACGTAACTCACGCAAGCTTATTGATCTCTCAAAGGTTCTAGGCCAAGGATCATTCATGGTCACAACCACATCAGAGGTAACTGATGAACTACCGGTAGAAGAGACACCCATCGAAGATGGCGTATCAGGATCTATCGCACCATTATTTCGAGGGCGTTGAGACTCATCCTTTTCGAGTAAAGGAGTACCTTCATGGTGTCCGTTTGTTGCCATAATAATTATGTATCATGCAATGCTTACAAGGTAGGACCCCAAGAAAATGAAATTGCCGGTAATTTGAAATGCTGAATCTTGACAAAAAATATTCGCGATTGAGCAAATGTTAAAGATTCTCCGTAAGATCTCCTATTCGTTGTGTAAAGAAGGGATTATCAATCACCGAAAATATATACTTTGCTCTCAAAAATATTAAGGAAAGTTGGAACAAAGTACAGTATTTGAGGAAAATAGAAAAGATTGTCGTCCACCACTTTGGATGGCTTGGGTGTGCACGATAGATACGTATCAAACACATGCAGTACGGCTACGTATGCAGTATGCATCGCATTCAGCATTCATTTCGCCAAACATCAAATAAATTACAACTCTTCCAGTCAGGTTGGGAGCGAACTTTTGATAAAAACAAGCAAATTAGCCTTTTTCCAACTGTAAAAGGCTTTATTAGCTTTTTCATGGGAATGGGAATGGGAATGGGAATGGACTTTACACTGAACTGAACACTTTGCTCCTTGCTCCTGCGCCGATGCAAGCAACCAAACGCGTGGATGTATTATAATACCGATAACTCATTTTTTATGCAATTATTCTTACTCCTTTGCATACCAGACAATGACGCCACAGGTATTCGCAGACAACAGCCATAACAAAAACGATGACCATTCTCACCGTACAAGTCATGCTCTCGAAGTGATACGCGAAATCGAACGTCAACACTCGAAATTGTTAGATTCGGCACGAATTAGCAGCGAAGAGGCTCAAACTGCTCGATTGAATGCGGCACGGATACGTAACCTCTACCTCGCCACAGACTGTGCTAGCAGTAGTAGCAATTGCAGTAATGCTATTACTAGTGTAACAAATACTCGTGCTGATTCGGAATATTCAGGTTATAATTTTCAAATTTGTAAGAGAACGCATGCAGAAGAAGTGTTGTTGTTAACGGTTCAATTGGAAGAACTTAATAAGAATTATGAAAATGAGAAGGAGCAGGTATTGGGATTACAGGAAGAACTGGAGAAAGAACGGACGAAATCTGTTCAACTACAGGAAGCTTTGGACATTATGTGTTCTATGGAAGCATCGAATGATAAAAATGCTTCAGATCCTGCTGCGAAAGAGGAAGAAGAAAAGAAGGATAGATTGATTGAGTGTATGCAGAGCGAGCTTGAAGATATGAAGAATCAGCTCTCTTTTACCGAACAAAAAGCTATGCATGCAGAGCAAGATGCTGCCGAAGCTATGGTGCTAGTGGAGACATGTGTCGTTGAGAAGGAAAAAATTGAGATGGAGTTACATGCAGCATGGGAAGAATTGAACCTTCTCAGCGATAGAGTACCTTCGTCTCATGGCAATAACAACAATACCGGAGATCTTTTAGATGAGCATCCTAAAAATGATGAAATTGGAACAGAACCCATTTTTGGTTCGAATGTGATTGATGATGATGATGAGGTTGCCTCCGAGTCTACGAACCCATCTGATATAAACTTGAATTCAACGGGGTTGGAAGGTGTTGAACCTGAAGTTTCCCAAGCGATTCCATCTCCGATTCTGATGCCACCTCCTCCACCGCGACAACCACAAGAAGCTACAGCTTCCAATTTCAAAATTCCACCTTCACCGCGACCACCACAAGAAGCTACAGCCTCTAATTTCAAAATTCCACCCCCACCACCACAGAATCAAGTGGTCTCTCAGACAATAGACCCATCCCAGAATTTTCAATCGGTCGATGATTCTTTTAGTAATCTTCCGAATCGTCCCCCGGATTTTGATCGTCAAATCACAAATGACAGTGTTGTCGGTCACTCCTTCTTAGAGGATGAGTCCGTCTGTAACATCTACAGTCATGGCGTTATATCTCCACCCACAAGTCCTATTCAGCAAAGACGGATTTGGACAACGGAAAAGGAAAACAGTAAATCAGTCAGCTCTCTACCAACTCCTATGTCTGCTTTGAGTCAAGCCAGCACCTGGAGTGAATATGTCAATTTACAGAATGATGCAAATAAAAGATCAACAAACCAACCGTCGCAATCGATGGTTAATTCAGGAAGGAACTTACTCAAAAAGTTCAAGCGTGTTGTACCACAAGATATTAAAATTGAGCATCAGCATTCAAATTTCTCGAATATAGATCGATAGGTATCTTGTTATAGGGTACTATTAAGCAGTAGCTTTTTGTTTTCTCTATTCTTCTTGAACGTTATACGCAATTAAATTTACATGTTTGGCATACTGGTATTACAAGCATAATTGCCATAGATTTCAGGTCAATTACACCATTCATCTTGCTACCGCTTAAATTCAAAATCCTCAAGTTTTCTCGACGTCTAGGTTATAATTAAATCTATTAATGTTTTGATCTACATGCGAGATAAAATGTTATTTTAGTCTAGTTGACCAAGTTCTGGATCTGAGCCTTTCCCTCCCTCGTTATTCGTTCCCAATAGATCAGTAGTTTCAACCTTGCCTTCTATTGTTCCCGACGGTTCCACGATTTGATATGTTGGTGGGTTGTAATCATCTGCAGCCATCGATCCAGAGCTACTTCCCCCGAACATTCGTCCAGTAGCTTGTGGGTCTTCTGGCCAATCTTTAACACAGTATATCGCGCAACCCAAAATACATAAAATGAAGCCGCATATGAAAAGAATTGGTGATATAATCCAAAGCGACGAATAGCCTGCACCATTAGCTTTTCCAACTAGTAAGCATAGCATAACCATCATAACTGACAAATAGGAACAATCGCTACAGCACTTTGAACTTGCTGCTTGGAATTCTTCCTGTAATCGTTCTTTTTCATCATCAGAAATTCCCGGACCGCTCGTATTTTCAATGGAGCTATAATTTGTTGTCCCAGATATACTCTGATCTGGATCTGCACTGGCCCTAGCAACAGCATCTTGTGTCCTTGCAAAGTCTGAGAAACAACTAGAACACATGCAAAAAAGGGAAATCCAAATAGGTATGAAAACAGCCCACCAACTCCAATCAATATCATCTTCAAGTTTAAAAGCAAGGAAAAGCAAAAACACAACTCTAAAAACAATTTCGAGTGTTTTTGATGTCGATTTTTTTTTAATTTCATTCATGACAACAACTTCGTATGCAGTTGGAACGACGAAAATTCCTTTTTCATTCAAAACTCTTTCTTTGTCAGCTTGCGACAAACTTGAATACGATTGTTCAAAATTTGCCTCATAATCCTCTTCTGATATGAAAGTTACACTTTTCATTTGTCGCAATTTTCTCAAATTCATAAATTCGATAACACAAATTGGAAGAAATATGTAAGCCCATTCACAGTGAAGATTATCGTCCAATTTTAGGACCAAGAGAATTTCGAACAATAATTTCATTAAAAAACGAATCATACCCTTTTGCCTTTCTACTTTGCTCGGCAGCGGATCTGTCCAATCTTCTGGTGAGACTCCCTCGGGCCGTTCTGCTTCCATGTGCAGGAACTTTATGTACTGAACAAACAAAATTGCTTCCAGAATCCATACAGGAATGAACACCTCAGCCCATGTAATATTATCTCCCAGGTCCTCATCAGCTTGCAAACAAATCAAAACTGGTGTCGCGAGCAAAAATGCAAAGATAAACACAAAAATCATATAAATTTTAGACCGGTCAAAAACTGAACTTGACGCAAAGTTCAAATACATATCACCAGGATCAATCGAAAACGGATTCTCAACCCACTGCAACCCCTGCCGACCAATTGCATCATACGTTTCCCTCCGGCGTGGATCGCTCAATACCTCGTATGCATCCTTAATTCCGTTGAATCGTTTCAAATCCGACTCCGTCACCTGCTGACCCTTTTGCGTTAGCTTATCAGGATGGTACCGCAAGCTTTTTTGTTTGTACGCTCGTTTAATTTCGTCCGTTGAGGCGTCCGATTCGACACCGAGTAAATTATAGTAGGAATTTTGGTCATCTTCACTATTCGATTTAAGAAATGCCTTGCAGCAGCAGAGGAAAAATCTCAAATCGAGCCGCATAATGGATGAATGATGTATACGTATGGTCGTGTAACCACTTTATAAAATAAGTGTAAGATGTAATGCAGATAGATGGCAATTCATGCAAGCGGCCTTGCTTCGTACTCTGTTTTATATTTGTTAGTTTGCCGTTTGCTACACAATCGCTAGATCGTGAGAGAGGGCCATACGAGCGTGAGACACTACAAAATACACTGCATGTACATGCATTACTGTGCCGGTATGTTTCGCGCACAGAATCACGCATGGACGCAAACACATGGTCGGGTTCGCCCAAGGTTCGAATCGAATGTATAATACACATTCATGTGTATGTATATGCGCATTGAAGGACTACCTCTCGCGAATAGTGTCCATGAATAATGACATAGGTTTATATATATATGTCGGAACATATATGAATACGTGTAGTCATTTTTATATATAAATACTTTTCAAGTATGTACTTATTTAATACACATGTTAACAGCCTCACAACTTTTATTGCGAAGTCCTCGCCAAAACTCCTCGATAATAAGCTAATTTAGCTAAATAATGACACGGTCTTAAATGGGTATCCATTGACCATCA
>Ga0209092_10005400_pt1 | contig 10363 bp, 3 predicted proteins | sample FraStrMetagenome_FD_187446 | JGI IMG/M metagenome (GOLD analysis project Ga0209092, IMG submission 187446) | Marine eukaryotic phytoplankton communities from Arctic Ocean - Fram Strait ARC3M Metagenome (SPAdes) (version 2) | ecosystem: Environmental > Aquatic > Marine > Oceanic | place: Fram... | reverse complement strand
GTACGGACAATAAATATAGTGTCACACGTGGAGACAAAAATTCTGCCATTCTGTTTAATACATTTTTGTTGAATGATGGTGAAAGCAACCCCAAATAACCTTTAATATTAAACTCATATTTCTTTAATGTTAGCAGGAATATAGAAGCCAATCCTGATGTCATTATTGAAAATGCAGTAATTGAGTTCAAATTACAAAAATATGTTTAAAGAATTATTTTCCCTTTTTCAGTTTCCTTTTTTTCAACCAATCGTCTCGTTCAGCGACCATAATATGATCAGACATAATTCTAACAAAGATATTGACATTATTTTCGTCTTTTGCAATATCAACAATATCATGTGTAGCATCCTCCTCTGGCACATTATTTTCAATTATTTCAATATAGGGCCTAACACCATTCTTAGTTCCAAGCACAGGAATCCAGTCGTTTGTATCCAAAATTGCACCTTCCCAGGGTTCAGGAGGTGGAATGCTCTCCTTGTCATGATCATCTAATTCACGATTACCAATCTTTCTTTCTAGGTCCTTTTTCGCGATAATGTATGCAAAACTTAATTGATCTAACTCATTACCCCATAAAGTATGCTCTTGGTACCATTCACATCGTAAGTCTTTACCTTCATCTCTTTTCATATCATGCATGATCCAACTGGTTCTAATCCAACGATTCATCTCAAATTTATGTCTAGGCTCAAAAAAAGAGCGGACATCCTCACGGTCTAGGTAGGATGGTAACCGATTATAGAATTCACGTTGCTGTGTTAATGATTTTGGGTCGGACGAATCGGCCTCAATTCCATGCTCTACTTTTAAAAACTTAGTTGCTTCATGCATTGAGAGCTTTGTAGGTTTCGAACCCACTTTCGGAGTCTTTATTGGGGATGCAAGAAAAACGGCTCTTTTTTCTTCCTCTTCTGGTAGATATACTTTGACTCTTTCACCATTTGGATCAGTTAAGTATGCTCGTCTTATTGGAGAAGCTTTTCTATGCATAGCGCTGACTAAAAATAGCACGTCATCAATCCGTGGAGTTACCTGAAATCTAGGGTCAATAAACATTGCATATTTTACTGAGGACGAAAAGAGCTTTCCTGGTGACAGCTTAATGAGGAATAATTCTGGCTGGGAAATAACCTCTTTTTTATCATCGACCCAAATTAAATTCCACCCTGCTTCAACAAAGCTACCATTGTACTTATTGTAATGATCCGTTCCTTTTTTGTTTTTTTTTGTTGAAAGAAGCTCGTCAACGCGGTAGTGATATTTTGACAAAAGAGCAATGTTGCAAACCCTTTCATTTAGTTTTATTTGCTTGGACGGTGACACTGTTTCCAAAGCTAACACTTCATCGTTTGCTAACTCTAGAAAAGAAGTATATAGTACAACATCACATCCTTCAGTCACTTTTTTAGAAACAGTCAATATATCATCAAAAATTGAGGGGCTACAAGAACTGCGCTCTTTAACACATTCAGATGCACAAGGAAGTGTGGGAAGTCCATAAAGGCATGAAGAATCGCCTGGAGAGCACTTTAGTTGACCAATGCGATTTAGAAAATCGTTTCCAGTTTCAAAGGAGTGTTCATGTGCTTGTATGAAGTCACTTGTTGATTTTTCCCTTGGTCCGAAAGGAAGAACATCGTCCAAGTGCCAAGCAAGAGTTTTAGCTAAAGATTTTTGCATTGGTGTTGGTGGAGGTATTCTGAGTTCATTTTCACTTCTTTCTTCGATTTTGGAGTTGACTTCACTAGATACTTCATTGCCCCTCAAAATTTCTTCTGCTTCATCCAAAAATTGAGCTGTGCTTCTTTCAATCCCATTACTACTCAAGATTGCATCTAATTCACCATAAGGTTGATATTGCATACCCGCTATCACTACATCAATCGCATCTTGTACATACGTCCATTGCACGACTTTTTCCTTTTTTGATGATGAAAAGGAATACATTTCACCACGAACTAGCCGATCCATTGCTTTATAAAACTCTGAACCTTTCTTAGAGCACCAAGGGCCATAAATATTGCCAAGCCTAACACCAATCGAATGGACTCCAAAGTTTTTCCTATATGCACTTGCTAACAATTCTCCACCTAATTGAACTGCTCCCCCGAAAGTGTTTGCTCCCCAATTCAAAGTAGAAGCATAAGTCAAATGAGGTCTCTTACTTTTTTCAGCCTTTTTAATGGAAGTCAATATTTGCTCCATTGATATGTATGATTCTCGTAATTCCAGCATAGGTCGATTGGTCCCATACGTTATAGAGCTCCCCCCACCACTGCCGAGTACTTTATCTCGACTGTATGTCCCTTCCATTCCACCGAGGTGAACAACATGAGTCGGATTGTTAAACTTCGACACAATGTCAACCTCGGGTGGATCTTTGGATGATTTGCGTCTTGGAGATATTCCGTGAAGGGAAACGTAGACTGGTTGATAAAGGCTATTTATCTGATTTGTCAATATTGCTAATTTCTTCATTAAGTCCATTCGATATAACACTGTGTTGGGTAGCATAGGATCCATACCAATGATACGATTGACACCACATTGATGATGTAAGGCCATCGCAAGATGAAATCCAAGAGGATTTAATATACCACTAATGAGGACGACTGAGTTTTTATTGAGAGCGTATTGTTCTGGGAATGGATTGCTAGATTCCTCTTCCTCTTGGTCATTGTTCATATGCTTCAATGAAGTTGATTTAGCAATTTCACCACAGAGATTTTCCGGTGAAGAAGATTGGGTATTTTCAAAATTGTAATCATTCACAGAATTTAAATGAAAAGAATGAAAATCCGTATTTTCATGAAAGGAAGATGCAAGAGGACGACTACGGTTCTGTCGATGCAAAGCTCTTTTATTTTTGATCTTGTCGGCTTCATCTTTCAATAGTTGGATTTGTAAAGACATTTCTGATGCTTTCTCTTTCTCTTTCAGCCCTAAGTCAGGTGATATTATTTTACTTGATTGATTAGGACCAATATGAATAGAAATTTCCTCGCTGTGAGTTCTAGGAGCATTATGTCCTCTAGGTTGATTATTGAAGTTTGTATTGTTGTCCTGTTCATCATCAGGCCTGTCATTTTTGTTTGGTGCAGTAGAAGTTAAGCTATATATAGCTAAAGTATATATAAAAAAACAGATTAGGAGCCCTTGTAAAATCAATTTTGCATACATTTTGGAGGAGCATTTTTTTGTTTTTTGAATTCCACTTATATTCGCGTTACTGTGGTGATTTTGTTGAGATTGTGAATGAGGAAGCTGGTGGTGATGGTGATGTTGCTGCTGCCATCGAAGAAACCATCGTCTCGCTCTTCTTAATGGCTTGTGGTCGTTTCCATGTAAATGATTGTTATTGTATAAATTGCCGGTATTCACCCAGCGTGAATGCTCATCATAGGATTGAGAGGCTGAATTTGAAATTGCGCTATGAACTCTTCGGTGAGATACTCCACTATTGAGAGCATGATTATTATGGAAGTATGCTGAGCTCTCTTCCGTTTGTGAGGAAGAATTAGGTGATTGGGGTGTTGCTGGTCTTCTTCTACGTGATGAATTTTTGCGTTTCGATTTCGCAGAGTTGCCTTCTTCTTTCATCATGGTTGCTCTTAACTTATTTGAACTTTATCTCGTTCTCTGTTGCACCTTCACTTGTTTGTTTGCCTCGAATTTGTGCGTCCATTTCATCCAAGGATATTTTTGAAACTTGGAACGATGGAAGTGACCGTTTCAGAAAAACAACTCCAATGCGTTATTCTCCCTCCACAATATTAAAACCACACAATGCGAGTTGTTTTTAAATTAAGTAGAAGGAGTAATTTATCTTTTTAAATAAGATTTGAAACATGTTCATGTGGGAAGGAAATTTAATTAAGTTACTTTGAGCGAAGTTTGGTGAATTGTACGACAACCACTATGGGTAGGATTTTCTACCTCGTGTTTTTAATTATTTAACCTGATTTGAATATTCATATGAATATGAGAATAGCAGAATTAAAATGAACATAAAAGTATGGTAGATCCAATCTTTAAAGAATTTGCGTACGTAAAATTGATCCAACATCATAGAAAAATGTAATCACTTCTGAGAAATCCAAAAAAGCTTGCACTCACTATTACGATCAGCAGTTAAAAGATACAGGGGCAAATCATAAATGTATCTTTCCTGCATCATCAAAAATTTTGCGTTTGTTCATATATTCATCATAGGATTGGTGACTGCCTGGGTACCAACAAGGTTAGTGAATTTATCAATGAGCTTAAATGCCCGAGAGGAAGTGAATTGTCCAAAAATAATTGCACGATATTTCCTTTGAAAGTATGAAAAAGTGTTTTGATGAGTGTGCCCGAGACGTGTCACCACGTGAAAGCGGATAAAGATGTATTTTTACTTTTGGAAGAATATAAAATAACATGTAAAATTATAGCTATCATGGAACATAATCTCACTCTTTTTCATCCAAATCATTCGAATAATTGAAACTTTTAAAACAGGAAAAACGTGAAAATGGTGAAACTTACCGAAAAACCATCACCTATTACAACTGAGACTGTTGCATTATCTGGAAGGAGATTTTCAGAACTTCGACACGTGGACGGAAAAATTTTCTATACTTGTGCTGATCCAACGAAAAACAAAAGTTTTGCAGCAGTTGAATCCTTTGCTACATCTAGTTTGTCCTCTGATATTACTCCTAGTGTGCATACTCCAGCAACTTCAAATGTCAGGTCAGCTGTGCATGAGTATGGTGGAGGGTCATACCTTCCGTTTGAGATCAACACAGGAGAGACTAAAAAGGAAGTGATTGTTTTTACAGATTTTGCAAATAGTCATGTGCTATATGCTTCTGTTTCCGATGGCGAAACATCAAAAGATGAAGTGATCCAGATCTACCCTCCACTATCTTCTGAAAATGAAGAAGTGAAGAAAAATGTACGCTTTGCAGATTTTGAATTCGATCACAACAGAAATCGTCTTGTTTGTATCATGGAGGATCATACTGAACCACGTCCCGAAAACGTTGTCAATACTATAGTATCTTTGTCTCTTTCGATCCTTATCGATGAAGTATATCCGAAAGCAAAAAATGAACCTCTGATTGAAATTCTGGCGCAAGGAAATGACTTTTATGCATGTCCCAAACTAGATCCAACAGGTACAAAACTAGCATATATAACATGGAATCATCCTAGTATGCCTTGGTTCGTTACAGAATTATGTGTGCAAGAGTTGAGCTCGCCTGCAATGGGCATTTCTTGCTTTGGGAAGCCGAAGGTAATTCATGGGTGCAAAGAAAAGGAATTATCAGATGGAGGTTTCTCAGTTGCTGAACCAAGGTGGTCGAAAGATTCCAATTTATTCTTCTTGAGTGACAATTCTGGATGGTATAATTTGTACAAGTGGGATGGTACCTCAGATGAAGCAACATGTATTTTTGAGAAGGAAGCAGATTTTTCCTCTGCCGGTCAGGGTTGGGTTTTAGGATTATCTCCTTATATCGTCTTGGAAGATGGACGAATTCTTGCATCTTATACTAATAAGGAAGGTGCAATTCTGGTTATTGTTGATATTGATGGCAATATTAAGGAATTTAGCAGAACAAATATCCCACCACCAGCCATTAGCTCTCTCTGCGCTGAAAATGATAGTACAATTTATTTCCTTGGTGGTTCTCCTACGGACCCAGCTGCAATCTGGAAATGGAAATTACCATCAGCTGATGAGGAGAGTGGGATCGCTAACGTGGCACAAAAAATCCTACCATCTCTTGATCCAATCAAAGCAAATCTGGGATCTTTGGAACCATTCATTACTAAACCAAACTTGATCTCATTCCCAAACAAGAGAGGAGGGATGTCATATGGGTATTATTACGCACCAAACAACCTCTCAAAAGATCTTCCCAAAGATTTCAAGCCACCGTTACTAGTCAAAGTAAGTTTTTTCTCGCTATTATGATGGATGATGACATAGGTATTATCTTTCGGTACTCATCAATTTTTGCTCCATTTTTTATTTAGGCTCATGGAGGTCCAACATCTCAGACTTCTACTACTTTTCGTCTAGCGCTTCAATACTGGACTAGTCGTGGCTTCGCAATTCTAGATGTTGATTATGGAGGAAGCACAGGATACGGACGAGATGTAAGTTATAACTTTGCTAACCTTGATTCACGTTCGATGATTTTTAAAGATTTTTCCCTTGAATCAAATTAACCGTGCGATCTTATGACGAAAGTACCGCTTAAGCCTTAACAAGGAGTGGGGCATTGTAGACGTAGATGATGTATGCAGTGGTGCGCTCTGGTGTGTTGACAAAGGATATGCTGATGGCGACGCTCTATGCATTGACGGAGGCAGTGCTGGAGGATATACCACTCTTGCAGCACTTGCGTTTCACGATATCTTCAAATGTGGAGCATCTCTTTATGGGGTTGCAGATCTTACTGCATTGGCTGCGGACACACATAAATTTGAGAGTCGATATCTTGATATTTTGATTGGAAAATATCCTGAAGAGGAAGATATCTACAACGAACGTGCACCAATCAATCACATTGACAAACTAAGTTGCCCAGTAATTCTTTTACAAGGAGATGAGGACAAGATCGTCCCCCCAAACCAGGCTGAAATGATGTATGAAGCACTTACTGCGAAGAAAATTCCAGCAACTTTGGTTCGATACGATGGTGAACAACATGGCTTTCGCATGAGCTATACAGTAAGGCATGCCTTAAACAGTGAATATTCCTTCTTCTGTAAAATATTTGGATTTGAAGCTCAAACAGAAGGAGATCTTGAAGACATAAGCATTGGCGAGAGAGTTGAAATTAAGCAAAAATGATGAAGCACAACCTTTCACTTTTCGTGCACAACCTATCCTTGAAAAGATTGCATTCTACCATGATGATCCTGGCCATGGTTTTTATCATAAAAACATATAAATTCCAATGATTGATTATAGAAAACATTATAGCAGTAAATCTACATCCGTTCTTTGAATAAACGGTTGGCTTCTTTTTTATGTTCATGGTATAAAATATATTTTTTAGAGATCTAAAAAGAACTTATCCTTTTTGAATGAAAAAATAACAATAACACTTTTTTCTTTCTGTGGTAATGCTGGTACTCTGTAAATTATATATGCCTCTACCAGTCAAATTTCTCAATTCTCAAATCAATTTCATACTCTTTGCTAACATGCTTTAAACTATCAACAATCGGCTTACTACCACCACAGTATAACATTTCCCATGTTTTCAATATATCCTTATTTTCTTTCATGTATTTTTGTTGCGTTTCATATGATTCTTTATTCTTATCTTCTTTGCTCCCACTCTTTGCAGAAATAAAATCTGATTTTTTGATTCTATTAGGTTGACGGTTGATTTTTGAATCAGCTACCCATAAAGTTTTGGACCTTGCACCAAGTTCCACATCAATGGAACTGCTACTCTCCAACATTTTCAAAGAAAAATCATCACAATAGTCAAGGAACTCTTCTTCATTTAAATAGCCTTTGCCACTTTCATCAATCATTTTAAAAACATTCTTGATTTCCTCTTCACTATACATGATGTTTCCAAAAAAATCTTGAATTGCCGTAGAAAAGGATTCCATTGTAATCCCGTAATTAGCTATCTGCCTTCTATCAAACAATACGTTCCTCCTTGGTTTCTTTGAGGTATTTATTTCATTTAAACCTGTGGAAATACTCCTTGATCTCCCTTTCTTTCCAAAATAGTCTTGTGAACGTTCACGGACACCAATCAATCTAGTTGAGGCCGATTTTACAAATTGACTTTGTGGATGAGCTCCTGTTTTGGGGAGCTCAAAGCTACCCCTGCGCAACTGAGATTGTGTAGAATCTACTGAATTTGGGGTAAATAAGCTTCCATGTCTATCTTCACTATTATTTGTTGGGGGAGCTCTAATCGGAGCCAACGTACTCCCGTTCAATTTACTATGCAACCCTGTTGTAAATTCTGCGATATTCCTTTGCCTTATCGTTGGCTCCGAATCCAATTTATCTATGCTAGGTTCCTTTTTAGGCGTGAAATCAATCAAATGTTTTGGTACTTCCACAGAGGCAGCTTCGTAAAATTCTTCAGGATCATAGTCACTAACTATCCGTGTAATTAAGTACTTTCCTTTTTCACTTGTGGATAATTCTCGAAAATCATGACCTTCCTGTACGATATCTTCAGGTAAAAAGCAATTTGTTTCGATACGGTAAATCATACCCGTAATGACTTTGTCTAAATTTGGTCGACCTTTAAAAACAAGGACATTTGGAGGAGCATCTTTGCCTAAACTCAATGGTGTTTTTCCTGTATAAAAAATAAAAATAAATGCATCGTCGGGGAATTCAACCATGTTGACAAAAAACTCAATCAGTGCAGCATCACGACAACTCCATATCAAATTAATTCGCCTAACTTTTTTGTACCTATCTAAAACTGCTAATGCTGGAGTAATTCCAATGCCGGACGCAATGGTAATAATATTATCATAATTCAAAGCTGTTTCAAGTTTATGGTATTCCAAAAGATGTGGGTGATTTTATCATAAAGATCAAGAGAAAATCTAAGCGTTAAGGTAACTCACCTGTGGCAAATGGTGACAAAAACGGTCCACATATCCATGCTGGCCTTGCTGTTGGTCTCTCTATAATTTCATGTAATTCACGAGTCCAGTCCCCAATAGCAGCCATGCATACAGATGATGTATTCTTCAAAGTGGGATGTGGGAAAACGCTGAAAGCATGCCACTGTGTATTTGAAATCCAAGGTAACATAACAAGAACATAACTCGCACTCTGTAATTGAAAACCCTCAGGATTCGTAAAACTGAGAAGTGTGTTCTTTCCAAGTTTTCGGAACTTGGTACTTTCAACTAGGTAAGTAAATTTGTGGGTACTCAATAGCCAGTCAATGATATAAATCAGAAGAGCACTTCCCATAATCCAGAACACATTGACCGCTGGTGCATGGAAAACTATGGCCAGTCCCCAAAACCAGCTTAGATAATGTAGCAGTTTACGATATTGGAAATCTAATCTTTTTTTGATGGATTCAAAGTTCATTGGAAACGTAATAAGAGGCATAATAACGATTGCAAATAACCCAGTCTGTCCAGTGACGTGATTGATTAGTAAACCAATGTCACCACGAGTACCCCATCGAATTAAATGAAATATGACATGTATCCAGGTTGCGATTTCGACAATCCGACCACCAGTTTTATGGAGATTGTGTGTGTCTTCAAAACCAAAAAAAGGTGAGTAAATGCTGTTCTTGAGAAGAGCATTTAAATGTCTTGCTTTTGTTAAAAACATCAACAAAATGAATGGATACACTGCATAAATAGAACCTCGTGCAATAACGAGAAGAATCATATCACTTATTGATGTCGCACATACTGCTTCTCGAGGACAGATACACCAGTTAAGTGAATCAACACAAGGGACTTTAGAGGCTTGTTCGAGAACACCGACTGGCGCAGGCGCTAGACTCGTTACTAAACAATATACCAATACTCCAAAACAAAGAATCTTCACTAAACCTATCTTTGAGATTGGATAAGATAAAGCTCGTTCAACAGACTTGAAAGCTTCATCTAAGCTTCTTTTTTGCTCGGATGGATGCATGAAATTGTTGAAACTAAGCGACACGCTATGATTGAAAAGGGCAGTTACTGAGATTTATTCAAAAAGTATGCACACTTTTATTTTTCTTCAGGAATCAAAATAAATCCTTAATTGAGAACACTAAGAAAATATCACTTCTATTCAAATACTGATCCAGTTGTACGATCTTATGTTTAAATAACGGGAGATATGCACTCCTGTAGGATGTAAAATGGAGCTTAACCAAAAATAATAAATGGCTATGTATTTCCTTTTTACATACATCATATTCATATGCAAAAAATCATTTTTATCCGAATTGATGGCAGCTGCTGTCCGTACCACATCTGCCAGCAGAGCGTAGTTTAGGAACCCCCTTCAACAAAATATCGTAGAACTAAGCTTGACCAAACATATATGCAACAAATTCCAAAACCATGTACTATCCGTTTTGATTAGATGGATCTTATCCTCTAATTATTCTGCCTTAAAGTACGCCCAATCATATTTTTCGGCTAAATAAATAAATGATAGCACTAATTTTTTGCAAAAATAAGGATCGTTTCGATTTCTTGAACAAAATTAATTTGTGTACGGTAGCTTCATAACTAGATTCAACATGAAAAAAATGCAAGTAAGATGAAGAATAGATGTCTCATATGGTATATATGAATGAAAGCACACATGTCGATCTTTAATATATGATTGAACCAATCCTTTTCGTAG
>Ga0209092_10005399_pt1 | contig 10363 bp, 13 predicted proteins | sample FraStrMetagenome_FD_187446 | JGI IMG/M metagenome (GOLD analysis project Ga0209092, IMG submission 187446) | Marine eukaryotic phytoplankton communities from Arctic Ocean - Fram Strait ARC3M Metagenome (SPAdes) (version 2) | ecosystem: Environmental > Aquatic > Marine > Oceanic | place: Fram... | reverse complement strand
TGTTATAAACGTCACTATTATGTCTCCACTCATGTTCGTCATCAGCATATCACTGCATTCATTGTTACGTTTACCGATTAAAGGTAAACTGGCCAATCCATATAGTGGCATGGAAAAACGACACCCCACAAAAAGAGAGAGAATGATGTCCCGGCTCGTCCTCTGATAAAAAGGGGAATCCAGCGGCAGTAAAAATTGAATGCGAACCTACAGCGTCTAGGCAATAGGTGTCAAACCGTCCAAAGCATCGTATAGCGATTGAGTTCATTAATTCGTTTCTAGCATCTACTAAGATCAAACCCCAATCATCTGTTTCGTAGTTGCCATCTACAACTTCGTTAGCCGAATGAACTGCTGCTTCGATTCCCGCCGACATTCCTCCACTGAGATTATCAATGCCACACTCATCGGCCGCTTCCACAATTGATTTTAGAACAAAAAGAAAGGTGAAATTCAGGATGGATAATTATGTAAAGGAAATGCTGAATGAATTTCCGAAAATATTTGGGTCCAACGATACAGCACAAACACCGGCGTCGTCGAACCTCTTAGTAGCAAGCTACTTGACAATCACAAAAGAGAGCTATACGACACACACTTGGCGAAATGCCTTTTTATCGAAACTTGCTCGACCAGATATTCAATTAACTGTTGCAGTATTGTCGACTAGGATGAAGAATCCTACGAACCAGGACTGGTTAAAGTTAGAGCGATTCATGAAATATCTGAATGGAACAAGAACATTTCACTTGACCGTGGGAATCGACGATATAAAGATTATCAAATGGTATGTGGACGCATCGTACGGTGTACATGAGGATTTCCGAAGCCACACTGGTAGCGTTATGTCAATTGGGATCGGTGCGTTACCAGCTGGTTCGACGAAGCAAAAGCTAAATACTAGAAGCAGCACGGAAGCAGAGTTAGCAGGAGTGGACGACGTAATAGCAAAGATTTTGTGAAGAAAGTTGTTCATAGAAGAACAAGGATATGAGGTTAAAGAGAATATTTTATTTCAAGATAATAAGAGTTCGATTTTGTTAGAATCGAACGGAAGGAAAAGCGCAGGTAAGCGCAGCCGTCATATCAACATTCGTTATTTGTTCGTCACAGATCAGGTTAAAATGGGGAATGTGGAGATCAGACATTGCCCTACAGAGGGGATGTTCAGAGATTATATGACGAAGCCCTTAAAGGAAAAAAAGTTTCGAAAATATGATTCTTGGAATGTAAAGCGATTATGGGGGGGTTTAATAAAAGTTTCTGTCTGGACGAAGCCTGTAGAGGGGTGAACCAGTGGCAGAATATAATTAACTGTCAAACCAGAAATATCATTATAAATATTGTACTACTGGGTACTTGCGTCCTACTAGATGGCTTGATCTACAAAGGTCAACTTAGTAAAACTATGAGCTATGCCTATCACGATCATCATTGTTCCTATCATCCTTGGGACGTGGCAGCATTGTTCCTCTCATCCTTGTTACGTGGCAAGAATTGTGCCAATTCTTGCGTTATATTCGGTGTTAATGCTGCGTCAATGCTGTGTCAATGCTCAGTCATTCTTTGTATTGCTAGTGGTTGGACCAATAATGCGGCATCGGTGTCGATATGCCGTACCATATCGCTTGCTGTGAAACGTAGCTTTGCATCTGCATAATCAAGAAGCATTGTTGCGGCTTCCATTGTTTTCTCAGTTGGGTTGGCTTGTTGGCAGCCCAATTCATTAAGTGCGACTAGCATAGTGTGGTCTATTGCTCTTGCGTAATATAAGAGCTTTCCCGTGATTCGTTGGATGTGTTTCTTTCCGTCTGGTCCCAATTTTGGTGATGTCTCATCTTCATTTCGCTCCTGTTAGTTTCGACTATACCGGATGATTTTCCATTGATGTAGTGCATGTACTGGTTTTGAAGGTGCGCGATGTTGCAACTGATGTAGCGCTTCATTCACATACCCCGGCATTGATACATCGACGTATCCCTTGTCATAATGCCATTCGAGTGTCATTCCGCAGTATTGTGTGCCCTCTGTGTCGACAGTGATGGTATATCTGTCTCTGAGTGCTTGCAATAAATGTTGAAGGTCCCTATCTGAACAGTACTTGATCCCAAAGTCGTCTACAGTTAAGACGAATATGGTCGGTTTCGTCTGATGTTTCCACATGCCGGTGGTAAGTCTCATTACCTCGTACCCATATAATTTTAGGTGGTGTACTAACTCTTTCCATGCCACAATGCCGGCCTCCTTCAATCCGTACATGCCCTTTCTATTGTCGAAGTAGACGTATGCATCGGCGAGATCCGCTGTGTTATATTCATGCTGGATTTCTGGTGGTATTTTGTCGCTATTGATTTTCATATATTGAAAGTGGAGCAGCGGATTGTTCAAATAAAAGTTTTTAATGTCAGTTATAGTGAATTGGGCTCCTGTATTCTTGTGATCCAAGATAACACTGTTGAATAGGAGTTTAGCTTCAGTCATTTACGATGATGATGCTGTTGCATCCTCGTCGTAGGTAAGCTTGTCTCCTCCAACAGTAAGTCGGGTTCTCCATTTTCTTGCTTCAGTGGTCTGTAATCACATACAAAGTTTCCATAGGTGACTGGTTTTCCTGTTGGTATCTGATGCTTCCCGATGATTCGCATCGTGTCGGGGCCTTGCACGCAGTCGGCAGTGCCCTGCTATGTTTCCCACCCCTTGCATCAGACGGCTGAACTCGTTTGCCGATGACTTTAACCAATGCTCCTTGTGTTCGCCAGTGATTAATTTGTCCTATGAGACACGTTTTCCATTATCAGAATAAATGAGGTGCGCTCCTTCTTCTCCTGCTAAGTGTGTGATTGTCTGCGCTCTTAAACTCAAAAGTCGACGCCTGGTTGATGGTGGATAGTATTTTGTATGGATCTACAGTTGGTTTTGCTGTTGGTTGGACAAGAAACTTCGTTTGGGACACCCTCTGTTCTATGGCAGCTTTCGATGCAGATGATTTCGTTTAGGGCACCCTCTGTTCTATGACCGCTTTCGATGTGGATGCTTGATTGCCTGGATATGAAGTGCCGGTTAAACAATAATGTGGCACGCTCTGTATGCTGGTAGAGATCTTATTCGGAGGTATGAGAACAGCTCTAGCTAATATATCTGCAAGTTTGACCCACGCATTGTTGATGCCATCACCATATTCTAATTGGATGTCTTTTAGATGTGTTGCTTGCTGTAGACCGTTGGAGATATCCGTGACGGCTTGCTTCAAATAATCTTCCGTTGTGGTGCTAGGAAAAACAATTTTCTTGGGTTTTCAATCCATGGTATCAGCCTCTTGTTCTCGGAAAGTCGATGGTATATAAAACGTGTAATGCTTATACTTTCGGAGCGCGGGTCCTATATACCAACCAGTTTTGCCATTGAATTCAAATACTCGACGCTTTGGAGTCGGAACATGAGCAATTGCGCGTGTTCCTGGAGGTGCCAATGGTGTTTGTAGAAATTTACATTTGTCCCAAACTGCTTCGTTAGCTGATAGACGCGGTTGTCTTCTTGATGATTGTAGGAGGTTGAGTGTTATTTCCGCTTGTTTCAGTAGCCTGTCCCACTCTGTTGCTGGAAAATCAGGATCGCATGTTGCCAGTCCTGATTTGAAATGGGTCTTGAACGTTTGAATAGCTCGTTCGGCTGCATTTATCCCATGCTTGTAGGGTGCGACGGTTTGATATTGTACTCGGTATTTGTCGAAGGCTTCTTGGAGGACAGAGCTAACTTCATTGTCTAACACGTGCAAAATGGGAGCATATCCTGAACTATTGAGTTGTTTGTAATATTTGATCCATGCTTCGGTGATGGTTTTGGCTTGGCGGGATTTGATGGGTTCTACCATTATGGCATTAATATCGTAAGCGTACATGATAAATATGTATTTGCTTCCCCATCATTGTATTGAAATGCTCCTGTTCGATCCGAATATGTTCTTTCCGATGTCTCCCACATTGTCGTGAAGAGATTATATGTTGCTTGATTGTTGTCTTCTTGTTGCGATTCTAGCTCTGGTATGAAAGGAGCTGGTTCACTCACTGATTTTTGAGGTGCGCGCTTTGAAGACCGTTTTTTGGCTTTGATGTGTCCCATACGTATTTCATCATCTGGAGTGTACTACTTTTGAACGAGTTCTTCGGTCAACACTGACCATGTCGCAAAGTGTCATTTTTTGATAGCTTTGGTCCATGTTGAAATTGTTGGACTAAAGCATGGTGATATTTGGCAAGTTGTTGTTTAGTTGTTCGGCTGTTGATAGTACCGTGCGCTTCATGTTCCTTGTAATTATTAGTTTCGGGTTGTTGCTGATTATTCATTTACCACAGTCCACTAATTTTGTTTCTTTTGCCATGGATGAGTACCTGCCCCTCTTTTATAATCTGAACATCGTACTTGGTGAAAATTGCAATGCAATCATCGTCACACAGTTGTCCTAACGAAATAAGGGTTCCTACCGGGAGGGCATCAAGGACAAATGTATGCTTTGCATTTTTACTTAGTTTGTTGTGTAGTGGTAATGTTGTAGTATATTTAGGTATTGTGGTTTCGCCGCTACTCTCACTGTTGGTCCGTTGCTGATATGTTGTCGAGTGTGTAAGGTGGTATTAGTGATCGGCGTGAAGTGGTGATGCTGCCGAATCTATAATGTTTATATTGTTGGTGGACACGGCATCAGTCGTGGCAAATAGGTTTATTTTATTTGTTTCTACTGTCGCGCCAATATTTCAAGTGTATGTCTTGCATTCATCATCATTGTGGGTACTAAACTTGAAAGCACTGTGACCGTTCTTGTGACACTTGCTGCAATATTTGAAAGGTCTTGATGGTTTTCTTGTTCTTGTACGCTTCCCTTGTTGGTTGGTTGCTTGATTTTGTTGTACTGGCTGTTGGTGTAGCTGCTCTTTTCCCTGACTGTCTTCTAATTTTTCAACATTTGGTCCAACATTTTGCTCATCTGTTTTTGATTTTCTTCAAAGGTAGACTCGAGGATTTGCTCCTGGCTTTGTAGTTGTAGTTGGGTGATTGTCTGCTCTAGGCCCCGCTGTGCGCCCATTGCGATGTCCTTCAGGGTTGGTCTGGATTGTTTGAGTTCCTTATGCGCTTGGCGGAAGAAGGTCATGAAGTTGGTCCAAGTTTTTTGCTGAGCTGATTTTCTGTTCCACTCTGTAATGTAGTCAGCGTATGCTCGTGCTTTGACAATGATAACTTTTGCCATAGCAATTTTTTGGGCTTTCGAAATGGTAGTGTGGGCTAACTCTGCTAGGTTGGCGAAATTATTATTTTTTTGTAGGACTGTATTCATCGGTTGGTCTGCCTCATACTCCGTTGTCGCCACTTCGGCGCGTTTCATTTCTAATTTCTCCTCTGAGATATAGGCGTACGTGATGATGAGGTAGGTCAATAAGTCTGGAATCTGACAGGTGAAGTTTCCAGTTGTATCATCTAGGTAGGCTATCATTTATTCTTCGTCGATGGCTTCTCTAATTTGCTGGAAGATAATGCTCTCCATTTGTGCGAATTTTTTTACGTAGGCTACTTTGCGTTGGTACTGGCGTTCCCTTTGAAGTAGTTGAGTCTGGGTGCCGTTAGTGTCGATTTCAGGAACTGCACCTGGCCTGGTGAAGAGGATGGTAGAGCGCTTGGAAAATTGCTCGTTGGTCATTACAAGTCCGAGGTATCCATTGGTTCCATACTTGCTATTTGGTACTGCTCTGGTTTTGGCAAATATTTGTTTACGGAATTTGGCGAGGCTTTCAAGCGTTGGTTCGCCATGAATTTTGGACAAAGGTTTGAAGGTGAAGTATATTTGTGGTGCTTATGGTAGTGTAATGAAGTTGTTGAAAGTTACTAAGTTGTGTTGTACTACTGGGTACTTGCGTCCTAGTAGATGGCATGATCTATAAAGGTCAACTTAGTATAACTATGAGCTATGTCTATCACGCTCATCATTGTTCCTATAATCCTTGGTACGTGGCAGCATTGTTCCTTCCTTGATACGTGGCAAGAACTGTGCCAATGCTTGCGTTATATTCTGTATCAGTGCGGTGTCAATGCTGTGTCAATGCTCAGTCATCTTTTGTATCCGGGTTGCTTTGATATTCCTTGGCTTGCAGTGCAACAATAACCTGTTTCGAACTAACCAAGCACGAAACACAGGAGTGTGTTGAAGTAAAAAGATTCGGCAAAGAACATCACGGCCTATCGAACAAATTAGACTTTTGGGTATGTCAAATCGGAGTTTTTGAATAGTTTTTAGAGATGTATTCAGATGAATGTTTAATCTAATCGCTACTAATAGAATAGCGATGTGCGAAAGATTGTGAATTGTGGAAATTGTGAGATCAAAGTGAAATAGAAGTGGCAAACATGATCAATTCCTCGCTACATCCACCGTATGATTCTACGCCGGGAACTCTGCACATTCGGCAGTACTTCGGCAGAATTTCAGCAAAACTTCCCTGAACTTTGGCAGTGTTCTCATCATACTTCTTGCTTCGCCATAACAGAATTTGCCTAATTTATCTCACACGGTCGTTAGTCATAGTCATAGATATCGAACAGGATGTCGCCGACAATATTCCTCCGCTTCTGCCCATACAAAAGCTTGGTCAATAAATCGGTAACATTTCTGTCGGATGAAATGTGAGCCGTAAGGGACTCTCCCATAGCAACTGATTCTCTCACAGCATGATAACAAATCGCATTGCTCTTCTTCTTCAGCGCTGACTCCGGTCTTTGTGTGTTATGGATCACTGACATATTATCATCATATGTAAAAGTTGGACCCGATATACTTACCCCCATCATCCATAACTTGTACCTCAAACCTCGAAGGACTTCCACACCATGTTTCATCGCAACAAATTCCGCACCAAACACTAATGTCTCTACTGTCGACTGCTTCTTTGACAACCACTGAATCAGGGCGGTGTTTACGTAAATAAGGAACCCAGTACGTGGTCTGCGTGTCAATTTATCGCCAGCATGATCACTGACGACGAACATCCTGATATCAACTTCCTTACCCCGAGGCATCGGTGCGTTGGGTAGTAAAGGCTCCTCGCACTCACCATAAAACTGTTTCCAATTATAAATCTTAAAGTCATTCATATTAACATTCGGAGAGTTCGGATGGAACACCATCCTAGAATTATACTTTCTTTTTTAAATACGCGAAAATATGAAACACAGTTCTTAGAAATGTATTCCTCACTGATTGATGAACATAACGTGCCGGACTAAGGGCCCATGCAACCACACCGTTAGGAAGTCTCATTTTCTTCAATTTTGCTTCAAGATAGATGGCCAGGTCGCTCAGTGATCCCGGCTTAATCCTGAAATATTTATCCAACCGGGTTAGGACCTCTTCTGCATTGTGACTAATGCTGAGAACGTCATCAACATAACACAAGACGTACGCATAGTACTCAAAATCATCTTCTCTAACCTCAGGTTTCATCCACAAGTCGGGGTATGCGAAACATGGTGTATATCCCATATGACGCATGTAGTCAGCCAAATGATTCCAGAAACTTGCTCCACTTGACTTTAAACCATAGATAGCTCGCACTATGATTGCCTTCTTCCCTTGATCAGCTCCAAACTCAGGGCCGATTATTCTCCAAATCATTTCTTCCACTGGCGCTATGATATATGCATTCATGATATCGGCTGCCTTTACCTCGAGATCATTGAGTGCGGCCAAGAGGAGTGCAATCCGAACTGACTCCCTGCTAATCACGCTTGCCTACGTAATGGTTAGAGGCACATTTGTCGTGTGTCCCCCGCCACCAGTCTCGCCTTTTGGCGAAAATCTTCCATCTTTACGTCAAAGATCATGTGGTATCTTACAAATTGATAACCCGGTAGCGGATTCTCACCGTCTGGCAATATGTTGAACGCCACTCGTACGTTCCTCATTTCTTTAGCAATAGCGTCTGCCATAAAGTATTCTTACCAAAGCCTCCTTAACTGTGGCCGGTACTTGGATACCCCATTTGTGAGTCTTCCTTTTGTCCTGTGGCTGACGTTGCTTAACCGAATAAATAATACTTTTCCTTTTCTTTATCGTGGGACGGAGCCACCAATTAAAAGCAAAGTGCCGCCTGCTAACAAGAACAACAAGAACAACAACAATAACAGCAGCAAACTACTACCAACAAACCGCAATAACAATTGTAGTTTGTTGGTAGTCCTGCACGTGCCAGTCCATAAACGTTCACCACACATTGGTGTCAGCCGTGTCTATTTACGTTTTTAGCCTTCGACCGTTACTTTCCCACACTCGCACTCATTCATCGCTACGTGTCTGTTTCTCGCCTCGTGCTCGCTCCCGTTCGTAACCGTTTTGTACCGCTCACCTAACTGCTCGCCAAGCCGGCAGGTCATTGCTACGTGTCTGTATCTTGCCTCGTGCTCGCTCCCGCTCGTAACCGTCTCGTACTGCTCATCTCACTGCATCCCTTTTACGTCATCGCCTCCTGGGTCGTTGCCGCCTCAACATGTCGCTTGACCCAGAACCAAACGACTCCTTACTGGAAGCGTACACAGCTCTAGTCTCCTTCCTACACGGGAATGATGATTTACGCGCCATTCTTCAAGGGATACCACCCGAAACCTCCTCGTGGCCCTCATCAGATGATATCTTCATGCCACTACTACTCAGTATGGCCAATATCCTCCACTGTAGACCACGTAACGTACTCCACAATCGAGCAATCATACGAAAACTCTTCATCAAGGTTCATCCACGCAAGCTCACGCCAGGCATCAGCATTAATGGCAAACATGTAGCACACTGCATCTACTCATTCCTTGCCAGGCTCAAAGATCCATGTCATAACCTCAACCTTCCACGCCTGTACCCGTGCATAATCACCGGATTCAGCACCAACAATATGCAATTACCATCTCGCTTTCAATTCGACGCACTTGTCCTCACATCGCAAAACCCCTCAGATGATCCACATCACCTGCTGGAAAGGTCTCATCTTGGTGCTACTGCCGAAGTGCATTGCTATCCAGACGACTCGGAACTATTCCAAGGAAAGGCGAAATTTACGTGTGACAATGAAGAGAAAGTCATCCTCATCTCACCGACCCATCCCCTCTTTGATGTTTCCCACCACTTTGTCTTTCACACCCAACAAGGTGGCCAAGATACAGCTAACAACCCTATACCAAACGGCAACGCCGAAAACGCTACTGAAAACATCTCAGATAGCAGCCCCCACCTGACAGCAACCCGGAAGATGCCAATGAAGATACCAGAGGCACCAACAACGGTTCCCACCACAGAGGAGCCTTCGACGACATATTTCTTTTGAACGAAACATCTCTTCCTCCCCCTCGAGATAGAGCTACCTCCTCCGACATTAAAGACGATCGCTTCGCCGTGATTGATCATATCTCTCTGGAAACCTGCTGCGGAATGAAAAACGACTTCTTCGAGGCAAAGAAAGTCCCTAGTCGTTTTCAAATCGAGTGGGCAAGAGTGTGTGCAATCGTCTTCCGAGAACTGTCCGAAGTAGCAAACGAGATTGACCACCACCAAGAAAGGCTCGCCGACTTCAATCTTAAATTGGAGCAGCGCATAAAGATGTTCTTCATCCTACCTACCCTCCTTTTAAGAAAAATCAAAGGTGACGGCAAGCTGCTAAGTGACCTGAGGACGAGATTTCGGCATTGGAAACTCAATCAATGAAAAGAAGTCGTTGAGAACCTTGAAACTGACATAGTCCGTGTACACGGACGCACAGCCTGCTCAGGAACTACAAGCATTCACGTTCGACGTGGGATCGAGCTTATTAGTGAAGGTCAGATGAGCCGGGGGTCTAAGGCGCTGTTTTCAAAGGGAATAAGCGGCATTGCCAATAACTAGGCAATTAGCGAACAAATGAAGAGTAAATTCCCTAGGCGTAAAATGGCCATTTCATCTCCGACTGAAGCACAATGGAATGAGGAGCGTGCAAGCATCGACAGCGAAATTCCGAGGACAACAATCATGTCACTCAAGAGTCAGGTATCACCAGGGCTCTCCGGCTTTCGTTATGAGCACCTACAAGCAATACTCTTCAGTGAACACTCTAAAGCTGATCGCCTCGCCAAATCAGCCTTCGATGAACTGTATTCTCTATCCAATGACATCGTCCAGGGCCGACTACCGTGGTACTTCTACCAGATCTGGAATGGATCAAGCCTAACAGCCCTAAACAAGAAAGATGCTGCTGATCTGGAAACCAACGAAATCATGGATTGTCGCCCAATCTGCAAAGGCGAAGCGATAAAGAAAGTGATAACTAAAGCTCTGTACAAACCCTACATGAACAAAATCAAA
>Ga0209092_10005397_pt1 | contig 10366 bp, 6 predicted proteins | sample FraStrMetagenome_FD_187446 | JGI IMG/M metagenome (GOLD analysis project Ga0209092, IMG submission 187446) | Marine eukaryotic phytoplankton communities from Arctic Ocean - Fram Strait ARC3M Metagenome (SPAdes) (version 2) | ecosystem: Environmental > Aquatic > Marine > Oceanic | place: Fram... | reverse complement strand
TAAGAACCCTGACTTCCAAGTGGAAGAGGCAGGCAAAGATATCCTGAGAATTAAGGGCTTGATACCAAAAGAGTGGTGTCAGAGACTAATCGATACTTGTGAGAAAGATGGCAAGTGGGTTGAACTGCCTAACGATAAATTCCCCGGACAAGAAATAAGATTGAACACTTTAGATGATAAGTCTTTCATCGAAGAGTTCAGAGAGTTTTACAAGCAAGCATTATGCCCAATCGCTGAAAAGCAATGGCTATGCCTTAAGATGTATGACATGCGTGATTGTTTTGTCATTAGATACTCTGCTGATTCTCAAACTGCACTACCCCTACACCATGATATGTCTTTAGTATCTGGTGCTATTAAGCTCAGTGATGACTTCACTGGTGGCGAGCTTAACTTCCCAGTACAGGGAGTTAACAATGGTGACTGGGAAGCAGGAGAGATATGCATGTGGCCTGCACAGGTTACTCACCCACACGAAAGCCTCGCTATGAAATCTGGCGTTAAATATGGTTTAGTAATGTGGAGTGGTAGAGACTCTGGTGATAGAGAATACGTAGGTTAGTTTTAAGGTGAGCTAAAATTAAATTAAACTAAAGGAGACAGCAATGTCTAATAAATTTAAAACATTCTTTACTGCTAATGATGCAACTAGCTATCTTAGCTCACCCATAAGCCGGGATAGCGTAGGTAATCGTACCTGCGTTTTCCAAGCTAAAATAAACTCAGGAGACACTGTTGTCCTTCAAGCTCGCATTGATGAGTCTATGGAGTACGTAGATATCCTTACTGCTACAGATACCAGCATCCTTCAGGAAGTTGTAACTGCGGCTCAATTCAGAGTAAACGTAACAAACACTAGCAATTCCGCTGTTGTTTGTGCAATGTCTATTTAAGGAGAAAGATAATGGCTATAGTATATCAATCTCCCGGCATGATACCCGGACAAAATGGAGGCGTGACTGCTGATTCTAGCACTATACTCTCCGCTTCACAAGGTGGGTACGAGTTCACTGGTGGATTTACTGATAGAGTTTCTGGCACTGCTGGTGCCTCAGACCTAGGTAATGACGTAGAGTACACTCAAGCAATGGTAGACTCTAACTCTTGGTTACGATTCGGTTTAAACACTGCTCGTCAACTCGCTAACGACACACCTTACTGGGGTAACTCATCTAATGTAGATGAAGCGCCTCATACTGGTACTACTGATTACATCTCTAAAGGTTTGTTCTCTGGTAAGTATATGCCTGCTGGCGTGACTAACATGTTTAACTTTGCAGATAACGGACCTTACAATGCGGCTTCCTCTTCTGGCACTATATACAATGCGGCTACTGGCTCTTACGATATGTCTCAGCTGAACGTAGGCGATTCTTGTAACTACCGATTTGACTTTAATTTAACTCCCCAGTTTGCAAACACTACTGTTGAGGTAGGTCTTATCTGGGCTACTCGTGATGTTAACAACAACCCTACCTACACATTTGCTCTTACAGGCGAACCTCTATTTTATGGTGCTGGTACTACTGGGAGAACCTTCCTTAACAGACCTGTAATCACTGCTTACTTAGCGTCTCAAGAAGATGTTAACGCTCGTGCATTGCCTGCTATTAGAGCAGATCAGCCTGTATTCATTCAACCGTTAACTACACTATTTACTGTAGGGAGATAATCAATGGCTATTCGTATTCAAAGAAATGAAAATGCTAACGCAATTACCTTCGTAGGTTCTTCTCAGCCAGCTTATTGGAACAACTGTTTAGAAGGCGAAATTAATGAAACAGATGCTACTCGTGTCAACGTAGTAAACACTGTAAGAACAACTGACTCTGATAATAAAGTATTTGAGTTCTTTGCTGTTCCTTTTACTGAGTTTCAAACTGCTTTAGGTACCGCTTTTAACACTGCTCAAGAGTGTGCAGACTACATTACTGCCCAAGCTAATGCTACTGCTATCGGCATTGTTGAGTTTGGCGCTACAGACGTTGTAGACTTTGCCCGTGATGCAACTAACACTACTATCCTTGCTTCTACAGGTCACTCTTATTCTGTGAACTCTATTAAAGCAGTTGGAGAAGCAGACGGTACAATAACAATTAAAGAAAACGTAGCTGGCGGCTTAGACGTACTGAGAACCATCCGTAGAGCCAATGTTACTTTTGGTGGACAGACTCAAGCACAGCAATTAACTCCAGTAGTTAATGCGTTAAACGCCTTGTTTACTGTAACTCCAGTAGGCGCAGGTGCAGACGATCGGTTTGTATCTAACACTTATAATAGTAATACCGCTACGGTTGCTACTTTCGGTAGTGATGTTACAATCACTGCTAACATTGCTACTAAAGGAACTAACACAGGTTCTCTTTTTAACGATGGTTTCTATACAACATCAAACCCTATAAGTGCTAATGGTGAGTACTTCCAGTTTGATAACACAGGCAATGATGCTAAAAAGAAGACTATGATTGGACTAATGAAGACCTCTGATATTACTTCTGTAGCAGTACTCGAAGATAACACTGTAACAGGTGAAGATATGGACTTAGCGGTTCGTCTTAAGCCTAACGCCACTTATGAACACTCCCCTTATGGTGCGGTTATTGAGAATGGTTTCTTTTCTTATCCACAACGCTCTGACTCTTATAGAGCAGGCATGGATGATGATGGAAGACTCTTTATTTCTCATTTTGATGAACAAGCATCCGAGTGGCAAGTGATTGTAAGAAGTGCTTTAGTAACCGTTAATGAAGAATATAGCTTAGTAATTTTCTTACAACAAGAAACTGCGGCCATGTCTACAGTAGTTACGTCTAAAAGCCTTTACACTGGGCCAGCAATGACCTACTACTACATTGAGTCTCCGGACACTGAGTTCTACTATCCTCTATTCCAAACAGAAGCAGAAGCTAATCAAGCAGACACTAACAATGGTGGTGGCGGTACTTCCCATACCCACATATTTGTAGATGAACTTCCTTCGGCAAGCACATGGTATATGCCTTCTACTGGTGGTACTCATGCAGGGGCTTCAGCACCAAGTAACACTGCTGAAATTACTTACAATGAGATATCTACAGGTGCAGACTCTAACTATGCTCCAGCGGCTTTCGCTGTTGCAGATTTAACAGTCAATGAAAACACAGCAGTATACTATCAAGTGTCCACTACAGGTGATTGGACAACGACTATTAGTGGTCTTATGACTCCCCTAACTCTGAGTGGTAACTATATTGCAGGTACTACGCAGGAAGTTCCAAACTTTGCTAGTGTCACCCCCTCTGTTGTTCAAACAGCAACAGTAACAAGAACTAACTCTTATGGTTCTACAAGTACTACCTTTGATATCATAGTAGTAAACACAACTGTACCTATAGCCGCTATTAGTGGTTTTACACACATTGCTAACTCTACTGCTATGGTAGACGCTGACACTCTTGGTGACGGCGGTGCTGTAACTCTTGATAACCTTCTTGATGATGGAAATCGCTTCCACATCTCTAGAGAGTTTATTGATGCTACACTTATTCCTAGCCTTCCTAACGGTGGCGATACTCTTTACATCGGTATACCTACTGCTAGTGCTGACTTCTCTAACGGCGCAACAAAGGACGACTTTGTATTCTGTTGGAAATTCTATAGAGACACTACAGGTACTCGTTATAAGATATCCAAGACAGGTGCTGGACTATCCGATTCTATGGGTATCTGGCTAGTCTCTGGTGGTTCTTTACTCTATGATTTCTACATTTCTAATAAAGGTGGAGTTCTAGAGCTAACAGGAGACCAGTATCAGTTTAATAAAGACAACGAACCAACTGTAACAGATGGTGGAACTTGGTCAATAAGCCGTGTTCTTACTGGACAAGCTACAGAGTCTAAGTCAATCGTTATGGCTTCTGCCGCGTCTACACCAGACATTACTCTTACTAACTTATCTGAGTATGCTTTACCTAGTGTAAGCTCAAATACTACTAACTGGACTAAGGCTATAGACTTTACTCCGACTAGCGAGTACTTGCATCAAGTGCATACAGACCCCTCACTGAACGCTCTAAAAATGGGTGGTCAAGGGAGTACTGTACCTGCACATTCCACCGATACATCTAAGACTACTGACTCTACAAACGGAAGGCCTTGGGCTACAACAATTGTATTCAAACCCGGCTTTCAGACTGGTGGTCAATATGTTTGGAATTGTGGTGGGGGTTCTGCTAACAATATGGATAACTTAGCTGTAAGAACTTCAAGCAATTACTTATACTTTTCTTGGGGTAGAGATGCCTATCAGAGTATTTGTCTTATAGAATCGAATTTGGCTGTTGGAGAATGGTACGGCTTATATATAGCTTTTAAAGGGCAAAGATATTCTGGCACTACTAATAGTTCTGCTAACATGGCAGATGCTTTTGATATTAGATTAATGAGCAGTGCTGATAATTTTGCTTCAGTAGGCGTTAATAAATCTATATCCTCTGCTTGGGTTGGTACTAGTAACATGGCCAGAAGCATGTCTGGTGAATTCACTATTGGTGGTCAAGGTTCTAACATTTATAAAAGCTATGACGGCAAAGTTGCTTCAATGGTAGTAACTTCACTACATCAAGACGCCGCTATGCCTGTTGATGCTGAAATCACGGACATGATTACTGACCCTAATAAGTGGGTAACTGATTATAAGATTGGTAATAGCTACAGAAACGCAAACAGCTACACTACTAATTCTAGCTTTCAACTGAACAACTATTTTTCTTACTCTGCTACACAGGTATGGTTAATGGGTGATGGTACTCAGGACAGTTTTGCGAATGGCGCTAGGAACCTTATCAATCCTTCAGACGCTTTATATACAAAGATGGGCTTTAACAACATGGTATCTAACGATATCGAGACTGTGTCAATAGCCGGATTATCGTAATAAATACTTAGAAACAATCGGGGGTACACTCGTGCCCCCTTTAACTCAACCCTTACTTTTTACCCATCTGAGGATCGGTAAAGGAGACTAATATGGCTAGAATAACTAACCCTACGTCTAAGCAAGATATGGGTCGTGACCGGATTAATTCGCCATCAAAAGATGCAATTAAAAAATCTGGTACGGCACTATTTTCCTTGATTAAAGGTGAGCAACTTCATGTAGGCATGACAGCTTCTTGGCTGACTAACCTAACTGGTTGCACTATAACCGCCAAAGTAGTTGAAGGCAGTAATGACGGTCTAGGTACTGTCCCTACTGCACAAGACGCTACTCCGGTTATAACTTCGCTTCCAATACTGGACGCGACTGTAACTGACAACGAATTCAAAATAGTATTCCCTGATACACTCTGTGACACTTGGAGTACTCAGCCTACACCTGATAAGCCTGTTTATGGTTTCATTGGTATAGAGATTGCGGATTCTGGAACAGGAGATCAACAACAAAAGTGGAAACCAGTAAGAGGATTAGTTGAAATTTTGTATAGCCCTACGGAGGCAGTATAATGAGTAACTATGTACTGACAGTAGACAGCCAAGACTACAACTTAACTTTAGCAAGAACTGGTGGGCAAGGATCTAAAGGAAACTCAATTACTAACGCAGTTATTGATGCTTCAGGTGATCTACAAATAACTATCTCGGATGCATCTGGATCTGTCGTAGAAACAATTAACGCAGGTAGTGTGGCATTCGCTATAAATGATGTTTTATCTATCCACAATATGAATGACGTAACCATTACTGCTGTTAGTGATGGCGATATTATCCAATATGATAGTGATACCTCTCAATTTGTAAACCACACTTTAACTACAAGCAAGATCTCTGACGTAGACAACACCAACCTAGCGGATGGTACTATGTATGTTTACAACGGAACCACAAACAAACACACTGCAACTAATGAAATCAACAACTCTAACACGACTATTGTCGGGGGCACATTCTAATGGCTACTAAAATTTTACTTAAAAAATCCCTAACAGGTGGATCCGTACCTGTAGCTGGCGACATCGATGCTGGCGAAATCGCGATTAACTTAGTAGATCGCAAGATCTATTCTAAAGACGGTGCTGGCGCTGTCATTCGTATAGACGCGGCATATGTCGATTCTACTGCGCCTGCTAACCCGGTTGAAGGCGATATCTGGTATGATACTGCTAACAACCTTCTTAAAGCTCACAACGGAACTGGTTTTGCATCTGCTGGATACCAGACTATTGCCGCTCTAGAAGACACTACTATTACTTCTGTTGCTGATGGTGAATTCCTTGTTTACAACACTGCTACTAGCAAGTGGATCAACGAGACTCACGCTGAAGCAGACGTACAGAAAGCATCTACTCTTGAAACAGATGTTGAAGCCCTTTTCTCTGCTACTGATGCTGGAGGAGACGGAAGTCTTTCTTACAGCGCTGGCGTATTCACTTACACTGGCCCAAGCGCGGCAGAAGCACAAGCTCACTTCTCAGCTGGAACTAACACTACTTACAGTGCTGGTACCTTTGACATAACTGATGCTACTATCCGTAGTAAAGTTTCTGTCACTGATAACGGTGGCGATGGTAGCATGGCTTACAACAGCACTACTGGCGTAATTACTTACAATGGTCCTTCTGCGGCTGAGTCTATCGCTCACTTCTCTGGAGCTAACGGTATTGCTTTGTCTGCTGGTGGAGCAATCTCTGTTGACTTTACTGAAATTGACCTAGATGATCTCTCTGAAGCTTCTACTAGCCCAACTAACTTGTTCTACACTAACGAACGTGTTGACGATCGAGTAGCGGCTTTGGCTGTTGGTGGAACTAACATGACTGTCACTTATGACGACGTGGCAGGTACTCTTACCTTTGACGCGGCGGCGGCTGGTGGTTTTGATCTATCTGGCAACAGCACTAGTGACCTCAGTGAAGGCACTAACCTTTACCATACTACTGCTCGTGCTCGTGGCGCTATTAGCGTTTCAGATGCAGGCGGTGACGGTTCTCTGTCTTATGCTTCTGCTACTGGTGTAATTACTTACACTGGACCAAGTGCCGCTGAGACTCGTGCTCACTTTGCTAATGGAACAGGCGTAACCATTACTAACGGTTCTGTTGCTATTGGACAGTCTGTTGGAACTGGTGATAACGTTGAGTTCAACAAAGTAACTACTGAGACTGTTGACGGTAATGGAACAAGTCTTACTCTTGATCCTTCTGCTGATGGTACTAACGGCGGTACTGTAATTGTTGCAGGTAACCTTACTGTAAACGGTACTACTACTTCTGTTAACTCTAACGAAGTAAACATCGGTGATGCGATCATCGTTCTTAACGCTGACGAAACTGGCACTCCTTCACAGGACGCAGGTATCGAGATTGAGCGTGGAACAGCGGCTAACAAGATACTTAAGTGGAACGAAACTGATGGCGCTTGGGACTTACTTGGAGAGACTATGCAAAACATTACTCTCGATGGCGGTTCTTACTAAGCTATAAAACCGAAGGGCACCTCTACATAGGGGTGTCCTCTTTTTAAAAGAAAACGGAGGCCATATGGCTACTACAATAAAACATAAAAGATCCAGTGTTGCAGGAAACAATCCTGTCGCTGGAGATATTGAAGTTGGCGAAATTGCAATTAACCTCGCTGACCAAAAGATTTTTACAAAAGATACCAGTGGTAACGTCATAGAATTAGCAGAAGATACTAATACTACGTACACAGCAAGCAATGGTATTACCTTAACTGGTACAAACCTTACCCTTACAGATACTAACTCTAAATTAAACCTTTCCGGAGGAACGATTACAGGCGATGTAACCTTTGGTGATGGCGTTAAAGTAAAGTTAGGCGATAGCAACGACATGTACATCTCGCACTCAGGTTCAGCAGGTACAATCGTTAATAACACAGGTTACTTAAACATTGATACAGGCGCTTTAGCATTTCGTAATGCGGCAGGTAGCTTAAATTACTTCACCGTTAATAGCTCTCTTGCTTCATTAGGAGTGCCTTTAACCGTCAATGGCGTTGTTTCTGCAACAAGCGGAAATTCTACTAATTGGAATGAAGCTTATTCGTGGGGAGATCACTCTACTGAAGGCTACCTTACTGAAGGCGCAGTTGGGCCACAAGGTCAAAAAGGTACTACTGGCCTTCAAGGTCTTCAAGGCGGCACTGGACTACAAGGTGGTCAAGGTCTACAAGGTCAAAAAGGTACTACTGGTGATCAAGGAGACACAGGCAGTCAAGGTGACATCGGCTTGCAAGGATTACAAGGTACTAAAGGTACTACTGGTGATCAAGGAGACCAAGGTACTACAGGGCAGAAAGGGGCCACTGGTTCACAAGGTACTGTTGGATTACAAGGTGGTACAGGATTACAAGGGCTTCAAGGTCTTCAAGGTCAAAAAGGCCAAACAGGATTACAAGGCGATGAAGGCGACCAAGGCGCACAAGGTACTATAGGTCTTCAAGGCTTACAAGGTATTAAAGGTACTACTGGAGAACAAGGGCTACAAGGTACTGCTGGTTCTAATGGTTCTAATGGCGCTAAAGGTTCAAAAGGTGAAGTTGGTCTTCAAGGCTTACAAGGCTTACAGGGTACTGCTGGGTCTAATGGTTCTAATGGGGCTAAAGGGGCGACTGGTGGACAAGGAGATACTGGAGCACAAGGTCTTCAAGGCGGCACTGGACTACAAGGTCAAAAAGGTACTACTGGTGATCAAGGTGGAACTGGAGCACAAGGTCTTCAAGGCGCTCAAGGTCTCCAAGGGCAGAAAGGTCAAACCGGAGCACAAGGTGGTACGGGGCTTCAGGGTCTCCAAGGTGGTACTGGTCTACAAGGTCAGAAAGGCCAAACCGGAGCACAAGGTGGACAGGGACTACAGGGTCTTCAAGGTGTAGCTGGTTTTGGTATTACTATGCAAGGTGATGTTGCTAACGTGGCGAGCCTCCCTTCAAGTGGAAACACACAAGGTGATGCTTACATTGTTCAATCTGATGACAGCCTACACATGTGGAACGGTTCTGCTTGGATTGATGGTGGTTCTATTCAAGGACCTCAAGGCCTACAGGGTGGGCAAGGTCTTCAAGGCGCTCAAGGTCTCCAAGGTCAAAAAGGTCAGACTGGAGCACAAGGTGGCACAGGTCTACAAGGTCAGAAAGGTACTACTGGCGCACAAGGTGGAACGGGGCTTCAAGGTGCTACTGGACTCCAAGGTGGCACAGGGGCTAAAGGTACTACTGGAGCACAAGGTCTTCAAGGTGGTACTGGACTTCAAGGTGGCCAAGGGCAGAAAGGTCAAACCGGAGCACAAGGTGGACAAGGCGGTCAAGGTCTACAAGGTCAGAAGGGTGCTACTGGACTACAAGGCGGCCAAGGTTTACAAGGCGGCACTGGACTACAAGGTGGTCAAGGTCTACAAGGTACTAAAGGACAGAAAGGTCAAACGGGTGGACAAGGTGGTCAAGGTCTCCAAGGGGGGCAAGGTCTTCAAGGTACTAAAGGGCAGAAGGGTCAAACTGGACTTCAAGGCGGCACTGGACTCCAAGGTGGTCAAGGTCTACAAGGGCAGAAAGGTCAAACTGGTGGACAAGGTGGTCAAGGTCTCCAAGGTGGTCAAGGTCTACAAGGGCAGAAAGGTCAAACTGGACTACAAGGCGGCACTGGACTACAAGGAGGTCAAGGTCTCCAAGGTGGCACAGGTGCTAAGGGACAGAAAGGTCAAACTGGTGGACAAGGTGGTCAAGGTCTCCAAGGTGGTCAAGGTCAGAAAGGGCAGACTGGATTACAAGGCGGTCAAGGTGGTCAAGGTCTCCAAGGTGGTACAGGCGCTAAAGGCCAAAAAGGACAGACTGGCTTACAAGGTGGTCAAGGTCTTCAAGGTGGTCAAGGTCTCCAAGGCGGCCAAGGTCTTCAAGGTGGCACAGGTGCTAAGGGACAGAAAGGTACTACTGGTTCTAATGCCTCTGTAACTGCTGGTGCTGGTATCGCTGTCTCAAGCGGAATGGTATCTGTTGATTCTGATGTTAGAGAACATAGTAACCAGTACTTCGGTAACAACATGTCAGACTATATCTACTTCAACGGTTCTAGCTCAATCATGCGCTTCTACCTAGGTAACAATGAAGAGATGCGCCTTACAACTGGTGGACTCCACGTAAACGACAACATCACAGCCTACTCTACTACTATATCCTCCGATATTAAGTTGAAGGATAATGTTGAGCGTATAGTTAACCCTCTAAACATCTTAGAAGGTATGCATGGTGTTACTTGGGATTGGAAGAGAGACGGGGCGGTTGGTGCTGGTGTTATAGCCCAAGACGTTCAAACTGTCATGCCAAGCGCAGTTAAAACTATGGGTTCGTTTGACGAAGAGGGAGAACCTTATTTGAC